>Ga0172380_10004559_pt1 | contig 17687 bp, 22 predicted proteins | sample Leawe162metaG_FD_119747 | JGI IMG/M metagenome (GOLD analysis project Ga0172380, IMG submission 119747) | Leachate microbial communities from a municipal landfill in Southern Ontario, Canada - Leachate well 162 metaG | ecosystem: Engineered > Solid waste > Landfill > Unclassified | place... | reverse complement strand
TTTAATATTCCGCTCCAATAAACCGGCGGCTATTGATTTTACCGATTGGGTTTGTGAAACCGTTTTACCTCAAATCCACCGCACAGGAAAATTCGGCGATCTCGACATCAAAGCCGAAATCCTCCTCGATAAACGCATCGACGAACTGTCTCAGCAATTAGTCACCACCAAAAACGCCTTCCGTCATCAACTGTTAACGGAGCGCTTACAGCGCATCTGCACTATCGCTCAACAACCTGTCCCGAATTTGGCGCTCATTAACCAAAGCATCGATCAGACCGTGTTACCCGGTTTTAATCGTTTGTCGTTAGTGCCAAATCCAGGGGATGAGGGTCATGATTGAGCTTATCAACCGACAAATCACCCAACGCCTACAAACCGATTACCAATTAAAGCCCGCCGGCGCCTATCTGCGCGGTGGGCTTTGCCCGGAATGCGGTAAAAAATCGTTGTGGACCTGGACAGAAAAGCCCGGTTCTGTGCAGTGCGACAGAACCGGCAAGTGCGGATTTATCGCAACAAGCAAAGAACTTTTCCCGGAGCTGTTCGCTAATTTCAACAAGAATTACCAAGCCACCAACGAAGAGCCAAACCGTACCGCTAATGCCTATATGAGCATCAGTCGCGGCTTTGACCTTGGCAAGATTGGCGGCTGGTATGAACAAGGAAAGTATTGGAACCCGAATGCCGACAAGGGCACGGCAACGGTGCGGTTTTGGTTGGATGCAGAAAAAACGGTGTACTGGGAACGATTTATTGAAGATGTCACGATTACCGATCCTGCCGATGGTTCGCAAACCAAGCGGACCAGCGCCTTTAAAGGGGCATTCGGCGGCTTGTGGTGGATGCCACCGGGCCAACGCATCGAAGTCGGCGATAAGGTGTATTTAACTGAAGGCATATTTAAAGCTATCGCCTTGGTGATGATGGGCTATAAAGCCGTGTCGATCATGTCCGCCGGCTCATTCCCGGATGCCGCCTTTAACCATTATGTGCATAAAGGCGTGACGTGGGTTTTAGCGCTGGATAATGACGAAGCAGGCCGAAAAGCGACCCGCAAGCACGCGAAAAAAATCCGTTCCACCGGCGAGAAAGTCACCTGCATTTTATCGTCTGAAGATAGCCATAAGCTGGATTGGGATGATTTATACAAGGCCGGTAAGCTGGAAAAGGCCGACATGGCGCAGTATGCCTATTTTGGCCGTCTGGAACTGACGCAAACTGTCATCGAAAAAGCACAGATTATCTGGGAGCGTGACGCGGAAAAAAGCTATTTCTGTATGCTGTTTCGCAACAGCACTTATTCGGTCAAGATCAACCTTGAAGAATTGGAAAAGGCCAAGAAAGAGATGTTGGCGACCGATACCGCGCGGGAAGAAAAAGCCGTTGAACATGCTTTTATCAGTGTCGCTAAGGTTCACAAAATCGCGACGTTTAAAATGGACTTCCTGTATTACCAGGAACCGGAAAACGGCGATGAAGAGAAGTATTTTTTCAAGGTCGAATTCGAAAACCATTCCGAGCAACGCAAAATCGCCTTGGCTGGTAAGGTGTTTAAATCGGCGTCGAGCTTTCTGGAGGCGATGCTACGTTATCCGGGCGGCAAGTTTGAAGGCTCCAGCAAGGATATTTTGTACCTATACGGCCAATGGCAAGCCAACGCCCCCAAGGTCGTGAAAGCCATTGATTTTGTCGGCTATCACAAAGGCTATAACTGCTACATCTTCAACGAGTATGCGGTCTATAAAGACAAGGTTTATCCAATCAATGCCGACAGTTATTTTCAATTAGAAAAGCTGTCGATTAAATCCACGCATGAAATCAAGCAAAAACTGACCACCAGTAAGCCGTCTGAGTTTTGGCCGGATTACCGCACCGCGTTTGGTGTTAAAGGGATTGTGACGATGGCTGCGTGGTTGGGCGCCGCATTTGCTGAGCAGATTTCTGAAGCCATCGGCTTTTATCCGTTCTATGAAATATGGGGTGATCCCGATAGCGGTAAATCATCGATGATTATTTTCCTGTGGAAATTGTATGGCCGCAACAATGCCGTTTTTAACCCCAACGAATCAACCGCCGCCGGTCGCCTGCGCACCATGTGCGAAGTCGGCAACCTGCCGGTAGTGTTTAACGAGGTTGATCATCAGGTCGATGACAACGGCAAAACCGGCCATCAAACCCGGTTTAAATGGGAGCACCTGAAAGACATTTACGAGCGTAATACCGGATCACGCAAGGGCGCTATGAATAGCGGCAACAGCAACAAGACGCATCAGCCGGAATTTAAAGGTGCAGTATTCGCAATTCAGAACCCACATATTTATTCAGACGAAGCGACCCTTACTCGCTGGGTGAGCCTGTATTTTGATAAAAGCCATCATTCACGGGGCGGCTACGAGGCGTCAAAGCGCCTGGAATTGCTGAAAATAACGGATGTGTGCGGTTTTTTTTTGCACTTGTTGCAGCATACCAGCAAGGTTTTAGCCCGCGTCGATGAAAAATACCGGGGCTATGTCGCCTTCTTGCAAAAAAAGCCCGAATTGAAGATGAACCGGATTATCCACAACCACGCGCTGATGATGGCCTTGGTGGATTGTTTGCCCTTGGTGTTGCCGGTGACGGCGGCGGACATCCGCGAGGCGAATGGGTTTATTGAACGCCTGGCGTTTACCAAGCAGGAAGAGCTTAATCAGGATCACCCGACCGTGCAGCAATTTTGGGCGAATTTCGACGTGCTGAATTCGGATTATGTCGGTTCTGCCTTGCTGGACAACTTGATGAATCATTCCAACGAGCCGGAGATAGAAATCGCCGTCAACCTGGAATTGTTTAACCAGGCGTGTGAAAAACATAACTTACCCCGGATTGGCACCCAAGAGCTTAGGAAACTTTTGCCGACCAGCCGGGATAGGAAATATATCGATAATAAAGTGGTACACAGCCGACTTTTGCAAAAGAAGGTGCGGTGTTATTTGTTTAAAAGACCGAATTAGAGGGGGATAGATGATGCAATTATCAGAACAAGAACGCAGTCGCTATGAAATCATGCGCAGCCATGCACAACGCCTATTAGCGGAAAATTATCAGGCAAATATGAAAAGGCTGGGGGATCGATTAACCCAGCGAGCGGGAGAAATCGGGATAGCGCCGCTGCGCTTGGCGGTCATTACCTCAAAAAACAACGAACTGGACGTTTTTTCAAAAATATTCGTCCTCGTTGCCGGCTATGAGTTATGGCTGGAAAAACAGGAATCGGTTACGAGGAAAACAAATCACGTTGCAGCGCTAACCGTTCCGCTTCAGGAATGGAACGCAGTAATTCCATGGCGATCTGCCTCGTCGTCTTCATCGGCGGGTTTAAATGCCGGGAAAACGACACGGTGAGGACAAAGGTTGCGCCGCAATGCTCAATATTGCTACAGGCGCAATATTTTTCCGTGACTTTTATATCGAGTTTGTTGGAGGACTCGATACGGGCAGGGCTGCCGCAATCGATACAAATAACGGGGTATCTGGATGTTTTTTTACGTGCCATGGCTGCTCCTGTTTTTGGGTGTATTTTACGCATAAATAGCGGCAATAGGTATTAGCGCTATTTTTTAAGAGGATTTTTGTTATGAAGAAACGCGTCACTGTAAATATTGAAAAAGTACTTGAAATAGAAATACCTGATGATCGGCTAACAGAAGAGGGAATAGCTGAATTTTCAGCAACAATTGAAGATATTAATGGCGATATTAATGAAATGTTTAAGAGCGCTGCAATTCAATATTCTTATTATCCTGATATTGCATTTATCGAAGGAATCGGACCGGTAAAAAGTGAATATGATAGGACTGGAAAAATAGGAATTGTTATTAAAGAAATTGATGATGAAATTGATTGTATTGTTAATTCAATTTGAACAATTTTTTATGGAAATAAATTGGTCAGGATGCGTTTTTAAGGCCGATAACGTTTTCAATGCTGGCTTAAATTTTGAGCCTGGTAGGTCGGGCAGGCTGTTTCTGCCCGACGCATGAAGCACCTTAATGTCGGGCACGAAAAGCATATGCCCGACCTACGCAACTGCTCCTGTTTTTGGGTGTATTTTACAGGATAACAACGATGAATCAGCAATTAACCGCGTGGTTATTGACCTTGGATGCCAATGCCCGTGAATTTTTTGAAGAGCGTGCGGGGATTCGGCAGTTTGATGGGGGATTATCACGCGAGGAGGCGGAGCGGTTGGCTATGCAGGATGTTATTAAATATCAACAAAACATAAAGTGAAAATGATGAGCCAGGTAGGTCGGGCAGGCTGTTTCTGCCCGACATCATGTTAAACAATTGTCGGGCACGAAAAGCATGTGCCCGACCTACGCAACTTAAATAAAACCGCCGAGCTTACAGGCGTCGGCTTGAATGACGAGTTATATTACAATGATACATTACCACGGAACACCAATAGGCGGATCACGGCAAGACACAGCAAGATTTTTGGTTGGGAGACATGCGCTTATCCCTTTTGGACGAAAAGATGATGTAGGGCCTGTGCTGGAGTTTTGCCAAAGTTTTATTCTCGATAATGGTGCATATAGCCACTGGAAAGCTGGAAAAGGGGAAATTGATTTTTATGCCTATTGGAAGTGGGTGCATTTATTTTATCAACACCCAGGTTTCGATTGGGCATTGATCCCTGACATCATCGATGGGACGGAATCCGATAATGTCGATTGGGTAATGAAATGGATCAGGATAGGAGGAAAAGCAAAAGGAGTTCCGGTGTGGCATCTGCATGAAAGTTTTGAATGGCTTGAATATTTGGTTGAAAATTTTCAAACAGTGGCATTAGGCAGTTCTGGTGAATATAAAAGCCCAGGAACATCTAGGTGGTGGACTAGAATGTCATCAGCTATGGGCATTTGTTGTGACGAGCAGGGCAGACCAAAATGTAAATTACATGGGCTGAGAATGCTTGACCCTGACATTTTTACCAGGCTGCCATTAACATCGGCGGATAGCACAAACGCTGCAGTCAATTCTGGAAGCCTAAGTAGGTTTGGGTCTTATGTTCCACCGACATCATCACAACGAGCTGCGATAATTGCAGAACGTATTGAGTGCCATAATAGCATCGCTATTTGGGCTATGGGAAATGAGCAGCTTTGCCTTGAAATATAACGCCATGCTAAGAGGCGTTGCGCCCGACACCGGACTTTAAACAACCACAACGCTCAACGGGCGCAACGTCCGCTTGAGCGTTGTGGTTATACTTTAATTAATTGTGTTGACAAACAATTAAAAGTATGAAATAATAAGCCAACTTTTTAAGAAAGTAACCGACTAAGCGGAACTTAGAACCTTACTGGAGAGATACAATGAAAACATTCACAAAACACAATAGATATGCCACTGCCAGCATAACTTTATCTGACGCTGATAACGCAATCATATTTGATAATTGCAACAATGCGATATTTTGGTTATTAAGTGCTGGTTTGACGTGTCGAGAGCCAATATCCGTTGATTTTGATTTTTTTGTTAATGGATTTAAGTCTCCAGAATGGCGTGATGACAACAAAGATGCTGAATGCTTTACAGCTTATAAAATATTTAATTTTGGCTCTAAAGCGGCTATTTACGTTGAGGAATGGATTAAATATGATGACGAGTCAAGCTATCATCCACATACAGTTGGCCATTTTTTGACAAGAAAAGAAAGTGATTTTGAAATAATTAGTCAAGATGAATAATAAAAAGCCCGGCGCAAAGCCGGGCAATACAAATGCACAGCGCGGCACGGAAGCCGCGACAAGTTACATACACGCTAGATGTACTCAGCAAGATAAAGCAGTGTGGGTAAAATCCGCACAAGCCGAAAATTTAAAACTTACCGAGTGGATAGTTAAGACACTGAACAGCGCGGTATAACGCAGAATTAACGCGCGCCCAATAGAGCGCTGAAAATAACGGCGACGCTTCCAGGCGTCGCGTTGAATGGGTGGTTAGACGTGGCTAAAAAAGAAGACATTGAATTTGCACGAGAAGCTCTAAAGGCAGTTCGTTATGGTGTGGCATGGGAAGGCGATCCCAAACGACCAACACATAAAGAAATGCAAGATGGCTATTGGGTGCCGTGGCATGTTGCAGACATACTGATGGAAAGCCTTGAAGACAAGACGCCTAACGCAGAGCTAACTTGCCCGACTGGGCGCGGAGAGGACTATGAGTAACACACAAGAGCAGCCCGCCCAGGCGGGTCAAGTTGAGCGCCGGGTTAGACGCATTAGCACAAAAAATATTTGATTTAAGTATTGACTTTATTCTATTTAGGTATATACTATATTCAACGTTAAGAGATTGGCTTTTGACTAAACCGGAGATAGTAAAATGACAACATATCAAGTTTATATTAAAGACACTGATTCATGTTTTTTTGATGACTATGCAGTTTCAGAGGACGATGCCATAGAACAAGCGGAAGAAGCATATTATGAAAAATATCCAGAAGAGGAGGGAAGCTCTGTCGAATGGTCTGTAAATGCAATAGAAGATGATGAATAAAGGCGGGAAACGCGAAGGAGCTGGCAGGAAGCCGGCTCACCCGCTTTTAAAAAAGGAAATGATAAGCTTAAAACTTCCGCGCTGGCTGATAGATAGGCTTGACGAAGAACCGGAAAGTCGAGCAGTACTGATTGAGGACTCATTAAGGGCAAAATTTGGATGGACACCGCCGGATGTAGGCGCCTAACGCAGAGCTAACCGGGCGCGGATTGGACGCAAAGCAATGAAACCGCATTATGACCGCGCTCCGGTTAAGCGTTGGGTTAGACGTTTTTTTTGGAAATAGCATGTTAAATGACGCTGCAAAATTATCGATGTTTGACGACCTGCAAGAAACTGCCGAAGAGTTACGCCGTGAAAACGATGAACTTAAGGCCGAACTTGAGCGGTGCGACAAACGGTTTAATGCAATGGCTTGGAGCCTCGAATGCTTGGTAAGAATGGCGAAAGATTTGCCAGAGCCAAAACAGGAAGAGTCGGCCAAAAAGCAACGGCGCAGAGCGAGTGCCACAATATGACGGCTAACGCAGGATATACGACATCTTGTCGTATAACATAATAATTATCGAGTTTTACGACACTAAACCGAAACCCCCCAATCCGGCTTAATAAACCGGAATACGGGGGCTTTCACTTCCTCATTCAATTGTAAAAACTTGTTCTGTTCGCCTTCAATCGTTATCTCATGATACACCTTTAATGCTTTTTCGCGGTCTCCGAATCCGGCGGTATTGGTGGGGATAATGCCAACCAGTTCCGGCGGCATTCGGTGCATGGCCAGTGCCGCATCTTTCGAGATTGACATGATCTTGTCGATGTCATCTTTTGAGCCAATATCGCCGATGGGGATGATCTTGATCGGCTCTTTGTTGTTGGTTTTCGGGATGTGGATAAACATATTCCGGCCATTGCCGACGCCTTTAGTTTCTTTCAATCGCGCTTCTATGGTCGCTACGCCGGCATCATCCAGTCCTGCATCAGCAGCAACCAAAATAAAACCCATGTGCGCACCGTTTTTATACCAGCGCCGGCGGAATAGCGTGACATCCTCGCTCAATAACATCGATTGCTCACCACCGATATAAGAAGGCCTTCCGTAAATCTTTTGTTTTACGTCCGGCTCTTTGATTTGCACAATTTCACCCGGCATAAATTCAATCGGCGCATAGTCGCCGGCGCTGTTGCGCAATTTCACAAACACATCGGGTTTTTTCGAGTGCTTGCGCATCGTTAAGCGTGGCTGGTGAATTAAGCGAGTCAGCTTGCCAAAGCCGTTTTTAAATTGCTGAAAATAGCATTGGCCGAACGTGTGGAAATCCAGCATGGCGTATTCGGCATCGCTGCGAGTAATGTACGGCGATGGCGCCAGCCATTTCAGCAAAAAATCCTTCTTTTGATAGACAATCGGGCCGTGGTAGGCATTGGCGCCCAATAGATTCGCCAGGCCTTTTAAATCAATCGGCGATTCATAATAAGTGCCGTTTTCCATCAACACGTCAGTTAAAAAATCCGCATAACTGCTACTGAGCACGGTTTCCGGTTCGCCAAATGTAAAGATGTTCATGTTGTCGCTCATAGTTAAGACACCGTGGTTTTGCGTTGATTGAGATTAAGGGGTTCGTGGAGCATGGCGTGCATGATCGACCAGGCTATGTCGGCGTGGCCTTCTTCGTTACTGCGCCCGGCTGAATAGGTAATAGTGCCGTTCGGCGTGGTGGTGCGCTTGATCATCATAAATGCGCGGGTAATACCGGAATCGCCGCTTAAATACTGGAAGCGGCCGTTGCCGATGACATCAATAGCTTTGACGACCAGGCGGGTTTTCACTTCCACCGAGTAATTAATCGGCATGACGAAATGACAAAAGCCTTCCACTAACTCATAGACGCCCTGCCCTATGCCGCTGGAGTCGATGCCGATGTGCACGACATGATGGGAGTCGTACACGCTTTTGATGCGCGAGGCTTGAAACTGGAAGTTTTGCCCGTGCAAGCTGTCGGTTGCCAGTGCCCGCCAACGGTTATTGCTGGGTGACGGTACCGACATAATGGCAAGGCTGGCATTATCGCGGGTGCGGCTGGGATCGTAACCGAGTGCGACTTCTTTATTGGCAAATGGCCGGGGCTTAGTGGGGTCATAATCAGGCCAGGCGTCCAGCTCGACGGTACAGGCCAGCATCATGTTCAGGTTAAAGACGGATTGGCTATCGTCGATAAACTTGCACATGAATAAGTTGTCGAAGTCATCCTTGCTGTATTCCAGTCTCAGCGTTTCGATGTCGAATAAGTTACAGCCTTGTTGTTCAGCGTCTTCGACCGTGACCATGTGTCGCCAAATCTTGTCAGGTCCCAGCCAGCCATTTTTTAAAACATCGTGGCTGATGTCGAACTCGATTTTGTCTTTATCGGCCTTGCCTTCGTTAAACTGTGCGCCCGACCAGATCGGATAGGCTTCATGGCTGATAGCTGAAGGCGTGGAAAAGTCGGTAATGCGCCATTTCTTGTGAGCAGCCATGCCGGAGGAAATCTTGCGCAGTTTTTTGTAGTTGGGGATCCAGAACACTTCATCGCGGTACAGATGGCCGTGGTAGCTTTGCGCGGTGGTGCTGTTGGTCGATAAAAAGCGTAGTTCAGCGCCGTTTGATAGGGTTATACAACCCTGTCCTTTTAACTCAACGTCAAACTTTTCCTTGGCGAACGCAATAATGTAAGCCTTGAAGACTTCGGCCTGGTCGCGGCTGGCTGATAAGAATAGTTGGTTGTCGCCGGTGCGTATCGCATCATCCAGGGCTTCAAAGGCGAAATAATACGTTGCCCCGATTTGCCGGGATTTGAGGATAAAGCGGTTACGGCACAGTTTCAGGTCGTTCTTAACCGCATACCAGAGTTTTTGATAGTCGAAAAACAGCGTTTCCCGAACCTCATCGAGCATGTCCGGCGTGATGCCGGCTATGTCGTTTTTGACTTTCTTTTCCCGCTTCGGTTTTTTCTCATCAACGCCGGCGAGTTTCTTCGCTGGTTTCGCCAGCACATCATCAAAAACGTATTCCACCGGCGGCATGACGCCTTTGCTGATGGCGTCGGCCAGGGCGTTATGCTTGCGAGCCAACGCCATATCGATCGCGAACTTGCCGAACTGCTTAAGCAGGCTATCCAGTTCCCGTTGTTCTTCTGCGGTTTTGTTATCGCGCTCATTGAGCAGGATTAAGCGCTGCGCCAGCGATTGTTCAACGGTGTTGGGAAAGTGCTCTTCATCCCATTTGAGATCATTGCGCCAGGCGTACAGCGTATTGATGTTGACGCCGGTTTCCTTCTCGATTTCCGGCATGGTCCAGCCGCGCAAAAACAGCCGTTTCGCCATTTCCTTCATTTCCGGGGCGTGGCGCTTGCGGGTTTGTTTGGTTTTTTCGGCGGCTTCGGTCATGGCTCCCTACTTTTACAATGGCTGCACTCATTTTAGAGAGTTTCGTCCTGTAATAACCGGACTGCCGTTCCTTATTGTTCCTAAATCAAGCATTTAGGAATATTAAGGAATACAATCGGTTAAGTCGCTTAAAAATAGGTGCTAATCTACACCTAAATTTTACGTGGGGATGAGTATGGGGTTAAAAACTGAGCCGTTGAGGGTTGCGCAAAGTGGCAGCACAGTCGATGGACGGCAAATAAAAGCTGAATGGCTGATGCAGGCCGCGAAGAACTACGACAAAGAAAAATTCACGGCGGTGATCTGGCCGGATCATGACCGGTATTACAACCTGGGACTGGTCGATAGCTTAACAGCGGAAAAGAACAGTGAAGGCGGCGTTGATTTGTTTGCGGTGCTGGAGCCGAACGAGTATTACCGGATTAATGTCAGAAACGGTCAGCGCCTGTTCACCTCTGTTGAAATCCTGGAGAACTTCGCTAAAACCGGCGAGGCGTATTTAGTTGGACTGGGTGCAACCGATCAACCCGCCAGTCTTGGCACACAGCCGGTCAAGTTCAACCAGCAAACCGGGCTTAACGTGTCGTCATTTATTGAAGCACAGGTTAAAGACATCGAACCGCCGACCCACTGGTTCCACAAATTTTTCAAATCCGAACAGGACATTGACATGACTAAAGAAGAATTGGCGCAACTGTTTGCGGTGCAAACACAGGCATTGGTAACGGTACTCAGTCCAATTACTGAAGCGTTTAAAAGCCAAAAGCCCGCCGAACCGGAAAAACCGGCAACCGTGCCTGCGGACAATGAGCCGTTAACAGTTGCTAAAGCCGCAGAGCTGTTCAAACAGTTGAAAGACAACAACGGCGAATTGCCGCCCGATCCTAATGCACCGTTAACGCTGGCGACCTTCCAGCAATTGACCGCCGATTTGTTTAAGGACAAGGGCAGTAAAGATGACAAAGGCGCAGGCGATAAGCAGCAATACAGCGCTGACGAACTGGCTGCAATGAAAGCGCAAATTGATGACTTGACCGCCAAGTTTACAAAAGCTACGGAAGAAGCGCCGGGGACCGATGGCGGTGAGGATAAAGGCGGCGGCGATACCTCTTTAAAAGACTGCATATAACCCGCTTTCGATTCGGTTTGTTTTAACTTATTCAGGAAAAGATCATGAGCGGATTATCAGAAGCAGGAAAACTTAAACTTAGACAGCTTTTCGGCAATACAGCAAAAGCGTATGGCGGACAAGTCGGCGAGCAATTCACCGCCACGCCGACTATTGAACAAACGTTAATCGAAAAGATGATTGAACACGGCAACGCCTTTATGCCGTATTTCACCATGTTGATGGTTAATGACATCAAGGGTGAGAAAGTCTTGATGAGTCCGTCCGGTAGAAGTGCTAGCCGGACCGATACGACCACGTTCCCCTCAGCGAAACGCACACCGCGTAGTTTGTTGGCGACATCAAACCAGGGCTATGAGTGTTTCCAAACTAACAACGATGTGTATTTGCGCTATCACGACATCGATATTTGGGCAAAATTCCCCAATTTCCAAGCGATGTACAACGCCATCGTTAAAAAGGACATGGCGGACGGTATTGTTCGGGTCGGTTGGAACGGAACTTCAGCGGCGGCGACTACCGACATCGGCACTTATCCGAACTTGGATGACGTGAATATTGGCTGGTTGCAAATCATGCGGGCGTTCAACACGGGATCGAATTACAGCATCGGTACCGGTGGATCACCGATTGAAATCGGTGGCGCAACCTATCCAAGCCTTGATGCCTTGGTGAATGATTTCAAGTACACCATCCCCAAGCATTTACGCGATAACCTGATTGCCTATATTTCTGATGATTTATTGGCCGCTACTGAAGGCGTGTATTACGAAGCCAATGAAGACAAGGCGTCTGAAAAAATCTTGGTAGCACAAAATAAAGGCACCATCTTGAATACGTTTGGCGGATTGCCTGCCGTGGTTCCGCCGTTCTTCCCGGACGGTACAGTATTAATTGCGCCGCGTGACGGGTTGTATCACTACACACAATCCGCTTCTGTGCGCCGCACCATGCGCGATGAACCCGATGCAGACCGCGTAGCGGATTACAACAGCAGCAATCAGGCGTATGTGATAGGCAATGAAGAAGCCTGCTATTTGATTGAAAACATCACCATTGCTGCATAGTCATGGCGCATAAAACCAAAATCGACAAGCTACGGGAATTACAAGGTGTGCCGCGTGAACAACCGCAGCACGCTGTCAATAACCCGCAGGCGGCCACCGCTCCACACAAACAGCTTGCCCACTATCAACAAGCCATGGCGTCTGACATGGCGGCATTGAAAGCACTGAACACGGTGCCCGAAAAGATAGCCGCAAAAAAAACCATGCTGGCAAGCTATGTGGATTTTGTCGATGAATACACCACCCAGGGTCATAACTACCCGAATGATGTTGCAGTCAATGTCATGGTCTGGTGTATCGATTGCGGAGACATTGCGCGCGGATTGAATCTTGGCTTGTTGCTGATTGACCAGGGGCAGAAATTGCCCACTTGGTACACCAGCACGATGCCGACTTTCCTGTGTGACAACTTATACGACTGGGCCAACGCCTTGTATAAGGCCAATCAAGCGCCCGGTGCGGTCAAGCAATCGCCCAGCCCTTACCTGGATGTGTTGTGTACACATATTAAAAACGATGGCTGGGATTTAAACACGGTGGTATCGAGCAAGTGCTTTGCCCTACTGGCTAAATTCAAGTTTGAGTTTGGCGAGTATCAAAGCTGCCTGAGCTTGTGCGATTTGGCTAAAAAATATAACCCGGAACGCGCAGGTGTGAAAAAACTGCGCGAGATGGCGCTGGCGAAAATTAATTAGGAAACTGACATGAGAAATATGAATATTCCGGCATTTAATCGTCCGGCGATTATCAGCGACAGTATTACCCGACCTGCCGATACCACGGCTTACGCATCCGGTGACGTGATTGCGACCAGCACATCTGCGCCGGTCGCACAAAAACTGTTATTGGCCGCGAGCAAACTGGGCGGCTACGGACTGATTAAATCGGTGCATTTGCTGGATTCGGCCAATGAATCGACCAAGCTGCAAGCCGATCTGTTTTTGTTTAATGCAGCGGTGGGCTTGGATAATGATAACGCCGCCTTCACGCCGACCGATGCGGAAATGGCAACCTGCGTGGCGATTATTCCGCTGTATGACAAGTCGGTTGATCTGGTTCCGTCAACCGATGCGGTATTAACCACCGTGTCACCGTCGGTGATTGTCGGCGATGCGAGCAGCAACTGTTTGTTCATCCGCGACAACATCGATAAGGTGTTTAAGTGCGCGGCGGATAGTCGGGATTTGTGGTATTTCATTGTCCCGCGCAACGCGTATACGCCGGTCAGCGGCGAAGTTTTCACCGTCTCGCTAACGATTATGCAAGACGGTTAACAGGCTCCTCAAGCCCAGGCCAACGCGGGTTAAGCTATCGGGATTCCTCTATCGATAGCAAGGCTCCGTTGTTCTGGCACTCAATTTTAAACGGCAGCGATCATGAATCTTTCTCAACATTTCACTTCTCAAGAATTTGCCTGTAAATGCGGTTGTGGGTTGAGCGACGTTCACCCGATGCTGATTGATTTACTCGAAACCATCCGCGATAAGGCCGGGGAAAAACCAGTGACTATTGTGAGCGGTCATCGCTGTGAAAAGCACAATAAGAAAGTCGGCGGTGCGCCCAAGAGCCAACACCGCTTAGGCAAGGCGTCGGATATTCAAATTAAAGGCATGACGCCAGCGCAAATTTACGCATTGGCTGATCAATTGGATAAAGACGGCTTAGCGCATGTCGGCGGCTTGGGGCTGTACAAGACTTTTGTCCATATCGATATTCGCGGCGGCCGGGCACGCTGGAACGGCTGATGGCATATACCGAACAAAAAAGCGCTGACGACCTATCAACCAGTAATCAACCGTTGAATAGATAATGGCGTTTACCGGAAAGCCCACAGGCACGACAGACATAGTCATCAGCAATGATGGCTTTTGGCCTGACTTGGCGTTGCTGGCGTTGATTGAGGATTACCGGATTCCGGCCTCTGATTATACCGACAACGTGATTCGCACCGGCTTGGTGACGAGCATGATTTATGTCAATGACAAGCTGCAAGCCGCTAAAGACGCCATTATTTTATTGGAATACGCCACGCTGGCTGATTATACCGCCGCGCATTCGTCACAAATCGATGATAAAGAATTGCTGGAACATCATTATGAAAAAGCGGTTTATTGCCACGCGAAAGCGTTCCTGTTGCCACAGTTCAACAGCCTTAACAGAAAGCCGAATGCGGAGAATCAGGCTAAAGAAAGCCCTGAGACAGAAGCTTATTGGCTGGATCAATCACAGCACGCCATCTATCTATTGATGAAGGCGGTGTTGCCGGATACCGAAACGCCGTCACAAAACGGCTTTGCGGCGGTGTTGATATGATCAAGATTGCCGCCTTGCACGCGTTTATTGAAGCGTTGAACCTGGTCGATTCCGGGCAGATTTTTTCCGATGTCGATGATCTGGAGATTAAACCGGCAGCCCGCACCAACGGCACGCCAGGCCAGTTGATCATGACGGAGAAACACTACACCGCGAGCTTTTATATTGAGCGCTATCCTCACGGGGACAAAGGCGAAGATGTGCTGTTTGATAATGTCAGCGCCTGGCTGATTGAGAACGATCCAGGCCGGACAGAACCGCTGAGTTTTCCGGTCGTAGTCGATGTGCTGGATGACAAGGTGGCGGATATTGAATTCAGGATTCCGTTTATCGAGCTTTCGACGGTGCAGGAAGATGTCGATGGGCCGGTTACGCTGGATGGCGTGACGTACGGGTATTTATGATCACGATACGGCTTGATGGATCGGAACAGGTACAGCGTCGGCTTGCTAATGCGCCGTCTGCGATTAGAGAACGGGTGTTGAAGGTGGTTGCCAAGCGAGTTTTAAAGCTAAGCAGGCAACGTACAACTAAGCAAACCGACCTGGACGGTAACCGGTACAAACCGCACCATATCCGTTTGCCGCCGCATAAACACCGGGTTCGTAAAATGCTCACACGGCTAGCAAAACGGATGCGTATTGTATCGATCAATGATACGGAAGCGGTGATTGGTTGGGCATCGTCGTTTGAAGGCATGATTGCTGCAAAACAGCAATTAGGCTACACGCAAACCATGAACGCCAGGAAAAACGATCAAGAGGATAAATCGCCAAGGGGACGTGTATTGACAGGTCCGGCAACACGGCAACAAGCTCAAGCATTACTGGATGTGGGTTATAAAAGACGCGTAAAAGCAGGCTGGAAAACCCCTAGTATTAAGTGGATCGTCAGTAATATTACTATGAAGCAAGCTGGCGTGATTATTAGAAAAATGAGAGGAGGCGGAAATAGAGCGACCTGGACAACAACCTTACCTCCACGCAGTTTTTTGGGAGTATCCCACGCGGATATGAACGAATTAATCAGCCTGGCCGTTACTGAAGCCGAAGCAGCTATAAGGACATGAGAATGCAAGATAAATTTGACCCAATGCAATACGAAGTCATGACCTATTTATGGGTCATCGGTTTATCGACGTGGGGCGGTATCGCCGGTTATGTCAGAAAAATAAAATCCGGTCATTGCCGATTTTCTTTATCAGAACTCGTCGGTGAAATGTTCATATCGGGCTTTGTCGGCATCATCACTTTTTTATTGTGCCAAGCCGCGATGATTAACCCTGTGCTATCCGCTGCGCTGGTGGGGATCAGTGGTCACATGGGCAGCCGGGCCATTATGTTGATTGAAAAAGTGATTCAGGAACAAGTGGAAAAAAAGCTGAGCAGCAATGATAAATCTTGATCTGGGGGAATTTAAAGAACGTATCCAGACCGAATGCGCCGCGTTCGGAAATCGCGTATTTGTCAGTATCCCGGTCGATGACTTAGGGATAGAGCAACACGAAAGCCCTGCTTGCTTTATCTATCCTGCTGAAGATTCGTCTGAAGAAAACAGTCTTCAGCGTTTTGTCCGTCAGCGGATGGAATCGGCGATTACAGTTGAAGTTGTGGTACGCAGAACCGCGACACGAGAAGACCGATATGGGGAAGCCGACCTTGCTGTATTAATGCAAGCCAGGCGGCAAGCATTCGACGCCCTGCAAGGCTGGTCCCCACTATTTTCTGAAACGCCTATACAACATCGAATCGGCGGAAACAAATCAGACAATAAAGTAACAACTGAAATCCGTTGGACTGACACCTATTTTTGTAAAAACAACAACACGGGGAGACCGTAATGATATACGCCACCGGAATGACTGACCAACAAGCTGTGAAAAGCGGCAAATCGTGTTTTTATAGCAAGGCGCATGGGCTTTGGTTTGCCGATGGCGAAACGCCGCCGCCATTGCCGGAACCGTTTAACGCCATCCTGGACAATCCAGCTGATGAACCGGACCCAGCGATCGGCGAGTCCGGCCAGGAAACCGCAAGCACTGAAGCGCCTTTTAAGGCAATTACTAAACCCAAAGGGAGCAAATCATGAAAGAACTGATCCTATCGGCGAATATTGCCATTATTGCCGCGTCAGAATCGACATACGGCACGGTGGCGTCCTATACCGATGCAGACGCGATTATCGTCAATAAGGGCGTGGTGAAAATCGAAAATACCGCCGTTGATGCAAATTTGATGACCGTTGAACGAGGTAGCAAGCGCAAGAAACATGCCTACAAAAAAGGCACTATGGAAATCGAGCTGGATTTCGCGCTGGGCGGCGCTGATGAAACACCGGTTGCTGGTGCTTTGCCGCAGGCGGATGTCTTGCTTAAAGCCAGCGCCATGCAGCGCTTGCAATCGACCACCGCATACGCTGGAACACTGGATTCAGGTAGTCGTGATGCCGTGATATTGCCCAGCGGCGCATCGGCTGTGGATAACTTTTATAACGGCTTGAGTATTGCCGTAAAAATCGCCAATGGCAGCACCCAAGCACCCGGCTCAACGGCTAAAAATATCGTTAAGTTGGCGGCGACACAGGCGGAAAACAGCGGTACGGCGGGCGGCGCATCAACCACCACCGCGATTGTTCTTGCGTCTGCGGCGTCTACTCTGGATGACGATTATGTTGGACAAACCATCGTTATTGACGGCGAGGAACGCGAAATTACAGCCTATGTCGGCTCAACGCAAATCGCGACAGTGGGCACGGCGTTTAGTAGTGCAACAGCGGGCGAGGCGTATAAAATATGGTTCGCTGATGACGCTCTAGTCGGTTACACCTTCGGTATTAGCCATTACACCGGCACTATTATCGATACCGTCGATAAAAACAGCGACACATCAAACATCTATTTGCCGTCATCTGTCGGTACCGCTACCCTGGCAGGGTGTTTTTTAACGATCACAACCGGCGCTAGCGATCCTGAAACGATTCGCATCAAGTCGTACAACACCGCTACCCGCAAAGCGACGTTGCAATCTAAATTGCAGACAACACCGTCGTCCAGTAGCACCTTTATTGTTAAAGAAAAACGCCGCATTAAAGCCTTCGATGCGGCCACTAAGGTTTGTACGTTGGCGTCTAATTTGGTAGTGGCGTCTGTTGTCAGCAAGGCGTACACCATTGAGCAGCCGCGCAATATCATCAGTTATAACGGTACCACA
>Ga0172380_10004558_pt1 | contig 17687 bp, 14 predicted proteins | sample Leawe162metaG_FD_119747 | JGI IMG/M metagenome (GOLD analysis project Ga0172380, IMG submission 119747) | Leachate microbial communities from a municipal landfill in Southern Ontario, Canada - Leachate well 162 metaG | ecosystem: Engineered > Solid waste > Landfill > Unclassified | place... | reverse complement strand
AGGTAGTACTGGCTATACAGGTTACACTGGCCCCGGTAATTTCACAGGATACACCGGTTATACTGGGCCACAAGGTACCACAGGCCTACTGGTTTTACAGGATTTACAGGGTATACCGGACCCAACATCACAGGTTATACGGGATACACCGGCCCTATTGGTCCAACTGGCCCTACAGGATATACCGGACCAGGAAACTTTACCGGATACACTGGGTACACCGGTTATACCGGAAGAACAGGCTATACCGGATTTACAGGATATACAGGCCCAATTGGAACTACTGGCTATACTGGTTATACTGGCCCATTAGGCGCAACAGGGCCGACTGGCTATTCAGGTCCGGTAGGCGCAACTGGTTACACCGGTTATACAGGAGCAGGATCGACTGGTTATACAGGTTACACAGGGCCTAGCATAACAGGTTACACAGGCTACACTGGAGCAGGATCAACGGGCTACACTGGCTACACAGGACCGGCTGGCGCGACTGGCTACACGGGTTATACAGGCCCTGGCAATTTTACCGGATACACAGGGTACACCGGCCCCAACGTTACAGGATATACTGGATACACAGGCCCGAGCATTACTGGCTATACGGGTTATACAGGACCGGCTGGACCAACAGGCGCTACTGGTTATACGGGGCCTAGTATCACAGGTTACACCGGGTATACTGGCCCCGGTGCGTTTACAGGCTATACGGGCTATACGGGGCCTCTTGGGTCAACAGGACCGACTGGATATACAGGACCGGGCATTACAGGCTATACCGGATATACCGGTCCAGTTGGAGTAACCGGCTACACTGGTTATACTGGTGCAGGTTCTACTGGATATACAGGTTATACTGGCGCGGGTAATTTCACAGGTTACACAGGATACACAGGTCCATCTGGACCTGCTGGAGCAACAGGCTATACAGGACCAGTAGGTAGTACGGGCTTTACTGGCTATACAGGACCAGGCAACTTCACCGGCTTTACTGGCTATACAGGTCCACTGGGCACCACTGGCCCGACTGGTTACACCGGCCCTGGCAATTTTACCGGATACACAGGATATACAGGTTATACAGGAAGAACCGGATATACGGGTTTTACAGGATACACTGGCCCGTTGGGTGCTACTGGATACACTGGGCCGGGGAACTTTACCGGATACACCGGCTATACCGGAAGAACAGGATATACTGGGTATACCGGTCCGACGGGCTATACGGGTCCTGGTGGAGCAACCGGATATACTGGGTATACTGGCCCTAGCACGCGTGCCATCTGTTTTACTATGGGATCTCCTACAAATACCTCTGCGCTAACCACAAGCGAAATCCAGTACATTGTTTGTCCATTTGCCTGTACAATTGGTGCATGGAATATTTCTGTTGATGCTGGAACCTGTACCGTAAAGTTTGCTAAAGTAGGAACTGGAACGGCATTGCCTACTATAGCTAGTAACTCTATTAACACGAGTGGAGTAAGTATCTCGACTGGCACGACTATTCATAGTACGACTCTAACTGACTTTACTACAACATCCATTACCGCCAACGATATTATAGGTTGTTTTGTAACGGCTGTCGCTACCGCAAAATTCATAAACGTTGTACTACAGGTCGGATAAGAATATGGCAATAGTGTTACTCGGAAACCACAACGGTGCGAATAGTTCAAGTGATATAGATTCCCTTGCGGTAGCCTATGCTTCGGACAACACAGCTGGAAATTTTTTAGTGGGCTATGTACAGTGGTATGGTACAGATTTATCTCTTAGTGTACCGACAGACACCGCTGGCAATACGTGGACATTAGCTATTAGCGGCGAAGATACCAATGACGGAGTTACGCTCGCCATTTATTATGTATCTAGTTGCCTGTCTGGTAGTAATACTGTAACATTTTACATGTCCCCAGGTACATCACCAGTAACGGCTGTACATGTCGCCGAGTTTAGTGGAGGAGTTTCAACTCTTGATAAGACAGGCGCGCTTAATACAGGCAGTTCCTCTCCGGCTACTTCAGCGTCTACCGGCGCACTTTCACAGGCAGATGAATTAGCGATTGGGGTTGTATGCGAAATTCTGGGTACTAATCGCACTATTTCCTATCTATCTCCTTGGACTACAATGGGTAATGAACAATACTTTGCCGGATCAATCCATACGGGTTGGGAGTGGCAAGAGACGGCGGCTACCACGGCACTTACTTCCAGCTTTAAGCTATCTGGCTCGGTGGCCTGGGCTTCTCTAGCTGCAACATTTACTGTACAAGCAGCGGCCTCCACTAGAAATAGTGGTATGGCTCAGATATTTTAATTCGTTGGAGAAAAACTTGAGTGTGTCCTTTAGTATTTCTTTAATCGCAAGAGACGAAACCAGAACACTTCCAAGACTGATAGAGTCTCTAAAGGAGTTCCAGCAAAGAGGCGGAGAGGTAGTTCTAGTAGACACTGGTTCCTCTGATGGAACACCAGAGTTAGCTCGTCACTTGGGGTGTAAGGTTGAGGAAGTTGGCGAGCGGTTTATTTTCAAAATTACAGACGAACAAGCTGCACAAGTCAATCAGAGGTTTCTTGTAGAGAACGAAGAACCTATCATTAAAGTAGGGGATCAACTCTTCGATTACGCTGCCGCTCGAAATCACTCTGCCAGTCTCGCATCGACTGACTATATATCGGTCGTCGACTGCGATGAGTTTTTCACCACGTTGAATCTCGACGCCATCGAAGCCGAGATCAAAAACGGTTGGGAGCAGATTGAGCACCATTTTATTTTCAATCGTGCGCCCAACGGCCAGCCTGCTATCCAGTTTACTTGCTGCCGCTTCTACGACCGGCGAAAACTTAAGTGGCAGGGCGTGGTGCATGAAACGCTGACTGGCGCAGCAACGCGCACCTACTTGGGATCAGATATCATCGAGTTGGAGCATTGCCAAGATCAAGCCGCTGCTCCTCGTCGATCACGTTATCTTGCAGGGCTGGCGCTTGACTGCTATCAGCACCAAGACAACGATAGGAATTCACACTATTTTGGGCGAGAGCTTTTGTGGACTGGGCGTCCGAAGTCTGCAATTAAAGAACTAACCCGGCACGTGGCAATGAACCGTTGGGTTCAGGAAAAAGCTCAGTCGCTGATTTATATCGGTGATGCCTACGCACAGATGGGCGACGAAGCCAGAGCGCTGGAGCATTACAATCTTTCGTTCGTTACTGATGGCACTCGCCGCGAGCCTTTGATACGGCTGGCTGAGTATTTTTGGCGAAAGAACGATCCTCAAAAGGTTGCTTGTTATGTTGCGTCGGCGCTGGAAATTCCGCTGAACGATTGTTACTGTAACCTCGGCGCTCACTACATGAATTTGCCGCATGAGCTTATGTACTGGGCGTTATGGTACCTGGGCAGACGAGCAGAGGCAAAAGAACATTGGGAGAAGGCGCTGGCGTATGAGCCGTCGAACCCCAAGTACTTGTCTGACAAGCAGTTCTTTTGTCCGGAACCGGACAAAATCCCCAAGCGGATTTTCACGATCTGGCTGAACGACGACCCTGTGCTTCCTGAGATCGTAACCCAATGTGTCGAGAGCCAAAAAATTCCTGGGTACGAGCACAAGATTTTGACACTCGCAGATTGCCCCAAAGGAATTCCCTATTTGGATGCTGCTTTGGCTGCAAAAAAGTGGGTTAAGGCCAGCGATTATCTGAGGCTACATGAACTGTATGAGCGGGGCGGAATTTATTGCGATGCGGATACCGAAATTCTCCCCGGCAAAAACTTCGACGACATGCTTAGCTTTACTTTGTTTACCGGTTCCGAAGATAGCAAGTATGTGATGAACGGCACACTAGGCGCGATTCCGAAGCATCCGGTTATTAAACAGTGCTTGGATGAACTGACCAGCAAATTTCAAGGCGACGACGAACACGTTTTTGAAGCTGCCCAACAGTTATTGACACCGCTGGTGTATCACGCTTCGGATTATCCAGACGTGAAGGTTTTTTCGCCTGAGTATTTTTGCCCCTATAACCACGCTAGGGGCACGATTAACGTCACCGCAAACACGCGAACGTTTCACCATTTTGCGAAGTCGTGGCTTAAAGAAGGCGAGCACTTCGATGTTCTACCCAAGGTAGCGATTTTATTGCCCACCTTGAATCGACCGGAAGGATTTAAACGCTGTCTAGCGTCAATTCAACAACTGCACTACCCTAAGCATCTGCTGAAAGTCTATTCGGACGACGGAGCAGAAACTGTTCCAGTGAAAGTCAGCAAGCTTTACCAGCAAGCGAAACTCGATAACTGCACGGATTTTGTCTTTGCTGCTGACGACACCGAGTTTGAGCCCTACAGCCTTTATCGAGCGGTGCAGGCCGCATTACAGCACGGCCTCGTAGCTTTTAATACAGGGGAATTAACGCCTGATAAGGGGAATATCTGCGAGCACTTCCTTATTCGAGACGATGTGGTTTCGAAGATTGGAGGAGAAATTTTTAGTACGAAATTTCATCACTGCGGCTGCGATAACTTACTTTGGGCTAAGTGCGACAAACTAGGCGAAGCAACTCGCTGTGAGGACGCCGTAGTCAAGCACTACCATTTTAGTCGAGGGGGAAAGATGGACGCTACCTATGAACTAGGGTGGTCACAAGTCAAACAAGATCGAGCAATACTGGCTGAAGAGTTACAAAAGCTGAATACCTCGATGTAACCAGTAAATTTTGCAAGACGGAAACCACATGGAAAACCTGCAAGCTAAAAACGGTAAGAATTTAAAACGAGAGTTGACTGTTGCTGCTTTTAGCGTTCTTATAACTGCGCTCGTAGCTTTTATTGGCTGGGGCCTTTTGGACAGGCTGCGTTGGGCCAGTGATTGGGGCGAAGCTAAGAAACAAATGCAAACTACTTCGGAACGGGTAGAAAAACTAGAAACACGCGATGTAGTGACACGGCAAGAAATGCTAAGCTATGAACATGTGTCAGAGGTTCAGCACCAAGAACTTCTAACCACGATTCGAGATTTAAGCAAGCGGGTTGACACGCTTGTGACCGTTGTACAGATTAAGACCAGAGCCCAGATGGAAAAAGGCATAGACGGCGAACGGCTCTACAGTTTGCATCCTTCGCCCAAGGTCACTAACACTAAGGAGCAGTAATGTTACCAGTTTTTGTGCGTGCCGCCCGAAAAGAAGATCGAGAAAAGTTCGCAGAATGGGCCGCGAAGACACCGAAAAACGAACTTGACCTTGACGTGGTGGGTTACAAGTCAACATCGTTTCGGTGTGCCTATAACCGCGATAAAATTATTTGCTTCCTTCCGGTTCAACGGGCACTGCACATGGAGTCTCTGGCGCGGAATCCGGACGCTTCGGACACCGAAGTAGCCGCTGCTCTTTTGGCCTTGCTGCAAGACACTATGCGTTCCGCAGAAGAAGAAGGCGTCGGCGAAATCTACTTCATGGGCACTGAGGAGACCGTGCCAAAACTAGCTGCTCGTCGTGGATTTGAAGAACTGCCTTATCGTATTTTTCGTTTGAAGTTAAAAAATTCGGAGCCGTTAGATGTCTACTAAAGATGAACGGCGTGCACAGCACGAGCGTATTAATTCTCTGTCTAACTATACCGTGGCGAAAATTGTTAAAGCGCATTTTCCAAAATTAAGCGCTTCTCGCGTAAATCAAATGGCCAAGATCGTGGTTGGAGCGGCGCACGAGTTAATCTCGCCTAAAAAGGTCTAATATGGAAATCATTACGAAACTTGTTATCGATATCGAGTCAGGCGCTGTTTTGGAACGGGAAAGTTATGCATATACCGGCATGGTCTTGTGGTGCAAGGGGCCTAGCGCTGACCAAAAAGCCTTGGCGAAAGAGCAACTTGCATTCACCAGAAAGTTATCCAGTGCGTGGGACACTCGGTTCGCTGGTCAGGACGAGATTATTAAAGGTTTGAGGACATCGCTGGAACCGATTCTTAGTGCAGGCATCGGACAATTCGGATACACGCCAGAAGAAGAAGCAGCGATGCGTACCAAAGCATCAGAAACTACGAGCAAAGAATTCACTAGCGCAGCCAAGGGGCTAGGAGAGAAACTTGCGGCACGCGGTAGCGGTAACGTGTTTATTCCCAGTGGTGCAGAAGATCAACTTTACGCTGGTCTGTTCGGTCAAGCGGCAGAAGTTGAGTCGGGTCGGCAGCAAGATATTACGAAATCGGGATTCGATACAGGACGTTCCAACTATTTAACCGCCCTACAAGGGCTTGGCACTGTGGCGCAAATTCAAGACCCGTTGGGTGTCGCGGGCCAATTTACTACATCTGGAACATCGACGAACAAGACTTATTCCGATATTGCTGCCGAAGAGCAAGCCGCTTCGCCTTGGGGTGCTATAGGCGGGCTGGTGGGCGGGGCTTTGGGAGCGTTTACAGGTGGGCTTGGCTCGGGATTAGCTAAAAAGATAACTACATAGGACACATTATGCCGGTTAAGAAAATAGAGGCGTTGGTGGATGCTTTCGCAAAACTCAACGGAGCGTTTAACGATCCGGAATCTGAGGCGTATAATCTTCGAAATCCGTTGATGATAAAAAGTTACGGCCTCCCTGGGAAGCACCAGATAGACGGCCAAGGCCGTCGTGTGTTTGACTCGATGCTCAGCGGGTATCGTGCTGGTTTGTTCGATTTGGAAATTAAACTCAGCGGCAAAAGCAGAGCCAAGTTGTCTCCTGACGACAAGCTTGAAAACTTGCTGCGGGTCTATGGCATAACCGAACTTGGCGGTGTTAAGCAAATTGTTAACTTTCTTCGCCGTGCCTTAAAAGATCAGGAAATTCAGGCGGTAACGCCGCTTAGATACTTTTTGGAGTAGATGACTTATGGCAGAAAATGAAATTCCTACACAGCCCAGCGATGTCCTAACCGCAGCGGCGGCACAGCAACCTCTACAGGCTACCATGATGCCTGCGCCCCCTAAACCTGAAGCTGCGGCAGTTCCGCCTGCGGTACAGGGGGCTCCCCCAGCAATGCCTGGAGCTGATGCCTTGTCACCTACTTTACCCCCTCGTCCCGCGGCTACAATGGGGGATCGGTTCACTGCGTTGGGTAAGGGTATCAAGCACCTGATGGGATCGCTGGCCGGTGAAACTTACTCCTATAAGGTAAATCCGGAAACCGGACAAACGGAAGAGACGCCTATCCCTGCTACGCCCGGTCAGTTTTTCCGTAACATCCTTTTAGGCGCACTCGCTGGCGGCGCAGCGGCTTCAGAGGCGCACAGTCGCCAACCGGGTATGGGATTCGGTGCAGGACTCGCTGTGGGTGGTCAGGCAGGGGTGCAGGAACGCCAGCAGCAAGATTTGCTGAAACGTCAGCAGGCGCAGGATGAGTTTAAACAGCAGCTGATGGCTGGTAAGGAACAACGAGAAAAAGCTGAAAGCAAGTCGCAAATTGATTTGAACGCGGCCAGGATTGCTGAAGCCAATGGCACTACGATGTCGATCAATTACGCCCTATCAGGAACCTCAAGAAAAGAGCATAAAGAACTTGTTGATATGAACAATGTGATTTGGGAGCCTATGAAAACAGCAGGTGTAAAACCGGCTACTATTGATGGGAGGTCAATGGAAGACATCCCTGAAACCGAGATACCTAGACTAAAAAGTTTAGACTTTTCTCATAAGTACATGTGGTTAGAGACTGGTGTAAAACTAAGTGATACCGTTGATCCAACAACTAATTTGCCTAAATACGAATTTACATATACAGCCTATGATCCAACACAAAAAGTTGATGTCAAATTCATGAAGCCTATGGTTGATGCTTTGGTCAAAATGGGAATCTCTAACGCGCTTCCTGAGATAAGAGAAGCACTCAGTAAAGACCGTCCTCTTCCTCTTAATGAAGCTACACGGTTGTTGCAAACTGGTCGGGCACAGTTGCTCGAAGGATTAACTCACCAAACAGCGGCACAGAAAGTAGCGAAGGAAGAGGCTGAGACCGCCTACTACGTAGCTCATGCAAAAGCAGTAACCAAAGAAGCAAATGCCGCTATGATTCGTGCGTGGCGAGAAAACAAAGAATATAAAAAAGCTGACGATGCCGAAAAAGCAGGTAGCCATTTGGACGCGCTAATGCAAGGTGTGCCCTTCGCAAAAGGAGAAAAACCAGGCCCGCCCCTTTCGATGGAAGAAGCATGGATGAAGTTAAGTTTTAATGAGCGGGAAGCTTTGAGACCAGGGCTTATCGAGAAAGGTAAGCGATTACTGGACGAATTTAAGATTAAAAGAACCGGACTAAACAAACTTGAAGGTGAGGAATTGGCGCTCGGAAAAACTGCGGCTCAGGTTAAGTCTCAGTTTAAGGCTGAAGAAGACGAGATCGGAGAAATCAACGATAGCATGGTATCGCTTCGCCGCATGATGCTCGGGATAGAAGCAAAGGAAAAAACGCTCAAGATCACGGACGCAGCTAAAATTGTCAAAGCAGTTGAGGAATATGTTCCTGTATTACGGACTCTTGAAAACGAAGCCAAGGTTCGAGAACTCCTAAAGGGCGGCAGTCCTGAACTTGTCACAACAGCAGTAAATAGATGGAAAGAATTACACACGCCTGCGCCGCCAGCAGGGCCTACTATACAGTCTAACTCGGCGGAAACGAACATGTATCGGATGGCATACTAGCGTTAGCAACCTTCATATGGTACAACTATGGCTATAGATAATCCACTCGCCGGACTACTTGAAGCGACCTCTGTGACTGGCGAGGAACCCTCTATTCCTGTTTCGTCCGCTACCGGTTTTTCTACCGGTCATGAGGTAAATCCTCTGGCAGGTCTTTTAGCTGAAGATAGGCGGCTAAATGAGCCGACTCCCGTAGTGGCGGCACCCACTAGCACTTCCAAAAACCCTCTCGCGGGCCTGCTTAGCAGTGTCAAACAAGACGAAGAACTACCCATTGCTGCTCCTCCCGAAGAAGAATATGGTATTATTCCTTTCCTCAAGGCTACCGCGCAGAGACTAGACTTAGGCCCGCTTAATCCTATTGTCAGCGCAATGACAGGTGGAAAACCTGATTATGTCGAAGCCATCCCCGGAGCCAAGGGTCTGAAGATGGTCTACGACTACGCCACAGGTAAAAAATCTTGGGGCGAAGTCGACGCGCCTATCCTTCCTTTGCACACGTTGGGTATCACACAATGGATGGAAAAACAAGGAGCCGATGGCGGCACCAAGTTTACGGGTACCGAGCTAGGAGCGGTCAGCGGTGTGCTGAATTTTGCAGAAGGATTTACCACACCGTCGAACGTCGCTTTGCTCGTCGGTACTATGAGCACAGGCGTGTTCAAAAGTGCCGCAGAAAAGGTTCTAACTAAGGCACTAGGTACGGAAGCGCCTACGGTACTCAAGGGTATCGAAACCATGCTGGAAGCTGGGAAGCAGGGAGCGAGTCCGACCGAAGCCCTTATCGCAGGAAAATTCGATCTAGGGCTAATGAACAAAGGTCTCGACGCCTTGGGTCGTGCTGGTATGGGGATCGGCGATGTGCTGGCTCGCAACGGTATTTTGACCGGAGGTATTGGTAAACTTTTAGAAATGGGCGGCGTGTCTACGGTAAGAGCTGCAAAGGCTGCTGGTGCTGTTCAAGCCGCGATGAACTTAGGCTTCAGCTATCAGATGTTGGACGCTATGCACAGCCTCTCTGCTCAGATGGACAGCGAACTCGCTGACGGCGACACCAAAAGCGCGGTAGAGCATGGCGTCGAAGCATTCGGTAGCGGCTACTTCGGCATCAAAAGCGGGATCGGCGGGTTGATTGAAGGCTTCGGAGTTTTTAAGCCAGCCAAGCCTCATGTGGAGAGTCTCTCGCTGCACGAAACAAGATTTGAACTTGGCCGGTTTTTAGAGCAGCGCGAAGTTGACGCAGCTACAGGTAAAAACATTGCTAATAATCTTGCTAGCGATCTTAAGAAAAAATACAAGCTGTTGTCGGCTGAGCAGCGTGCTTCTGTTTTCAAGCTGATTGAGGCAGAGGATAATGCAGAGCTGTCTTTCCGGTTAAATCGCTTAGTCGAGTCAGCTGGCCTTCCCAGCGATATGAAAGTTCCGGAACAGGACTTGCTGGCTGGGCTAAAGAAAGAAGTTAAAACGTCTGTTATCGACCCTAAAGCTTTTATTGGGGATAGAAAAATTGAGGGCGAGGCATTTAAAAAAGAAGTTTCTGGCTACGTCGCTCGTTTGAAGAAAGGTGAAGCTCTCGACCCCGTAAAATTATTATACAACACCGATGGTCAGATCATCAGCCAAGAAGGTCTGGCTCGGGCACAAGCATATGCGGAGATCGGCGAGAAATACGCTCCGGTAGAGATTACCAATCTTCAGGAGTCCCGTCCCAGCATCGAGCGTATCCTGCATTTCAGAGAAGTCGCAGATCGACGCCAGTTAGAGGGTTCGGCGAATTACACGCCCAAAGAGCGAATGGCACTCATCCAGCAGTATCGAACGGCTCTTGATGCTACGCCTGAAATGAAAGCCTTGGCTAAGGAGGTTAGACAACATCTTGATCTTTGGTTTACGAACGCACACAAGGCAGGATTGATTGAACAAGCGATAGATAACTATATCACGCACATGTGGGAGCACGATCCAGAGATGCTTAACATGTATCGTACTGAGTCTATGACCGGTGCGTTTGCCACGAATGTCTCCTTTGCCCGCCATCGTGTGTTTGAAAGTTCGTTCGATGGCGAACTTCGTGGTAAAAAGCTATCCGTTACTGATCCGATTGCAATTACGTCTTACTACATTGCACGGGTTAGCGAAACCATTGCTAACCGGAATTTTCTAAATTCTCTTCGAACCCTTAAAACTTCAGACGGACAGCCAATGGTGGCTATCGCCTCAACCGGCAGTCTGGTCGAGGGTGAGAACGGCACGGTGGGGTTTGTTAATCCCAACGCTATACACGATGTTCTGATTAAACCCGAGGTTGTAAAAAGTCTGCGCGAAACTGGTGATCTGGAACGAGGACTGAAAAACGGCAGTATCCGGCAAATCGGAAAAGATTACACCGTACCGGTGGTCGATCCCAATGAGCCAGCTTTTGTAAAATTGGAAGGGAGAACTAAACAATTTTATGATGCGGCTTTGGAGACTGGGAACGTAAACCACGCTCAGGCAATCGCGGCGCTATCTTACTATAACGCGCAGGCACAGGCTAGGGGTAAAACGCTTAACAGCGTCTTGGATCGGGTTGAAGCCGAACTTCGTCTAACCAAAAAACTGCCTGACGAAACTGCTCTTCAACAGCATGTGTCCGGAACCGAACGACGTGGACCACAGCGTATTCAAGATTTAGCCCTGAGTCCTGAACAGCGGGATTCTGCCCGTGACTACGCCAAGGAAATGAATGTTCCGATGGAAGAAGCCATCAGGGCGACGATGGAAAAGGCTCACCCTGACGCTTCTGCAAATCTGTTGGAACAGGCAGCGAAGGCCCAGGCTAAGTTCGAAGCCCTGCCACCCGGAGAACGGGCAGGAAAACTCATACAGGAGTTGGCTGAAAAACATCTTGAACAGCCTGCCGTAGCCGAAGATATCAAAGGTGCAATAGATTTTTCTGACGCCGGTAAGGCTATTATTTGGGCCTATTCAAAATTTGATGTGTCAACACTGGTCCACGAGATGGCCCACCTGTGGCGGCGAACCCTTGATCCTTCTGAGTTATCTCGTATCGAAAAACATTATGGTGTTAAGGACGGAGAATGGACGACTGAACTTGAAGAACGTTTTGCAACCGACCACGAGCGCTACGCGATGTCCGGCGAAGCGCCTACCAAGGCGTTGAGTCCTCTTTTCAAAGCGCTCCAGAATTTCATGTCTGACGTGTACAAGGGCGTCAGCAGTTCCGTGGCTGTTGCCAACGTCATGGATGACAGCACCAGAGCGCAGTGGGATCAGTTTTTCGCCATCAAGCGTCCTGTCGATGTGGCCGATGCCCCTCGCATCAAAACAATAGTCGAGAAAGCAGCACGGCCTTTTGTGGGGGCAACTAAACAAGAGTCGGTTTGGAAGGGAATTCAGGAGGGCCACGACACGCAAGAGGCCCAAGCATTGCTGGTCGACCCGGCCAGCGGTGCCGAAGTGTCAATTCCTCTTTCAGAAGTCACACCGCAGCGTATCCGCGAAGCACTGCTTGAAAAACGAGTCGAAGCTGCCCCTAAACTTGTCGCCGAACTTCACGCTCAAAACGGAGGGTCAACCGTAAATCTGTACGGCGGCAACAATGTTTCTGGCGAGTACGCGGTGTCGATCTATCCGGAACGTGAACGAATTTTTGACCACACTCCTACTCAAGAGGAGTTGGGGGCCGAGATTAAGAAAAATCTCGATCTGCTGCGCGACCCTCGTAATAATATTGGAACGTGGGATGAGACAGACGCACAGGGCCACAAGACCGGTCGGGTGTTTGTTGACATCTCGACGACAACCCCTGATCCAGCCATTGCGGAACGGTTAGCATTTGCTTACGGGCAACTCGCCATAACAAAACTAGACCCAGAAGCTGGTTATCCTAGTTTTCCAATTGAGGGCGTGCAAAGACTTACGCCTGAACAGCTGGTATCTTTACCTCCAGCCACTGAAAGACTTGAAGCCATTACCGGGCAGAAATCACTCTATCAAACTGTAAAACGAGAGATTCCTGAGACAACTAGACTTATGGAAGAACCGCTGCTTAAGCCTAGCGACCTTCCCGCACTTGTTGACGTAGGAAAAGCCTTAGAAGAGTTTACAAAACAAAAAGCGGGAGTTGTAAAGGCCACTCCCAAAGCTAAACTTTATCGGGCCGTGTCTACAGGAATTAAGGAGCTTCGTTATCAGATACAGCAAACATTAAATGGCCTCGGCTGGTACACCAAAGACATCGAAGGCTTCGAAAATAAAATGCGTGCGGCTCGTCCGGAACTTCAAGACCCTGACCAAATGCAGTATTTTAAGGCCGTGGTAGCTCTGGCCAGTGCCGGTCAAGACCCTGTGGATAATCTTGCTTTGGCTGATCGAATGTGGGATGTGGCGTCCGGTTCCGGACGAATGCCCACCAGACAGAGCGACGGCCAGCGTTGGAGCACTCAGCTAAATCCTGTTCATATTCAAGCGCTAAATAATCTTGTTACTGATAAAGGGTTAACTGAAGGAATGAAGTGGCTCGTTGAAAAGCACCCGTTGGAAGAACTGAAGCCCTACGCCACTAATTCAAACTACAACTACTTAAAAAGTGCGAAAGAAGACGGCTATTACGGAGCCCTGATATTCGGCCCCAAACGTGGACCGTTCTTCCTGAACATGAGCGGCGTTCACGATGTCCTGACAATGGATCGTTGGTTCTCGCGCACCTGGAATCGGTGGATGGGAACCATGACCGAGATGGGTAAAAATCCCACCACTGGCAAAATGGAAGAAAGATTAGTCGATGTTCCTCGCAGTGCGGCGGAGCGGCGACTGATGACTACCTCGATCAAAACACTTGCCAAAGAATTAGACATGAACGTCGATGACGTTCAAGCTGCGTTGTGGTATTATGAAAAAGAATTATATAGGAGACATGGGCATGGCACAGACCAAATCGGATTCTCTCAAGCCGCTGACCAATTCGCAACTGGACGATTTGAGTTCCCAGCTCCAGCAAGAGGGGAAACTGCCGACGCTGGAGAAGTTGCTCGGGGCACTGAGCAAGGTACGAAGGCAGTACGCCCCGCAGATACTCGCCGAGCGCAAGAAGCACCCGCCCGTGGAGTAGAGCAACAGACTTTCTTCCAACGTCGTAGTGAAGGCGAGCAACCGCTTACCTATCGGAAGTTTCACCAAGAAACTCCGATTGACGCTTCGGGATTCCTACTGCCTGATGGCACTTTTACAACTGTCCCCGAAGGCCATCCCAAGTGGCTAAAAGACAATGGTTTCAGTTCCTATGCCGATGCCTTCAAAAAAGGCTTAGTCCGCGTCATGAACACAATGGGTGAACGGAGCGCTTCGTTCGCTGCGATCCAAGCTGGCGAACTAAAACCAGATACAGTCAACAAAATTGACGAGGCTTTGGCGCGTCTTCGCATCCACCCCAGCAGCAAAATTAATATCGATTGGAGCGTCGGCACCAAAGAGTACGGCCACTTGATGTACAAGGATCAAGGCACCGCTCTTGAATTTTTCCGCCGCGATGCTGTTCGAAAATTGAATGATCCTGAGTGGCGTCAACCGGTCAACGAAATGTACCAGCGTGCGCCGAAGTCTTCGTCCGAGCCGGGTGCTGGCCGCAAGGTAACAGACCCTGAGCGCTACGTCTGGAACACACATCACTATAAATCCATCCCCAACATGAGTGGTTGGAAGTTTGCTTTTGCAGACTCGAACGGAAATCCAATCCTGGTCGACGGTGACATTCGGGTACATCCTGAGATGCACCAGTATGTCATGCGGTCGTTGGGGTTGGAGAAGTCGTACCTGTCTCAGCACGAACCGTTCAAATCGTTGCTAAAAGTTGGTGGCGGATTAAAGCACACCATCCTGTCGTTCTCGCCGTTCCATATTGCCCAAGAAGGCTTACGGGCGATTATGACCGGTGTGAGCCCAATCGGAATTGAACGATTTGATCTGGTAAACGACAACATTTTGCGGTTGGGTGTTCGTAAGGGGCTTACGCTCACCAAAGACTATACGAGTATCAGCGACTATCAATCAGAAGGGTTGTCGGCGTCGAAGGCGCACTGGCCCGTAAAATATGTACCTGTACTTCGAGATATTCAAGGCTGGCTCAATGACTACCTTTTTGATCGGTATATTCCTGGTCTTAAGGCCAGAGCATTTCGTCGTAATTTTGAAGCTTACGAAAATAAATACCCAGAGTGGTCGAAGGAGAGAGTAGCGGAAGTTGCGGCGGCAGACACCAACGAACGCTTTGGAGGTATCAACTACAAGCGTCTTGGCCGGTCGGTCGCCACACAGGATTTCTTACGGTTAACGACATTGGCCCCTGATTGGCTGGAAAGCGAAATCCGAGCCACGGCAAGAATGTTTGGACAAGAAGGACGTGTCATGCGCAAGGACATCGTGCGTATGGCGGCAGGACTATGGGTAACTGCACGTGTGCTGAATTATCTGGTGTCCGGAACCGCACACAACGAAGAACCTTTTGGGGTGGTGTACAAGGATAAGGAAGGCCGTGATAAGGTTGCCACGCTGCGAACACTACCAGGGGACATGGTTCACCTTGCTCAAGAACCGGTTAAATTTATGAAGGGCCGCATAAGTCCCTTGGCCCGTACAGGTATCGAAGCATTAACTCAGCGTGATTTTGCTGGTCGAAAAATGACTCCGATGCAGACTTGGGTTGACCTCAGTAGGGGCTCGCTGCCGATGCCCGCTCAAGCACTTTTACAAGGAGCGTTCGGCGAAATGCCGACTGGGATCGGCACTGGCGAGCAGGTCTCAAAATCCTTGGGTATCGGGGTCCGTGTTCAACGGTCAGCCGCAGAGCAGAAGGCTATCGAACTGGCGTCTAACCGAACGATGGACGGCCCTGTTGACAAGGATCAACTGCGTCGGCACCAGACTGTGCTCGAACTTGAAGACAGGCTCCGCGCAGGCACCTTGAAACCTGAAGACTTCGGTATGATGGTCGAGCAGGGCGCGTTAATGCCCGATGAAGCGCGAGAGATCGTTAAGGCTGTAAAGAGAACGCAGGGCCTCGATCCGGAACAGGCTCGTCTGGTTACACGCGCTTCGCGGCTCGGCTTGCCAGACTTCCTCCAGATTTGGGAATTAGCTGTGCCGTCAGAAAAAGTTGCTCTGCAACGCTTGCTACTGGATAAGCGGAACAAGTATATGAAAAAACTGCACAAGACTGTTCCGCCTGACCAGTGGAACAATGACCCCACCTATCAGTGGATCAAAAAAATGTTTCCGGCGTTTATGCCGTGGGGAGAGGATTTAAACGAGGGTGGGGAGTAGCTATTAAAGCATACGGTGTATGAGAGAAATACTACATAGAATTTCTCTCACTTTTTCAGTCTATCGTCGCCGATGCTTCGTTAGAGTAAGCACTTTCCTGATGATCTGAACTAGTATTTACAGCGGTTACCGTGTAAAAGTATGTGGTTCCATTTTCCGCCGACGTGTCCTGCCACACGTTACTCGTAATATCGCCAACCAGTTTGGCGTATGGCCCACCCGAAGCCGTCCCACGATAGACATTGTAGGTGCAGCACTCGCTGCCTTCCGATGTGCTACGAGTCCAGTTCAGGGTAATGTATCCGGAAACTTTGATCTGTAGGGTGACCGTATCGGTTTGCTGCGCGTAGAGGTAGGAATAGGCCAGTATGGCCAAGCCAGCTAAGGCTGTAATTAAAGCGATTTTTAACGCACGGCTTTCCATGTGGAAGACGCTGTGGATACTGCGACTGTAATTGTATAAGTTCCTTGCTGCGTTGGGGTGCCTGAAATCAGTCCAGTTTTACTCAGTGTCAGTCCTGGCGGTAAAGTTCCTGTCATCGACCACTGATATGGCCCCGGCTCGCCAGCAGCTACCAGTTGAACAGAATACTTAGTTCCAATCTCGGCGTCCGGAAGCGGACTGTTAGTGGCTACGACCAGACGATTTGGAACATAGCCCCCGCCCCCACACCCGGCCAGGAACAAAATCGCGAGTAAGAAAATCCTTTTCATGCTTTGGGAATAACGGCCTTCAGTTTTAGGAACGCCACAGTTTGTGAACTATCCGTGACCTTCACTGTGAACGTAAAGGTGCCGGACGTGGTAGGCGTGCCGCTAATAATGCCGATGCTCGGAGCCAAGGTCAATCCGGTCGGCAGCGACCCAGTCGAGATTGACCAACTGTAGGGTGCTAAGCCGCCCGCTGCCTGTAGCGTAGCCGAGTACGCATTTCCCACCGTGGCGTCACTCAGCGTCGTTGTGGAAATTGACAGCGGCCCACGCACCGTAATGGTCAGTGTCTTAGTCGCGGTACTCTGCCCGTACAATAAAGTAGGTACTGCCAGTACCAAACCAAGTGCGATTGCCAGCCAAAGTTTTCTCATCACTTCTCCCATCTACTAAATAGTTCGCTGTAAACGTCTCCGTGTGCTACCCGCTTGACATCCTCGTAACTTCCCGCCACACGACGGTACAATTCCCTTGACACACAGTCCATTGCGCCCATCGCCGCGTTGATCGAGGCATAACTAAGTTTTTCCTTTTTTAGCCAGTAGACCAACAGCCTCGTAATTGCAAAATTTAGGTGCCCAACGCCGTTTCCTTTTCCAGCAATGGCACGAGCTAACGCGAGCGCTGCGTCGTCGATAGCTTCTCGTTCTTCAGATTTTATGTAGGGCATCAATCACCTGTTGTACTGTAGTGGAACGTGCGTCACGATGGGCTGGTATGTAAATCCGTGCAGATAATATTTTCCGTCAGTGATCGGTTTTTCAGGATTTGAGGGACGCCACTGCACGGGGTGCATAGGGTCCGCCTGCTGATAAACCTGGACGTTACCAGTGTCATCCGTGACTGTAATTTCAAGTTTCATTACTTGCTACCCCAAAATTCGCGTTATTCAGATCGCCAGCGCTCCACGAAGTTCCCCCCAAACTGCTGAATTCAAGCAGTGACAGCGCTACTCCTGCTTCCTCGAACATCTGCTTCGAAATTT
>Ga0172380_10004557_pt1 | contig 17689 bp, 14 predicted proteins | sample Leawe162metaG_FD_119747 | JGI IMG/M metagenome (GOLD analysis project Ga0172380, IMG submission 119747) | Leachate microbial communities from a municipal landfill in Southern Ontario, Canada - Leachate well 162 metaG | ecosystem: Engineered > Solid waste > Landfill > Unclassified | place... | reverse complement strand
GGACTTATCTTCGAGAAGATCAACGGCTACAAGGATGGCTCCTTCTTCACTCCCGGTTTCATTACCATGTATATCTGTCGCGAGACTATCCGCCGGGCGGTAGTGCGCAAGTTCAACGAAACATATGGCTGGACGTGCCAGAACATTACCGAGCTGTACAATAGCTTGGACAAGATCACTATCAAAGAGGCGAACGAGGTCGTCAACAGCCTTAAAATATGCGACCCGGCAGTCGGTTCCGGTCACTTTCTCGTTTCAGCCCTCAATGAAATCATCGCGATCAAATCAGACCTGGGAATCCTTGCAGACAGTGAAGGCAAGCGTCTGCGCGGTTATGGCGTCACTATTGAAAACGATGAACTGATAGTTACGACAGATGACCAGATTTTTGAATATAACTTCAAGGACGCCGAATCGCAGCGGGTGCAGGAAACCTTTTTCCACGAGAAGGAAGCCATCATCGAGAACTGCCTGTTTGGCGTGGATATCAACCCCAAGTCGGTAGCCATTTGCCGCCTGCGTCTCTGGATCGAACTGCTGAAGAACGCCTATTACCGACGCGGCAGCGATGCTCTGGAAACTCTCCCGAATATCGACATCAACATCAAGTGCGGCAATTCGCTAGTCAGCAGGTTTGCCATCAGTGGCAATCCCAACATTCTGCCTGGTGACCGGAAGAAGCTGAAGGAGCTGACAGAAAAGTATCGTCGTCATGTATTCGATTACAAACTCTCTCCGGCTAACAAGGCGCAATTGCGCAAGGAGATTGAGAACCTGAAGCATTCCCTGGAAAACTTCGGTCTGCCTAACGACAAGGACTTGATCGCTCTCTGGAAGGGTAGGGATGAACTGGCGCAACTCTCGCTGTTTGGCTTTGACAAAAAGGAGCAGGAGCGGCGCAAAAAGCTGGATGAGAAGGTGAAAGAGCTGGAGCGGCGCTTTGAGGAGAAGCAGCGGCTGGTGTACAGCAATGCCTTTGAATGGCGCTTTGAGTTCCCCGAGGTTCTGGATGATGAAGGTGAATTTATCGGGTTTGATGCCATTATTGGTAATCCGCCGTATATCCGGCAGGAGGCCATCAAGGAGCAGAAACCGGCATTCATGGAGATGTTCGGCGACTTCTACTGTGGCACGGCAGACATCTACACCTACTTCTACAAGACCGGCCTGAACCTGCTCAAGACCGGTGCCACCCTCTGCTACATCGCCCCCAACAAGTTCATGCGTGCCGGATACGGTAAGAACACCCGCGAGCTGCTGACGGTTCAGGCCACACCGTTGATGGTGCTGGATTTTGGTGATCTGCCGATTTTTGATGAGGCGACAACGTATCCTTCGATCGTGATGGTTGAGAAATGCTCCCCCTCACCCCAGCCCTCTCCCTCAGGGAGAGGGGGCAAAAAAGCAAGTCAGACAAACATGAAAAACCCTCGCCCTGAGGGAGAGGGTGGCCGAAGGCCGGGTGAGGGGGAGTCTTTCTTCACCGCCACCTTCACCGATTCTGAACAGCTAACCCGCTTTGACGAAACCCTCGCCGCCATCGGCTTTACAATGCCGGTTGCCGCGCTGAGAAACGACGGATGGGCTTTGGAACGCCCCGGAGTGCTTGCTCTGATGAATAAATTGAGCAAGGTTGGCAAACCATTGAATGAGTACGTAGGTGGAAAGTTTTACTACGGAATCAAGACCGGCCTGAACGATGCGTTTGTTATAGACGAAGAAACAAAGACCCGGTTGATTGCCGAAGATCCAAAAAGCGCTGAGCTTATCAAGCCGTGGCTGCGTGGACGGGATATAAAAAAATGGAAGGCTAATCCTTCTGGGGTTTATGTCATCTATGTGCCGTGGCATTTTGAAATGGATGAATATCCAGCTATTCTCAAACATTTATCTCAGTTTAGAGAAAAACTTGAGATGCGGAACGAAGCGGCAACTGGCCGTCATGAATGGTATGCTCTTCAGCGGTACGCGTCAGACTACATTAGTGAGTTCAGTCATAAAAAAATTGTTTACCAAGTGTTTCAAGTAAAACCATTATTCCTGCTCGATAACGATGGTGCTCTAACAAATAATGCTGCTTATATAATCCCTGATGCTGATGAATACCTGCTTGCTTACCTGAATTCTAAGCTTGGCTGGTATATGATTCAATATTTTTGTTCACCTATTCAAAATGGCTACCAGCTTATGGCCTCATATTTTGCAAAGTCACTGATTTATCCCGCTACCGATGCTCAGCAAGCCTCCATCATCGAGCACGTTCAAAAAATCCTAGCCGCTCCCGACAGCCCGGATGTTCCGCAGCTTGAGGCCGAGATTGACCGCCTCGTCTACGCCCTTTACGATTTGACCGATGAAGAAATTGCAGTGGTGGAGGGGAAACCATGAAAACCATGCTGCCTGCCGAATACTCAACATTTCTTCTGGAACTGAAAGAGCGGATTCACAAGGCTCAATACGCAGCGCTAAAAGCTGTCAACAAAGAGTTGATTGCCCTTTATTGGGATATCGGTAAATCAATTGTCAGTAAGCAAAATGACCTTGGCTGGGGCAAGTCGGTGGTGGAAACTCTGGCGCGGGATTTACAGAATGAATTCCCTGGCATTCAGGGCTTTTCAGCTCGTAACCTTTGGAATATGCGGACTCTTTATCTGGCGTATCAGGATAACCTAAAACTGCAACCATTGGTTGCAGAAATTAGCTGGACCAAAAATGTCATCATCATGGAACGCTGCAAAGACCTGTTGCAGAGGGAATTTTACCTCAAGATGACAAAGAAATTCGGCTGGACAAAAGATGTGCTGATCAACCAGCTTGGAGCCGGAGCGTTTGAACGGTTCATGATGAATCAAACCAACTTCGATAAAGCAGTGCCTGCCAAATACCGCCATCAGGCAAAGCTGGCGGTCAAGGATGAGTATACCTTCGACTTTTTGGAGTTGGCGGAAGAACACTCGGAAAAGGAACTTGAACGGTCGCTGGTGGACAATGTGCGGAAGTTTCTGGTCGAGATGGGAGGCTATTTCACGTTTGTTGGCAATCAATACCGGCTGGAAATCGATGGTTCGGAATTTTTTATCGACCTGTTGCTGTACCATCGTCAGTTACGCTGCCTTGTGGCGATTGAACTGAAAGTAGGAGCTTTCAAGCCGGAATATGCCGGAAAGATGCAGTTTTATCTTTCCGCTTTGAACGATACTGTCCGGCTGTCGGAAGAGAACCCCTCAATCGGTATTATCCTGTGCAAGGAAAAGAGCCGCACATTTGTTGAATATGCGCTGCAAGACAGCAACAAGCCCATCGGTGTCTCAACATACAGCTTTTCCACCAAGCTGCCCCGCAACCTTAAGAAGTACCTCCCTTCTCCGGAAGAGATGATCAAGAGGCTGGAAGGGCTTGCGGAAATGAGATTCGAAGGAGCGGAAGGTTGACCACCGATTTTTTGCTCTACATCTCCTCTAACGGCAATAAAGGTAGAAGTGCTTCTCCATGATGAAAGCATTTGGCTCACGCAGGAAAAGATTGCCTCATTGTTCGGTGTGCAGCGTCCGGCAATCACCAAACATCTGAAAAACATCTTTGATAGTGGTGAGCTAACGGAACGTTCAGTTAGTTCCATTTTGGAACTAACTGCCACGGCATGATGACAACGAGTTGAAGGTGATAAAATGAGCGACATAAAAATCTTCCGCCTCTCCGGCGACTCCGTCACCGAACTTGAAGGCCGTTCCGCCGAAATAGAAAAATCCCTTCAGACCCTCATCGAAAAACACCTGGAAACCTTCCTCAGTGTCCGCTTTCTGGCCTGGTGAACGCCACTACGGGCCAGGTTATAGCAACGGGAGAAGAAAAGAAGGCTTTGAAAGGAGCTGGCAAGGTCAAGACAGTTTCGGAGTTGTATGATCAAGCGGACACTGAGCTGAAAGACCGCTACGAGGCTCTTAAAGCCTTTGTGCAGGCTCTTGGTGACGATGTCCAACTAGCTGTAGTGAAGTTCTACTTTGCATTCAAACGAATAAAGAACTTTACCTGCGTGGAAATTCGTCCGCAGGTACATTCAATGCTCGTCTTCGTAAAAATCAATCCCGATTCAGTGGATCTGGAAAACAATAAAGGGTTCCTGCGTGACGTACGTAAGATTGGCCATTTTGGAACAGGCGATCTGGAGATTACCATAAAATCCGCCGATGATTTCGAGCGGGCCAAGCCGTATATATTGAAAAGCTATGAGGCGAGTTGAGGCTGTGATGCTGCAGTGAAGCGATAAAGTTGTGCTCTGAAGAATTCCTGATTTTTGCCATCTTAGCTCAGATAATAGAGCGCATCACTCGTAATGATGAGGTCGTAGGTTCACCAATAGCTCAGCTGTTAGAGCAAGTGACTGTTAATCAAAGGCAGAATATTATGTCTACCCGCTACGACACATCTCACCTCCCCGAAAACCAGTACGAACCCGGATCAAACGGCAAGGTCCTGCGCAATAAGCGTAGCATCACAGACCTGGTTGAAATGGGAGTTGAAGAGACTAATGCTTTGTGGCGTACCCAGAATGATCTTATTGGCGAGGTTTCAGCTGACCAATCGTTCACCGTTCAGGATGTCTGCAACATTCACAAGGAATGGCTGAAGGACATTTATCCTTGGGCCGGCCAACCCCGAACCGTTAACATCAGCAAAGGTGGCTTCGATTTTGCGCAGGCCCGGTTTGTTCCAACATTGTTGGATGAGTTTGAGCGCAAGCAATTACGCGCATACACTCCATGCCAGTTTGAAACCCGCTCTCAAGTGGCTCATGCCTTGGCGGAAGTGCATGTGGAGTTGATGCTGATACATCCCTTCAGGGAAGGTAACGGTCGATTGGGTCGCATATTGGCAACGTTGATGGCATTACAGGCTGGTCTACCGGTGCTCGACTTCAGTGCGTTGGATGGTGTTCGGCGGGAAGAATACTTTGCTGCGGTGCGGTCGGGATTGGACAGGGATTATCTGCCGATGAAGCGTTTGTTTGACGATATTATCGAGAGCTCTTTGCAGATTTCGCGGGAACTTTGAGGTCAGCAGGCTGTGAAACAAATTGACCGCTTTGTGCATCTCGCCTGACACGTATTCCTTCGATGGCGGAAGAGGATGCTACATTACGCGTAAGCGCCTTGTTCCGCACAGCAGGGTCTCTCAGGTAGGGATTGGTTTCAAGAAGTGACTTTTTCATAGGGCAGATTATACCTCATATTGATATGAAATGTGATGAAAAAGATACGGAAAAGGGCATGGAAAGCGCCGGACGGCAACGAAAGTAAACTACCATGAAATCGGACAACCTCTCCACACCAGACACAGCTGCAATCGGCATCGACTTGGGTGGTACTAAAACCGAAGCCATCCTTCTTGATCCGACCGGTACTGTCCTCTGGCGACAGCGCAGACCTACACCACGGGCTGAAGGATATGATGCCGTATTAACCGTAGTGGCTGAAATGATCCTCGAAACAGCCGCTCAACTGCCCCCCCATACTCCTTACACTGTGGGAGTCGGTATTCCAGGCTCTATTGATGCCGCCACTAATCTGGTGCGGAATGCCAACTCTACCTGCTTGATCGGCAAACCATTGCAGACAGACCTAGAACGATTGATCGGCGGCCCAGTTGAAGTACGCAACGATGCCGACTGTTTTACCCTGGCGGAATGCCATGCTGGAGCAGGACAGGGATACGGACTTGTGTTTGGCATCATTATGGGAACAGGTTGTGGAGGAGGTGTCTGCATCAATGGAGTAGTCCGGGAAGGTCCACACCGCATAGCAGGTGAATGGGGGCATTTATCTGTCGATCCGAACGGCACGACATGTTATTGCGGAAACCGGGGATGCGTTGAAACATTGATCAGTGGCTCCGGTGTCGAAGGAGCCTTTTTCAGGGAATATGGCAAACAACTGACCATGGATGAAATCGTAGCACTGGCTCGTACAGGCGAAAAGCAGAGTAAAGAGATATTTGAGCGTTTTCTGGATGATTTCGCTCGCTGCCTGGGCGGATTGATCTCCATCCTGGACCCTGATGCAATTGTACTGGGTGGCGGTCTCTCTAACATTGATGAACTGTACACCGTGGGTAAAGAGAAAGTTCGGCAGTATGCTTTTCATGACAACCTGCAGACTCCCATCCTGAAGAACCGACTGGGGGACTCTGCAGGTGTGTTTGGGGCTGTCTGGATTGGTCAGGCCCGTTGACATAATCACGGACAAGATCCTGTGCCTCCGCAAGCGTAATCTCTCCAGCCTTGACCCGCGTGTTTGTCATCTCCATGAAGCCAATTACATCTTTAACCACCTTGGTAAACATCTCACCGCCAACGTCCAGTATCTTCTCCTTGGCAGCTTCATATGTCATGAAATACGTGTAGGTCAAAACGGTTGACAGGGAAATGAGCAGTGTCAGCACAAGAGTGAAATGCGTTATTGATCTGGTGATAATGGTTGGAATAGGGGTAGCGGATGCAGAATGAGCATAATTGTTGAGAGTCGCTTTCATGATAATGCCACCTCTCACGCGGGAAGAGGAATAGCGGTGGATTCAACTGTCCAACCTGTTCTTTGGACTAGGTGTAGTCACTCGGGGTAACTCCGTGTGCTTTACACTTCCGGTAAAAAGTTGCTCTGGATACATCCAGTGCCTCACAGGCGAGAGCTATGTCCTTATATTTTTCCAGCGTAGCTATTATCAGGTGCGCTTCCTGCTGGGAAAAATTTGCCGTAATCCGGTAATCGAGTGATCCCGAGTCTGAGTCCGCGGCAACGGCCAGACTCTTCTCTGCTAAGGACGGCGTTTCCTGAGGTGTTTGTGAATATTTGATGTTAATCGGCAGGTCCTGGGCTGTTATGTCCTCTCCGCTGCAGATCATGGCTGATTCGATGACGTTTCGGATTTCGCGGCCATTTCCCGGCCAACTGTAGCCCATAAGCAGTTCCATCGCTTCCGGTGTAACGTTTGATGGTTGCATATCGTGCTTGCGACATAATGACAACATGGTGCGTTGAATAAGAACCGGGATGTCTTCGGGGCGTTCCCGCAGAGGAGGAATGTCAAATTTGGCTACCCCGAGCCGGTAGTACAAATCGGCTCTGAAGGTTCCTCGTTGAATCTCATCAGACAGTGTCCGGTTTGTTGCCGCTATAATCCTGCAGTTTGTGGATATCTCCTTGTCTGAACCAACCTGGTTGAATTTTCCGGTTTCCAGCACGCGCAAGAGTGCCGCTTGAATATCAAGGGGCATCTCGCCAACTTCATCAAGGAACAACGTCCCGCCGTTGGCGCACTCAAAAAGACCCTTTCTCCCACGTGGATCTGCTCCGGTAAAGGCGCCACGCTCATACCCGAAAAATTTGCTCTCGAAAAGTTCCTTGCTGATTGCTCCGCAGTTGACCGCTACAAAGGGACCCGAATGACGCTTGCTGTGCATGTGGATGTAGTTGGCAACGATCTCTTTGCCGGTACCTGTCTCACCGATCAACAACACATTGATCTCCGAAGCAGTGACTCTGGTTACCCGCCCCATAATCCTTTTCAGGTTCTCGTTTGCGGTGACAAATTCTCCAAAGGTATCCACACATGAAATAGGGGATTTTGATGGCATAGACATCACTACAGCAGGAGTGCGTTGCACCACGAAAAGTGAACCGATTTCGCTCTCGGTGCCTGGCAGGTATATCTGTTGCACCTTTTTTGGCGGTTCTTTATTACTCTCATTTCTCAAGTGCAGATCACAGTCGTCCGGATTAATCCCCGGGCTGCTTCTGACCACCCGGCCCAAACGGTCCAGAACAATTATCCCGTCTGAAGGATAGCGTGAAGAATAGTCCGAAAAGCCATGGATCAGCTGCATCCGCTCCAGTTCCAGATGTAAACGCAATTCAGCCTGAATATGTCCGGTCAAGGAAAAGGTCAGGCCAAGAGAGTCTTCACGGTAGTCCTTGTCAAACGTAGTGAAATTGACCGCACCTAAAGTTTCATTGTTGAATGGATCAAGTATGGGGGTTGCCGCGCATGACCATTGGTGCCAGCCTTCGCAATAATGCTCGTTCGAATATACGTGCACGGCCTCTTTCTGGGCGATTGCCGTCCCAATGCCGTTCGTACCCGCCATCGATTCAAGCCAACGCGACCCTTCAATAAGGTTGGAATTTTCAGCAGCCCTTAAACGAACAGACGGGTCTCCGATGATATAAAGGATCGTGCCTTGCTCATCGGTGAGCATGAGTATTCCCGGAACGCCGGTAAGAAGGGTCGAAACCCTGTTGAGAATCGGTTCAGCCTTCTCGATGATAAAACAGCTGTTAGCGATAGCCGTTTTATATTCATCCTCAGGAAGTATTATTCCCTCATGCATTCCCGGATCGACCCCAAGCATTCTGCAGCGCATCCAGTCTTTGACGAGAGTTCTCTCATAGGGATCCAGCTGATCTTCCGAGCACTTCCCCACTTCAAATTTGTCGCGCAACTTGTGAATTTTGCGTCGGTCCTTCGGGTACGCTATGTATGGGTTAACTAGAGCCATCGGACGCCTCCTTGTACAGCCCTATTTTGTGCCACCTGAGTCAGCATAATTTGAATTCCGATAAAGTGATGAGTTCACAAAAAAATGAATTTCAGGCACGGGACATCACTCCCTCTCATTCAGTCAATGTGAAGAATCGCTTAAATCCAAGAGCCATGGTTGTTATAGCGTGCAGGTAAAACCGTGTTAACTGCACATATACTCAAATTTTAGCACATCAGTGTTTAAAAGCACAAGGCTATTAAACCTTGGAATCAAACATCGTACCAATCACAAAATATATTTTCAGATGTGTATTGAGGAATTTGCACAAAGGCACTAAGAGGGTGAAACTCGCCATGGTTTACGAACAGCCGCACCTGTTTTGAGTGCCTATTCTGCAGTACTTTGTCACCCCATCTTTTTTTCAGGCCGCCATTGGTGCGGCTTCTGCCATCTTCATTTACGCTATTGCCCCCATACATTGTTTTTGCTCACTCCCGCTGTCCGATAGCAATTTCAGTCTAATTTTGATGGTCATTGAATGAAAAAACGCAATGGCAATGTTCTGACCATGAAGTAGATGGCGGCATATGACGTCAGTGTTGTTGTTATTTTTATGTCTCAATTTTGAGATGGTCTCATTTTTGAGATGAATATTGTGTCTCATGTTTTAGACATCAGGAACATAAAATAATTATGTTTTACTTATGTCGCCATATCAGGAAATGTCATGCATATTAAAAGAACAAACTAAAACAGTATGTTATCTTGGCTTATTGCCTGACATAAAATATATGGCACGGAGCATGCTAAATAAAATGCAAATAGAAAAACGATGTTTGTAATTATCGTGGTTTGGAAAGGTACATAAATGGTGGACGGAGGTGAATAGAAAACAATCCGGATTATGTCGAAAATCAGACGTTAAATTATCTGTTAACAACGAAATCAGAAGGTAGGGGGTAATGCAACATGGGCTTACAAATTAACATTGATAATGGTGGGACGCTCACCGATATCTGCATTCTGAATGATGGCCTGGTCAACAAGACCAAAGTTCTCACAACTCCGTATGATCTCAGCAAGTGTTTCTTTGAAGGGCTTCAGAAGGCTTCCGGCGTGATCTATGGCGAGCCGAATGTCGCTCGACTGCTGGAAGAAGTGGATCTGATCCGTTATTCAACAACGCAAGGCACTAACGCGATCTGTGAGCGTAAGGGACCGCGCCTCGGCCTGATTATCCATGGTGCTACGAAAGATATCATGGTCAGTCTGGCGGAGCATGACCCCGAGTTGTATGCAGCTCTGGTAGGAAGCCGAGTGGCGGTTCTGGATGATGATCTGATGGAGCGTGACGATCGCGACAACCTGATTGTCAAGGCCATTAACGAACTCACTGCTGCCGGAGCCAACCGGTTGATAGTCAGTTTCGGAGGAAAAGATTTTATCGAATCCGAGACAGCTTTCAAGAAAGTCGCGCTGCGCAAGTACCCTCGCCATCTTCTCGGCGCAGTACCAATTCTGTATGGCAGCGACCTGAGCACGGACACACATTTGGGGCGTCGCACCTGGACTGCATTGATCAACTCTTTCCTGCATCCGGCCATGGAACACTTCCTCTATAACGCCGAAAACCGTCTGCGAAGTTATCGCACCAAAAACCCTTTGCAGATCTTCCGCAACGATGGCGATTCATCACGAGTTGCCAAGTCTGTCGCTATCAAAACGTACAGTTCCGGTCCACGCGGCGGCATGGAAGGAATGAAATCATTTTCCCGTCTCTATGGTTTTTCTGACGTGGTCGCTATTGATATCGGCGGCACCACTACTGATATCGGCCAATATCTGAACGACACGGTAGCTGAGAAGCGGCGTGGCAATGTCGAAGGAATTTCAGTCTCTTTCCCTCTCTGCGAGATCCTCAGCGCCGGCGTCGGCGGCAGTTCGATCTTTCGGGTGCAAGAAGGACGAATCGTAATCGGCCCCGAAAGCGTCGGCGCACTCCCCGGCCCGGCATGCTTCGGACGTGGCGGCAAGGAGGCGACGATCACCGATGCAAGCCTTCTCTGCGGGATCCTCGATCCAACATCCTATTTTGGCGGCGATCTGGCTCTGGACGCAGAACGCGCAGCTGTGGCGGTTGAACATAATATCGCCAAACCTCTTGGACTTAGTCTCGAAGAGGCCTTGATGCAGATGCAGTATGCCTACGAAGAAAAGGTTGCAGTAGAGCTCCACCGTTCAACCTCCATTTCAAAACAAACAATCCTGCTTGCGTTCGGAGGAGCAGGCCCCCTGAATGCCTGTGGTGTCGCCGAAAAGGCTGGCATCAATACGGTAGCAGTGCCGAAAATGGCTGCGGTATTCAGCGCGTACGGCATTGGAGAGTGCGATATCTCCCAGAATTACGCGGTCACAATCCATGAGATCACTGAAAACAAACTGAAAGAGGCTATTGAGTCCCTTACCAGGAAGGCGTCCCGCGACATGTATGCTGAAGGATTTGCCGAAGGGAACTATGAGCTGCGCACAAGGTTGTTGGCTACTGTCGATGGCAAGGAAATCAGCCACTACCTGACTGATGAAAAAATCCCGTCTGCATTCAAAAAAGCTGAGCACGTCGAAGTAGATTTGAAAGCGGTCAAGGTTCTGCGTACAGACAGAGAGAGTCAGGTTAAATGCAAAAAAGGCGAAAAAGCTTCGTTGAACAGCAACAGGACACTGCTGACCAAAAGCAAAGGACTCGTTGAAGTACCTGTGTACAACCTTAACCAGATGAAAACCGGCAATCACGGCGCAGGTCCCGCCATTATCGAAGAAGACTTCTTCACCTGCCGAGTCCTGGACGGGTGGGATTTCGTCATCAGTGACGCGGGCGACATTCTATTGAACAAGAGAGGCTAAATACCATGAAAGTACTGATGACAGAATATCTCCGGATCGACCTGGAGAAAGAAACCTGGGAATGCCGCGTCTGTAATCACGAAGTGGGTTCCGCAAAGAAGAGCTACAAAGAGGGGCTGCTGGTCTATGACCGCGACCCCAGGGAAATCCATCCGCCGATCATTGATCCTGACAAGTATCGTTTCACCTTCAGCCCGGATCCCGAGTGGGTGCGCATTCTTGAGTATTACTGCCCGAAGTGCGGAACCCAGGTTGAAACCGAATATGCAATCCCCGGGCATCCACCACTATATGACATAGAGCCGGATCTGAAGGCCCTGAAAGCTCAGTGGTCCACACGTGAAGAGGTCCTTGAGCCGGTAAGAGGCCCTGAAGTTGTCCTTGGCGCCGGACACGGCGGTCACTAGTTTCCGTCCGGAAAGGGTCCTTTTCCGCCCTGGCGGTGTCAATCTTCGGGATTACTTGTGCGGCGTACAGCAGTACGCCTCCGCGCAATCCCTCGATTTCCTTGCCAAGACGAAAAATTCCTCCTTTCCGAAACGGAAACAAGCAAACCAGAAATCCTGCAGTCTCAACCGGGACGGCAAGGAGAGAAGAATAAAGGAGGTAGTATGAGACGCGTGTCTGTCGATATCGGTGGCACATTCACCGATTGTTTCGTGGTTTGGGATGGGAAGTACATTGAGGAGAAAGCCCTCACGACACATCACAATCTTGCGCTTGGATTTAATGAAGCATTGAGTAAAGCCTACAACGTCCTGGGACTGGAGTTGGAGGAAATTCTGGAGGGAGTGGATTCCGTACGGTATGCCACTACCCTGGGTACTAACGCATTGATCGAACATAAGGGACCGAGGATCGGCATGCTAGTTACCGCCGGTTTTGAAGCGACTGTTCCGCTCAGTCGTGCCCGTGGTTATGGAGAGGGTTTGGATAATCTTGGCAAGCAGGATCTCCCCAATGCCTCACGTCCTGATCCGCTTGTGCTGCCGCATATGATCCGCGGTGTTCGTGAACGTCTTGATTTTGAAGGCAATCTGGTCATGCCGCTGGATGAAATTGACGTTCGCGTACAGATTCGTTCGTTGGTGGACAAGGGTGCCGAGATCATCGTGGTTGCACTGGTTAATAGTGTTGTTAATCCGGCGCATGAGGAACGGATAGAGGAAATTCTGCTTGAAGAATATCCGTCGCATCTTCTGGGAGCAATTCCGGTCATTCTGTCGCATCAGGTAGCAGGAAGAAAGGGGGAGTATGTCCGTGCGACATCAGCCATCGTCGATGGCTATCTCCACTCGACCATGTATCACGCGCTTTCATCGCTGGAACAAAATCTGCGCGCTCATCGCTATGAAAAGCCGATGCTGGTTATTCACAATTCCGGCGGTATGGCACAGCTGAACTCTACCGATGCGCTGCAGACGATCCACTCCGGCCCGGTATCAGGTATCGCCGCTTCCGAACACCTGGCGATGCAGGCTGCTCTGGGCAATGTCGTAGCAACAGATATGGGTGGAACAAGTTACGACATCGGTATCGTGGTTGAAGGGGGTATCAAACATTATGACTTCAATCCGGTGGTGGATCGGTGGCTTGTCTCCGTACCGATGGTGCACCTGGTAACTCTTGGCGCAGGCGGCGGGTCAATCGCTTCTTACGATCGTATGTATGAAACTGTCAAATGTGGTCCCGAAAGTGCCGGTTCAGATCCTGGACCAGCCTGCTACGACCGGGGCGGCATGAAGCCGACGGTGACTGATGCAGACCTGGTACTCGGCTATCTGGATCCGAAAAACTACGCGGGTGGGTCGATTCCACTGAACCCCCGACGTGCGACTGCCGCTATTGAAGATGCACTCTGTGACGAACTTGATTGCTCTATTATCGAAGCGGCTCTGCTGATTCGCCAAAAGGTTGACGACAATATGGCAAATGGTTTGTTTACAGAGATGCGTGCACGGGGGTACGACCCGAAGGACTTTACCATGCTCGCATATGGTGGCAACGGACCACTGCACTGCTGCGGCATAGCCCAGAACCTGGGCATCAACAAGATCCTCGCACCTCCTTTCAGCTCGGTTTTTTCAGCTGTAGGCGCCGGCAACATGCATCAGCTGCATATTCATGAAAAATCTCTGTACATGGTGCTGTACGACTCAAACAGCCGTCACATTTATGATGACTATGTTCGCTTCAACAGCATTGTCGAGGAGTTGAAGGAAGGTGGAACCCAAGATCTGATCCGCCAGGGAATCCCGCGGGAGCAGATACTTCACAGTCTTGAGCTGGACATGCGCTACGGCAATCAGCTGGTGCAGACGACGGCAGTTATTCCAGCCCACGAACTGCATGGACCTGCCGACGTAATGGCAATCATTTCCCAGTTTTCACTGGACTATGGCAAACGGTTCGGTGAAGGGAGTCAGGCTCCCGAGGCAGGTATACGCATCAATACTATTCGCGTCGCGGCATATGTACGACACGAGACGGTGCAGTTTGAAGATATCAAGCCGGTTGACCCGTCCAGGCGGAAGGCACCTGCAGCACCGGGAGGAAGCCGTAAGTGTTACTTCGTCGGGCACGAAGGTCCTCTTGAAACGCCGGTCTGGGATCGGGCCTCAATTGCACCCGGTGTCCAGATCATCGGCCCGGCGGTAATCGCCTCCGAGGTGACAACGTATCTGGTCGATCCGGGATGGAGCTTTGTCTCCGCCAAACAGGGCGCGTCCTGGTTCCTGCGCATCTGACAGCGGTATGAATTCAATTAACCTTAAACACTAAAAGGATTGAAAAATGAGCGAAACAATTATGCCAGGTGCGGCTAAGACACCCAGTGCCGAGGAAATTGCACTGATCAAAAAATTCCTGAGTGATACGACTCTGTTCCTTGGTCCGGATCCCGAGATCATGCGAAGGCACGACCTCATGCCACGCAGTGCGGAAGAAGAGGCGGCATTGAGCCTGGACAATGACGTGCATGTAACTGCCAAAATTCGTGACCGGGTCCAGTCCGGCTGTGATGAAGGGTACGAAATGGTGGAAGCCATGGGGGCTGCACCTGGTGCCAAGTGGGGCGATGTCATCACCGGCGTATACACTGCATCGGGGGACCTGGCCATCGCCAGTGCGGGAGGAGTTTTGATCTTCTCGACTCTGGTCCACCATCCGATCAAGTTCATCATCAAAAACTGGATGAATGACCCGTCTGTAGGAGTGCGCGAAGGGGACGGCTTTATCCATAACGATTCCCGTTACGGCAATGTCCATAACACCGATCAGAGCATGATCCTGCCGGTCTTTTGGGAAGGGAAACTGGTTTGTTGGGTCGCCTCTACGGTGCATGAGGGTGAAAACGGCGCCATCGAACCGGGCGGCATGCCGTCCATGGCTGAGACCTCCTTCGACGAAGGTCTCAAGATGAGCCCGTTCCGCGTTGTCGAAAACTACGAAATCAAACGGGACATTCTTACGTTCCTGCAGAACTCGGTACGCGAGCCCAAGCTTCAGTACGAGGATATGAAGGTCAAACTATTCGCCTGTTTGCGAATCAAACAGCGCGTCGAAGAGACCCTGCGTACGGACGGTGCCCAGGCACTGATTGCCACACTCCGTATGACCATGGAGAACGTCAGGGCCGAAGTTGTCCGACGCATTCGTGAATGGCCGGATATGTCGGCGAGAACCTACATCATCCAGGACTCAACCCTGCGCGAAAACTGTGTGGTGAAGATCAACTGCAAGCTGACCAAGACCGGTGATCGGCTGATATTCGACTTCCGCGGTTCGAGTCCTGAATTCACAAATCGCGCAACCAATACGGTTCTGGCAGGTTTGAAGGGGATGATCGCCCAGATGTTTCTCTGCTACGTATGGCCGGATCTGCCACGAGGACAGGCTGCGTTTGCTCCGATTGAGGTCGTCACTGATCCTCATTCAATTGTTGACTGCTCATACGAAGCACCTAACTCGCAGAGTTTGATGTCGATATTTACCGGCTTCACCGCAGCCCAGCACGCCGTAGCCAAATTTCTGTACAGCTGTCCGGAGAAGTACACCAAGGTTCATGCTCCGACATTCAATATGATTAATACATTTATCTGGGGAGGCGTCAGCCAGCACGGCGAAACTCTGGGCAACCTCTGCGCCGATCTTAACGGCATGGGACATGGTGCCCGCTCCGATATGGACGGTGAACCTGCCCTGGCACCTATTTTCGCCACTATGGCGGACATCGGTGAACAGGAGTTGAATGAAGAGGAAGTTCCTTTCCTCCAGCTGGTTTCCAAAAAGATGACCAAGGATGCAATTGCTCCCGGAAAGTACCGTGGCGGACAGGGTTACACCATGATTGTCGCTACCAAGGACAGTGAACAGTGGGGTTTCATGACGGTTTGCCAGGGAGCCAAGATTCCGCCAATGCAGGGTCTCTTCGGCGGCTATTCCTGCGGCGCCTATCCCCTCTGCAAGGTGAAGGGAGTCGATGTGTATGACGTGCTGATGAATGAACCGGAAAAGTTCAAGCATTCCATCGCTGAAATCATGAACGAGCAACCGTTCGAAAGCGCCACCTACACCACCCATCACATGGGTATGGGCTTTGAAATTTCCAAGCGTGGTGAGATGTACATGATTTCACAGGGTGCAGGAGCCGGCTACGGCGATCTTTTGGAGCGTGACCCCCTGGCAATTATCAAGGATATCGAGGAAGGGCTGATTTCCGAAGGTGTCGCAGAAAATCTCTACAAGGTGAAATTTGATCACAATACTCTTGCGATCAATTACGAGGCCACCAAAGAACTCCGGGATAAAGAGCGGCTGGATCGAGTCAACCGTGGAGTCCCGTTTGCTGAATTTATAAAAACCTGGAACAAGCCGAAGCCCCCCGCACATCTGCAGTACTTTGGCTGTTGGGGTGATGATGTCGGCACACTGTACGCCGGTAGCCCGGACATTACACGCGACGCCAACAAACCCAAACCCAACTATATGCGCAACCCGAAAGATGTCCGTATTGATGAGCTGGAAGCCCGCCTTATTGAGCTGGGCGCTATGGGGGATGAAAAGAAATGAGCCGCTACCTCGCCGACCTTATAACTGTTGCAGATGGACGCATTAACATCAGGATGTGGCTTAAATCATTCTCCTACACCAAGCGGCTGCTCGTGGGAGAGTCCGGGGATCCATGGGAGAGCGCGAGCAAGTACCTCACGTACTCCTCTCAAGCCCAGGGATTGCTGAGGCCGGATGTGGCGGTTATTGAGGTCGGCGAGCTCTTTGACGCATGGTTGCAGCGTAATCCATCAGTCAAGGCTGAACTGGCAGGAAAACGCAAACTTTCCTATCCGTTGCGTAAGTTGTTGGAACAGTCGCAGCCGCGAGAGCTTTTAGCAGAAATAATTGACGCAGTATTAGCTCAACTGCGTGGTCAGCTGCCGCTTGTATTGTCCATGCCGTCACCAGGGTATTGGCTACACCGTGCCAATCTGGCTGCAGGACGTGGTGACGTGGAACTGGACGGGGACAGCATAGAGGATTCTGCCATGTATGTAGCCGACCTGGCCCGTTCAGTATCCGGCGCAGCAGTCGGGGGACTTCTTCTCGAAGAGTCATTTCCGGAAGTCAACCTAGGTCCCAGCGATGTGGAACTTTACCGCCCCCTCATCAACGTGGCCAAGCATTACCGGTGGTCACTGGCCCTGCGCATGGGGAACGGCGGTGTAGTCGACAATCCGGCGTTGCAGGAGATCGATGTATATATTGGCTCCGGCAGTTTCCCAACGGCCGGAGCTGCCTATGGAGTTGATGTTTCCAAGATGTTATGGGCTGGGGAACCGGTGCCGGAATTGACATCCTCACAGTTCTACTTTGTTGATATTCCGAAAGATGCCACGCCGGAGCATGTACTTGAGATCCTTTCGCAACTGAAGTCAGCCTGAATTAAATGGGAGATTGCTGGATATGAAGGATACAGCGAAATTGGGCGAAATTACCGCATCTGTAATCGACAGGCGGATTCCTGTGACCCTGCTCACCGGTTTTCTGGGTGCGGGGAAAACAACCTTGCTCAACAATCTGTTGCAACATCTGGAAATGGCCGGAGCGGCAGTTCTCATAAACGAATTCGGGGAAGTCGGAATTGATCATCATCTGGTAGACAGAGTGGACGAATCGATGATGATTCTCGACTCCGGTTGTATCTGCTGCAGTGTGCAGGGCGATCTGGTCAAGGCTCTGAAAAATCTTGCTCAACGC
>Ga0172380_10004555_pt1 | contig 17697 bp, 11 predicted proteins | sample Leawe162metaG_FD_119747 | JGI IMG/M metagenome (GOLD analysis project Ga0172380, IMG submission 119747) | Leachate microbial communities from a municipal landfill in Southern Ontario, Canada - Leachate well 162 metaG | ecosystem: Engineered > Solid waste > Landfill > Unclassified | place... | reverse complement strand
AGCCGCGTCATCCATTGGTAACCTTCGCGTTGATAATCACGTAACTCACCTTGCAGCGTCGACGGCAGTTCCGGGTTTAAATCGCTGAGTTCATTGAGACGTTTTAACTGGTCTTTCCACGGCTTGCCGGCGCTGATCGTCATACCGTCGGTAATGTCATCAAGCGCCTGTGCCGCGAGCGGGTGAAAGAGGATTTTGTCGTCCTGCACGTCGCCCAGGCCCACCAAATCATCGAGGCGCTGGCGTAATTCGCGTGTTAAAGCCACAATCTGCCCGTCTTCCAGTTTAAGAAAACGCCCGGACGAGCTGCTGAGCAAGTGCATCAGGCGCTGCATATTAAAGACCTCATCATCATCGATCTTAAGCTCACCTTCAACGCTAAACCAGTCCCGCTCCTTGCGCACGGAAAATTGCGCCTGCGCTAAACCGGCTTCACGGCTGAGTTTGATTTTCTTGCCTTTGGGCCATTCCAGCACGGCAAAATCGCCCAATTCCTGGCAATGCAGCAAGGCTTCCAATGCAATTTCAGGATCGTCAAGCAGCCATTTTAATTCCTTATCCTTATAAAGTTCCGGGCAGGCATCGAACAGCTTTTTGGTATGTTTGTTTTCAAGTTTAAAGTCGCGTCCGGTTTGCAATTGCTTGCCGTCGATATCCGCCAATACCGTCGTACCGCCCGCGCCCGGTTTATATAACGGCCCGCCGTCGAAAAAGGGCTGGATAAAGGCCTCGATTTGTATACCCTGCCCTATCGGTTGTAAGTGGATATGCAAGCGGCTGTCGGCAGGCACCTCGACGGCATGGCTGGACGTGCCGCCAATATCCGACTGTACCGTCAACATCGACGCTATCGATGCGATCGAATCGATGACCTGCTGGCGGGCCGTAGCGGGTACCATCAGGCCGTCTTTGCCTAATATTTCGGCGACCTGGCGATGTTGGTCATTAATGACATACACAATCAAGCCGTTGCTAGCCGTTTTTTGCGCAATGATTTTTTGTTGGGAGATTTGCGGTACCAGTGAAATATGCAAATTGGGCAATTGTTCCTTGACCAGCAATTGCGGCTCGGCGATGCTGATGTCGACAGGCGGATGGGATTGTTCCTGCCCTGCCCAGTAAATGTTCGGATGCCCGACTGCGGCGAGTAAGCCGTCAGTCGATAATTCATAAAACTCTTTCCCGTAATAATAGCCGTAAGATCCGTGATCTTTTTCCAGCGTTATGTGCGCGCAAATTTTGCGGTCTTGTTCGGTCAAATAATCATAATCCGCCTGGTCATGGTAGAGTTTTTTCAGCGCGACCGGGCGGCCCTTCGTCCAATGGCCGTTTTTGCCCAAACGCTGTTCTTTAGGAACCAGGAAGACCACATTATTTTCCAGACTGATGCTCCAGATCATGCGCAGTTCCTGCAAAGGCTGCGCTGAAGACGGCCCTGCGCTTAATTGCGTGAGCGCCGTCAAGGCCCGCTCCCAGACCGATACGGTCGGCAATAAATCGAGGATCTGGGTAAACGGCGAATCCACATAGGATTGCGCGATTTGCAGGCAATCTTTATCGCTGTACTCCAGGCGTTGCAATAGCGCGGAACTCACGGCGGCATACCAGGCGTAACCCTGTTGCTGAGCCGTCCGACAGTACGCGGCCAACTGCTCCAGGAATAGCTTGTTGGAATCCTTGAACATCCAGGCGGTTTCACCCAGCCAGTACAGGATCAAGGCATGGAATAAGCGCTCGTAGGCATAAGCATTGGCTCTTAATAAATAAACGCTGTGTTCCGGCTTCAATTTGGCCTGGTAGACATCAAGCGCTTCCTGCAAAATTAAATTTAAATGATTGAATGCACCAAAGTTTATTTTTAGCGTCATCGGCAAATGCTGTTGTTTAAGATACAGCATATTGGAGCCTGTTTTTGAGCGCAATAACGCCAGGCTGAAAAACACGCCATGCAGTCCGTAGATTGTAATATTGCGTTTACCGGTATCTTTTTTCAATTGCTTCAGCGCCGCATTAAACAAGATAATCGCTTCATCATTACGGTTTTGCAAAAAACGCAATGTCGCCAGTAAGTTCAAGCCATCAGCCGAGGCATCCCCTTCCAGCCACGGTTCGGCATCCTGGAAACTCCCGCGCAGCAGGCGTTGTGCGATGATAGCGTGGGTGATTTCCGGATTTTCGGGTTTGCTTGTTCCAAAAAACGACTCCAGCTTGTGATAAGACTCGCTCATATCAGTCAATTGCCGGTAATCAGGAATAAGCAAGTATTTTAATACACTGTATTTGACCCGTTCAGGCAAGGCTGCAAACCAGTCCTGATCGAAATCGGTAAAGAAAATCCGGTTGATATGCTCGGCAAAAAACTGCGGATAATTAGCATAAAGATAATCGGTATTGGCGATAAATCCCGGTTCGTTGCCTTGGTACAAAAACAACCGCAATTGTTTAGCGACGTGATTGGCGGCAATACGATGGGACGGATAATAGTCAGTGCGGGTGTTCAATAATAATGACGCCAGCTTATTAAACCAGGGTTCTTGAGCGGCGCGGCGCATTAATAGCTCAGCCATTTCAACCGGGCAAGACCAGCCGTCGTTGTTAGCCACCAGCAATTTGGCTTTTTGTAATTTGTTCTTTAAAGAACTATCTATCAGGGCTATCGTGTTGGGATCAAAACAAGCCGTTTTGTCCAGTAAGTTCCGCAGGTTATTTTGCCCTATAGGCGCATAGATAACGGACAGCACCATTAAAATATCTTGCTCGGCTTTCGGCAAGCCATTAAAAACAGTCAGTAATTTATTCATTTATTAAGAAGAAAGGGTTGTAAAACCCGTTAAAGCGAGTTGAATGAGTAGCGAAAATGGCCCAAAAAACACAACAAACCTGCCCGCAATGATAAAATTGAAGCCTAAAAAATCTATATTTATCAATGATATGGAAAGGTTATTAGAGGCATTATCACAAACATGGCTTAATATATAAAGCGCTTTATTTCCTTAGGTTACAGACAAACGACCCGCTGACCGGGAATCAGCAGGAATTGCTCAGCACATTAGAATTTATTCGTATCGAAGAAGTTTTCGTTTCGGTGGATTCGCACTAATAATCCATTAACACCCAGCGACACCGATTGGCCGTTTGCTAACGCGAAACCGTCCTACATATTTACTGACTTGAATATAAGCCTGTATAAAACACCTTGCTTGTGCTACAAAAACTGCACAGCTTGGTCGTTAACTTCTTTTTATTTCAATACGTCGAGGTTTTATGTCTATTAATACCGCACCAGGTTTTGCAACCAAAGGCAAACTCACCACAGCGGTGGGTTCTTCTCAAACAGCCGGTAAAAACAGCGCCTTGGCTTACGCCGGTGTTATCAATGCTTTCATTGATCCCGATGCTGCTCTGAACTATACCGCGCACCAGGCTACGCGCTATAGCTTGTTAACCGATAACATCAAGAACACAGATAATACGAGTGCAGCATTGGATGCCCCTGAAGTGAATTCTGCGCCCAGTTTTACGGTGGCCGGCATAGTGACTACCGATTTTTTTGCTGCGTCTTATGACGAAGGCCGTTTCGTTACCGTGCAAACCGACGGCAAAATTCTCGTGGCCGGCAGAAGCTATAACGGCAGTAATTTTGACGCCGTCTTGCTGCGTTACAACCCCGATGGCTCATTGGACGCCGGCTTTAGTGACGATGGCAAAATCACGCTTGACTTCGGTGGTTTCATTACCGGGCAAACCGACGGCAAAATTCTCGTGGCTGGAGGCAGCGATGGAAACTTTGCCTTAGCGCGCTATAACACCAACGGTTCCCTGGACACCAGCTTTAGCGACGATGGCAAGGTCACAACCGACTTCGGTAGTGATGACCTAGCATACTATGCCGCCGTTCAGGCCAGCGGCAAGATCCTGGTGGCAGGCTTTAGTGGCGATAACTTTGCCTTGGCGCGTTACAACGCCGATGGCTCCCTGGATACCCTTATTGATGGCGACAGCAAAGTCATTACCGTTAAGGCCATTACTCAGCAAGCCGACGGCAAAATTCTTGTGGCAGGCGATAGTGAGGGTAACTTTGCCTTGGCGCGCTACAACGCCGACGGCTCCCTGGACACCGGCTTTAGTGACGATGGCAAGGTCACGACTGACTTCGGCGGGCATGAATTTGGTTACTCCGTTACTATGCAAACCGACGGCAAAATTCTCGTGTCAGGCGAGAGCTACGGCGGCAATACTTATGACTTTGCCTTGGCGCGTTACAACGCAGACGGTTCCCTGGACACCGGCTTTAGTGACGATGGCAAGGCCATGGCGGGTTTTGATTTTTCTTATGCGGGAGGGAAAAACGCTGATCTGGAAACGGGTGTTGCCCTGCAAGCCGATGGCAAGATTCTTGTCACAGGACATAGCGGCAGTAGTGGCAGTGGTTTTGCCTTGGTGCGTTACAACAGTGACGGTTCCCTGGACACCGATTTTGATGGCGATGGTAAGGTTACAACTCGTACCGATTATTCTATTTGGGGTGCCTATAGTTACTCTATTGCCGCGCAAGTCGACGGCAAGATTATCGCGGCAGGTATGAGCCATACTGACAATTGGGACATTGCTTTGATGCGTTACAATTCCAACGGCAGCCTGGATAACACTTTCGGTACGCCCATCGATACCCTCAACGGCTCAGTCTATGTCACTGAAAACTACATAATGGTGATATTGGACAGCATAGTAAAAATCTTTGATACGGAGTTAGCCGCGCAAGGCCATTACCAGGGAGCATCCATTACCTTGATGCGTCACGGCGGCGCGAGCAGCGAGGATGTGTTTTCAGGTAAAGGCGACTTAACGTTCAGCGGCAATAATGCGGTGTTATCGGGTGTCACCATCGGCATTGCCAGCAATAACAACGGCATACTAAAGATTAAGTTCAACAGCAATGCCACCCAGACGCGAGTCGATACCGTCTTGTCGTCGTTAGCCTACAGCAACAGCTCCGACAATCCGCCCGCTTCGGTACGCATCGACTGGACGTTCAATGATGGCAATACCGGCGAGCAAGGCACCGGCGGGGAGTTAACAGCTTCAGGTTCAACTACTGTCACCATTACACCGGTCAATGACGCGCCGATTCTCACCATGCCTGCAACTATCCACTATATCGATACCGCTTTCGATGACGTGTTCCCAATGGTAACCGGTATCGTGACCGCAAGCGATATAGATAGCAGCTCACTAACCTATAGCATTATGCGTGGTACAGATAATGGCGACGGCACCATCAGCAAGATTAACGCCTATGGCACATTGACCCTCAGCCAGGCAACCGGGGCTTACCACTTTATTCCTAGAGACGGCGTTATTGAGCGCTTAAACACAGACGGTTCGACAAGTTTTGCCGTGACCGTATCGGACGGGTCGCTGAGCAGCAGCGCAGTCCTGGTCATCGACATCACGCAAAGCGGCAACACGGAATCGGTGGGCAATGATACGCTGGTCGGCACTGCGGGCGATGATGTCATTAGAGGGCTTGCCGGTGATGATGTGCTGCAAGGTACAGCGGGTAAAGACAGCCTGTACGGTGGTGCTGGCAATGATGCCCTGTATGGCGACGATGGCGATGATGCTTTATACGGTCGCGATGGCGATGACAGCTTGACTGGCGGTAAGGGCGATGATGTCTTGAGAGGCGGTGACGGCAACGACAGCTTTATCTTTAACAGCGTGCTTATGGAGAATGTCGATAAAATCACCGGTTTTAAGCCGGCTGATGACACCATCCAATTGGACAACGGAATTTTTACCCGCTTAACAGCCAGCGGCGAGCTAAGCGCCGATCACTTTGTCATTGCTGCATCGGCGGCAGACAGTGACGACTATCTGATTTACCACAAAGTTACCGGTGCGTTGTTCTATGATGCGGACGGCAATGGCGCAGGCGAGGCTGTGCAAATCGCTACTTTGGGCGTGAATCTGGCGTTAACGAATGCCGATTTTGTCGTGATTTAAATGTTTCATGGCAATCAAACGAGTAGCCTGGATGAAGTAAACGGAACCCAGGATATTCGTGCGGCACAGGCCTGGATTATCCGGCGTGTTATCTATACGTCGAGAGGCAAATGACTGCGAAAACCAAGTAGGAGCGGCTTTTAGCCGCGATTGTCGCGGCTAAAAGCCGCTCCTACAATAAAGCAATTCGACCGTTCAGCATAGCCACCGGCTGACAGGCAAGCAGTTTAACCGTTATTAGTAACTACTCAGCCCCTTAGATACTATATGTAGATTTTAGTTTTATCAAAAACACCACATATTGATATACCCACCTCCATTTTCTCGTGATTATAGTTAAAATCATCAAAAAATGAAGAAATCGCCCCGTCATCAATTTTTTAAGCTATTGTTTATAAATGCTTAATTTAATTTATGGGGGCTGAGTAGTTACGAGAAAAGATAATAACGGTAACTACTCAGCCCCCTTTCAGAAAAGTTTTGCCCTATGCGCACTGTTGGCAAAGGTGTCTGTCGTAGGGCGTGCTGTGCGCGCCAACGAATTAGCACATTGCCCGAGGTATCGGAGAAGGCGCGCGCGGCGCGCCCTACACTGGTCAAAGAGCGAGTATAACTTCAGGTAACTTGGCAAGTAGCTGAGCAGTTACCTTCTCACAACAAGGACTTTCACCTTGCTAACAAAAGGTCCTCACGGACGCACTCATTCCGGCATCCATGCCGGAATGACGGTGTTATAACTTGTGTAGATACCTATGTTCCCAAAGGGAGAGGGAGCAAGTTGTCGAAGTTATTCATGCGCGTTCCTAACCAATAAAATTGCACTGATGTTTCGGGATGGTGTGTTTCCGACAAGCGGACGTATGCCCTAAACCAATGCCGTCATAATCGATGTACTATCAACTTACAACCGTTTTGGAGCCAGTATTCCTGAACAATTCCCGCCTGATGTGTTTTTAGCATTCCCCAAATCTTCCTAATCAAATCATACCGGCTGTTATCCAAGGCGATTTGGCAACCTGCCGATTGCTTTGTGTATAATCTAGAATTGGATTTTAAGCGATCATTTAGCAATGCTTCCAAATCGGTTAAACAAGGAGCAACAAGCCCCGTTACATTGGCAAAGGATTGAACAATTAACAAACCCTGGGGATCGAGGTCAGCCATCACCAGTACAGGCAAGTCCAAATTTGCCAATAACTGCCGGACGGCCTGTTGACTGTAGCTGTTATCGCCACGATATAGCACTAAGGGATCATCGTAGTCTGTCGCCAAATCCAAGTGCAGGTTTTCCAGCCGGTCAAAACAACGGTAATTTTCAATGATCAAAATACAGCGATGGGCTGTGCTGGATAGATCTGTCAATGCTATGTCTAAATGACCGCAGGGTGGTAACGCGTAAGCTTGATCGTTGACTTTTAACGCCAATCCAGTCAATGCCTTAACAGCCAATCGATTTTTTTTAACCGCCTGCCCCGCCAATTTCTCATCCAGTGCAACGGCTAAAACTTGTTCTCGCTGCATGGTTGCAAAATCTGTGACCACGGTTTGTCCAAGATCGATGCCCGTTGCTTCCTTAACCAACACCAACAGTTCAGCCTTATCCTGAGAGGTGATTTCCAGCTTAGTGCCTTGCGTCCGGCCAATATTGTATTGCTGGTGTAGTAATTGCCAAGTTGGGTTAAGTGGGAACAACTCTTTTTCTGATTGTAGGGCGTTTTGGATAACTTTCAGGATTTGTTTATTCAACGCTCGTTACCTTTAAGCGCCAGGACAATATCCTGCACTGTTTTATTACCAGAAAACGGTTGCCCGGCATTGATTTCAATCAATTCCAGTTGCAAGCGTTTATTGTTTTGTTGCCGCCGCAACCATTCATTCAGCACACAACTTAACCATATCGACGGTTCGATGTCGTTCACGAATGCTTTGTAAAAAGCAATAGCGGAAATCGGTTGGCTTGGATTGCACAGCACCCGTTCGAAATAGCGGGCCGTGTGTTTACGGTATAGCGGCAATTCCAGAATGTGTTTGCTGGGCGGATTCAAAGACACGGCGTTGACGGCGCGTGGTTTGGGTTTTGCTGATAAGACGTCGGTATCGCGGCGGATTTTTTGCGCAATCTCAATCAGGTCTTCGGTAAGCGTATTATCCAGCGGGTCAGCATAGGCAAACAATGCCAACGGCTTAACTTGGTTCCAGTGTTCTGGGATTTGCTCGCTCTCGCTCCAGTCTTGTGGTTGGTAATTCTGGTTTTGTTGCAAGAAAAATGCAAAACCTTGCACCAGTTGGGCCCTGGCTTCAATTTGCCTGAGTTCAAACAGAAACACCTTCAGCTTATTGAGAATATCCTGCATACGCTGCTGGTAAATCGGTAGCAGACGGATCAATTGCTGGTCGAGCAAGGCATACAACAGCGGCTGGTCTTCCACCAGTTCCAACAAAAATTCCGGTTGCAAGGCGGTGATGGCATTGACCAGTTTTTCCAAACGGGAAATGTAAAACGTGTTTTGTTTTTGCTTTTCCGCCAAGGTGCGGACATTGGCGAAACGGCTGTTGACCAACATCAGTAAATAGCGGGTGTTTTCTTCCAGGGTATCGGACAGATCAAATACCAGCCGTTCGATTTCGGCAAAATAGCTGTCGCCATCATCCACGCGATTTTCAGCCAACGCATCCTGATATAAGCCGATTTGTTGTTCAAGCGTATCAATCCAGCTGGCCAGATCGGTGTCCAAGCGGCGGACGCGGTCGGAACTTAAGGCACTGTCGATAAATTGCCCCAAACGTCCGGCGACACGGTAGCCATCGGCGTTATGGTTGACCAGTATTTTCAGTTGCTTCAACTGATTCAGCACACGCTGGTTTTGGTTGTCTTTGTATACCACACCGTTGTAATAGGCTTCGGCAATCAATTCGCCATGTGCCGCCAAGGCTTTAAACAGGCGTTCCAGCCCCTGACCTGCCTGGCTCAAAACAAACTCTCCTGAATCGCATCGTTTTCGCCTTGCTCTATCGGGATTTGTTCATGCTCTTGGATAAACTGCAAGGCCTGATAAAAATAATCCATCTTGCCCGTGACCTGGTAAATCAAGGTGTCACGGTTGGCTAAATTCAAATAGCCCCATTTTTGCAAGGTATTCAGCAATTTTTCCAAACGGCCTTTCGCCGAATCATCACTGCTGGTGAAATCTTTAAATCTGGCAAAACCTTGCAAGCGGTCGGCTTGGGCTTGGTTTTGTTCGATGGCTTGCAACAAACCCGAAAAACTTAAGGTATCGCCGGGCGACAAGCTTGTGTCTTGGTTCAAGCAGGACATCATCATATCCAGCCATTCCACGACAGGCTGTAATTCAACCCGGAATTGCTGGAAAACCTTGCGGATGTCGCTACGCGCTTGGCTATCGATAGTCCGGTACGCTGCATAAAACGCCAAGTGGTTTTGACTGCGTGACAAACGGTAATCCAACCGTTGCAAAAACGCCTCGACTTGCTGGGCGTTGTCTGGCTCTTGTAAATAACGGAACCCCGCTTCATCGCTGATTTCGCAAACAAACTCGCCTTGTAACAAGCGTTTCACGACGTTTTCAAACACGCTCACCCTCCTCTTCCAAAGGCGCCAATGCCGATAAATAATCAGCATCCACCGCCATTTCCAACAATTGCCGATAGCCGAACACTTGATAGCGATTTTTAAACAGCCGCAATACATCAGGGTCAGGATCGGGGAAAGCCGAGAACAGGCTGATGTTGTTTTTAGTAAGGATGTCCACCAGCATTTCAATGTTCATTTGGTGCAATTCTTTGAGTTCATCCATGGGCCAGACGACGGTCAAGGGCTGGTCTTTGCGGATCATGTTCACCAGCGCGATAAAAAACACGCAGAGAATCAAATACGACAAACCGTGGCTGGAAATCTGCCGCAATTCCTCGGCATGGGTGGCTGTTTTTGTTCGCCCACTTTCCGTCACTTTAATCTCCAACTCCAGCAAATTGACCAGTTTCATTTCCACGCGGCCTTTGCTTTGCAATTGCTCAGCAACTTGTTGGACGATGTCGGCAAAATCTTGCGATGGCAAGGCGCCGTCGTTGCTGCGGTTCCAGTCATCGTAATCTTTGGTGAAGCGGACGATTTGTTCCCAATAACCCAAACTGGTGACTTTGGACGTGAGGCGGCCTTCGATGCGTTCGATTTTTTCAAAGCGGATATTACCGTCGATGTTTGCCGCCAAACGTCTGGACAAGGAATCAATGCCGCGGTCAAATCGTGCCAGGGCTTGTTGATAATTGCGGATGGCACTGCCAAATAGCCTGGCTTGGCTCAGCAACCAACTTCTGGCAGTATCCGACTCGCTGGCATACCAGTCTTGGATACGCCCCAGCCAAGCCAAGTCTTCGCTATCAAACCCCAATTCTTCTTCGACGCGGATGTAATAGCGGCCAGGATGGGTCATGGGAAACCTTGCCAAGGCCTGCTTAAAATGCCGGATCAACGCGGCAAGGTCTTTACGGATAACCTTGTGCTGTTCGGTCAATTGGCGAAAATCCTTTTGCAACAAAGCCAGCGTATGGGCATTGTCAAAACTGGCGTGTTCCAAACGGCGTGGTGCGTAAGCCGACAAATCTTCCAGCAATTTTTTGCTAACGCCAATTTCTTTAGCCATTTTGTCGAGCTGGATTTTTATCCGCTCCAGCTCTTCATTTAAGCGGCTACGCTGTTGTAAATGTTTATTTTTATCGGTTTCATACTGGTTTTGCTGGAGCTGAAGTTGGTTTTGGTAAGCTTGGCCTTGGCTGAGTAAACCCTCATAACGCACCCAATCATTTGCCAACCAACGTTGATAATCGCTAACGATCAACCGCGCCGCCTCCGCCGCTTCGGCTTCGGCTTGCAGTTGTTTGATGTTGCTCTCCAGTGCAGTCAAGGTGGCGGTATCGACTTTGCGTTCTTGAAGGCTGTGTAAACGCTGTTGTTCCAATTGCGCCAGTTGGGTTTGTTCTTGTTGCTTGAGTTCGGTCATTTGCTGGTGGATTTTGCCGATTGCTGCCGTGGTGTCCGCCGCAATATCCCGATTTTCAGCAGCAAGTTGGTCAGATAAACGAGTTAAATCGGTTTGCAGCTGCTGTTTTAGGGTTTGTGCGTGGGTGTTGCTTTCTGTAATACGCCCCTCCAAAACCCGTTGCTCGGCTTTTAAACTTACCTCGCGTTCCTTTTTGCTCCGCACAATCTGTTGTTTTAGCGATGCTAATTCTTCATTCAGTTTGCTGGTTTGCTTATGCACTAGCGCTAAGGCAGCATCTGCCGCTTTCTTTTGCTGGTTAAGCTGGGTGGTTGTTTTCCGCAAATTTTCCAGACAGGCATCGTTGTCGGCATCAGCCATTGCCAACGCCTTAAGCCGATGTTGGTTGGCAGCGATCAAGGCGCGGATTTTTTCTTCGTCTGCGGTAGGGTCGGCTGGGACATTATCCAAATTCAACGCTACACCATAAAAGCTGAGCGAACCTGATTGCAATACGGGATCCAAATCGTCTTTTAGTAGCAAGTCAGGGTTGATCACTTTAGCAATGGTTTCTGTCCACTGTGGCTGATGCTCGCGCAAAAAGCCCAGCAAGGTGTCAGGATGGGCATCCAATTGTTTTTGCAAATGCAGCAGCTCTTCTTGCACCGCTTGTTTGGCTTTGGCGTGTTGGCTTTTTTCGTTCAATCCTGCCTCTATCGCCGCTTGATTTTGCTTGATCTGGGTTTCAACATCACTCAGCACGGCTACGGCAGCTTGTTGCTGTTGCTGGCTTCCTTGCAATTGTTCTTGCTTATGCTCCTGATTACTGAGCAATTCTGGGTCAGCTTGGATTTGGGTGTGTTGAGTGTTCAGCGCCCCCTGCTCTTGGCTTAATTGGAGCAGCTCCGCTTGAAGCTGCTCTTGCCGGATTTGCTGGACTTGTCTAAGCGAGTCCTTTTTCAACTGGTTTTGTTCGCTGGCAACGGCTTTATTGGCGGCGGCCTTGAGGTTTAAATTGCTTATCGCTTGCTCGTAGCCATGTTTTTGCCCGGCAAAATGATGGTCTTGTTCGGCTTTCAGTTGTTTGAACTGGGCTTCAATATCCTGCACATCGGTGAGCAATTGCCGGTAATTGTCCTGCTCCTGCTGCAAACGCGTCTTGATTTGCGGCAGGCGGATAAACAATTGCTGTTTGCCTTGAATATCCTGCTGTTCCCATTCAGTTTTTTCCTTTAGCAAAAGGGTTTGTTCGCGCTGCACTTGTTCTAAGGCCGCTTTGCCTTCCGCCAAAGCCGATTTTAATTGCTGTTCGCGCCCTTCCCAAGTTTGTTTCAACTGCTCCAATTGTTGATTGCAGGCATTGCCCGCTGTTTGAGCCTGCAACAAGTGCTGTTCGTTTTGGCTGAGTAAACAGCGCAAACGGTAGTGAAGCTCACCTAGACCCAATTCGACTTGCCCAAACTCCGTTTCCAATTGGTTCAACCGCACGATTTTCTCGCGCTCAGCTTCGGTGGATTGGTAAGCGCGGTATTCCTTGTGCCAGCTGTCCAGAGTTTCCATCTGCACATCCAAGGATATGGCATCACGGTTTTCTTCGATGCAGTTTACCAACATGTCACGCAAATCGGCAAAGTCGGTGGAGCGCGTCAACATCCCGGTAATGATTTTTTCGATGTCTTTTAGGCGGTGTCCGGTGCTATGGTTGCAAAAACTGTAACGCGCCACCATTTGCCGCATTTCTTGGCCTTTTTTATGCGGCAAGTTTTGGATGACGGTGCGGTAATCGCTACAAGCGGTAAGCTGTTCACTGTGATTGATGCGCCGCTTGGTAAAGTGCGCCCGTAAACTGCGGCAAGACACCGGATAAAACGTGCCGTCGCGGCGAGTTTCGATAAAATCGTCCCTTTCAAAGCCCTTATCGACAAAGCGGTAACACAGCCCGTCATCACTGGATGCAGCGTAAATCACCGCCATGCATGTCTGTTCGTTACGTTGGTATTCAAAAATGATGTAGGAGGATTCGTTGGGCAGGTAATGTTTGGCGAAGCTGTCAGTGACGCGGCTTTTTGGCACCAGCCGCCCTGGCCTTTCGCCAAAAAACAGCGGCACTAAACGCAATAAAGTGGTTTTCCCCGCTCCGTTAACGCCGTTAAGGTTGGTATGTCCATCCAGTCTCACCTCAACCAGTTCGCCAGGTTTGTAGGAGTCGATAAGAATTAAGCGGTTAAGTAAGTACATGCTAATGTTCTAGAAAATGAAGGCAAGCGTACAACCTAACCGCGTTGATGAAAACAGCAAATTTTGATCCAAAGGAAAATAATTGAATTTTATGCAGACTATCAGTTAGTTAGCTTGTTTTTGTACAAAATGTCTTGGCAAGGATGCAAGTATGACGACAATTGCATCTGGGCCTGATGGATTTGCGACAGTGCTGAGATATGACAAGGCTTAAGTAGGTTCCGAAAGCCATGGACGCTGACAAGGTGAATGGCTGCTTCCCGTGACCCCGTCTATGGGTTGCCTGAGGCTTCCTGCTCTTCGTCCAAAGCAAAGCCGAGCAAACCCTCATGCCTGATCATGGCTTTAAAGCTTTTCATGACAGGACGGGAGATGGCCGTTTCCGCCAGCAGGCGTTTTTCATAAATGATGTTTTTCAACGAATCATCAAACTGCTCACGGGCTTGCCTAATCAACCGGTGCAGCCCGGTATCCAGCAGAAGACCGGGTTGGGTCTTCACCTCGTCGTAGAGCAGTTCCATCACTCGCTTTTCGGCAATCCGCATTTTGCATTTGCCATCAAGGATTTTCAGCATCACGGTGATAGCGCAATCGACATGGATAGGTGTTAAGGGATGGGCCAGCGCCCAGCGGGCTACCTGGTCTTTGTTCATGCGTCCTCCTCGCCGGTGGCTACCTGTTGAACATAGTCGAGCAACGAATCTTCAATGGCCTCGTAGGCATAACGCGAGACGGCACTTACGCCAATGGCCTTGAGCTTTTCCGTCGGTCCGTCGCCGATCTTGGCGACAAAAACCGCATGGCAATCCTTGATGCTTTCCAGAATGCCGGCCATTGCGGTCTGGTCGGAATGCTGGCCCAGGCAGTAATGGGCCACCTCGCGGGTCTCCAGCAACTCGCAGTTGTCCTGAACCACTTGGTAAATCCGGAACTGCTTGGCATGGCCAAAGTGTTCGCTGATCGCCAAGCCTTCTTTGCTGGCCACCGCCAGTCTTATCGGAAATTCGATCATGCTTGGAAAGTGCTTCCATATTGCCACAACAGTCGGTTTGCCGGGCAAGTTATAGGCATCGCAGGTTTCGCGGTGGCAAAATCATCAAAATTAGTTCTTTCGGCGGTTTTCATGGTGTTTTTGGAAGTGGATGCAGTGGATATACAAAGCACAAGCAAGAGAGATACCAAATGCTGTAACGCCAACATTACCCGACTCTGAACGCCTTTGATCAGTCCGTTAGCCTGTAGAATTGTCGTCTTTACAACAAGAAAACAGGCTAACCTGCCCAATGTGCCGGTTACCTGGTGGTGCACGGCTTTCTCATAAAAAATTAACTTGCTTAGGCGTTAAAATGAGCATCTCAGGTAAATCAACAAATTCCTCAATTTTTTGTTGAAAACTATTTGGCCCTTGCTGCAGCCGGAGAAGGCGCGCGCGGCACGCTTCAGGCAAGGATCTGAGTAATTACCTTTTTTGCATGACACAACACAAAGACCTGCCGGCAAAAGCGCTCTTGATTTATAATTTTTCATAGACTCATTTAATAACTAACTTGCCACCTATAATGAAACAACGATTGAACAAAAGCCTTGCCACCAATATTATCTCTGTTGTCATTAGTGTTATCGGCATTATCTTCTCCGTGCCGCTCATCAAATCCATCGGTTTTTTTGCGCTATCCGGCGCAATAACCAATTGGCTCGCTATCTACATGCTGTTTGAAAAAGTCCCTTTTTTATACGGCTCAGGCGTGATACCCGAACGCTTTGAAGATTTTAAACTGTCCATCAGGCAATTAATGATGGAACAGTTTTTTACCGAAAAAAACATCGAACAGTTCATCGAGAACGAGGAACGGCGAGGCGGCAAGTTGCTGAACCTGGAACCCTTATTGAAGGCCGTCGATTATGACAAGATTTACGAAGGACTGGTATCGTCGATTATGGAATCGTCTTTCGGCGGCATGTTGCTGATGATGGGCGGCACCGATGCGCTGGCGCCGTTAAAAGAACCGTTCACCGAAAAAATGCGCCTGACCCTGGCTGAAATGGCGGACTCCGAACTTTTCAAAAATGCACTGCAACAAGGCCTGGATGCCCATAAGATCAGCACCGATATCGTCGGCAAAATTGAATCCGTCATCGACAAGCGCTTGGGCGAACTCACGCCGCAGTTGGTTAAGGAAATGGTTCAGGCGATTATTCGCGAACACCTGGGCTGGCTGGTCGTTTGGGGCGGCATTTTCGGCGGCTTGATGGGCGCATTATTCGTGTTTGCATGATGGGCGTTGTCGATTTAGCGTTTGAAACATTTGGCGATCCTGACAACACACCGTTGATTATCCTGCATGGCTTTTTCGCATCGTCGCGTAACTGGCGGCAAATAGCGGAAAAACTGTCGGCTCATCATCATGTTTATGTGCCGGATATGCGTAATCACGGCGCATCACCGCATCATTCGAACATGGATTATCCGTCGATGACGGCAGACTTGCTGCATTTTATTGACCGGCATGATATGCCAGCGGCCAGCCTGCTAGGACACAGCATGGGCGGTAAATTGGCGATGTGGTTCGCGCTTAATCATCCCGACAGAATCGATAAGCTGATTGTTGTCGATATCGCGCCTATCAGCTACGAACACAGTTTTGACACGCTGATTGCCGCACTGACCGCGCTGCCGCTGTCGGAGATCGGCAACCGCAAACAAGCTGAAACCCAGCTTGCCGCCGCCATTCCCGATTTAAGCTATCGCCAGTTTTTATTGCAAAACCTGCTGCTTGAAAATGGCCGGTACAATTGGCGGGTTGACCTGGATATTTTCCGGCGTAGCGCGACAAATATTGTAGCGTTTCCGGATGCCGGCCATTTACCGCCATTTTGCCGCGCGCCACTGTTTATCGCCGGCGCGAATTCCGGCTATGTGAAAGCTGAAGATATCCGGGCGTTATTCCCTTATGCGGCGCTAAGTTTCGTTGCCAATGCCGGACATTGGCTGCATGTGCAACAGCCTGCCGCGTTTGTCGCAGAGGTGGAGCGTTTTTTGGGCTTTATCTAAGGTCTTTTGATCCATATCAAATGCAGCTAGGCTATTCCTGCCACAATAGCCTAGCCCTGAGAAGGGGCATAAAACTTTCTTTCCAATGAGGGAAGTGAGTATTTTTAAAATCAGAGAGAGAAATTTATGAAAACTGTTAGCTATTTATTTATGTTAGTCATTGCTGCGGCAACGCTTAGCGCTTGTGATTCCGGTAAAGGCCCGGACAAACCGGCGAGCGCGCAAACCGAGCCATCTTCAAAATAAGCACTGCTCCAACGGATTGGGTTGACGGTAGCGCACGGTATGGCGCTAGCATCAACTCAACGGTTGTTCGGCACAGAGCGGTTGAGTAGGGCAATGTTCAACGATGGCTCTTAGCAGGTCGAGATCATTAATTTGCACGCCGCGCTGTTTAACGGTAATAATGCCTTGTTTGTTGAGTTCAGCCAGTTGGCGACTGACCGTTTCAATCGTCAGGCCGAGAAAGTTGGCAATATCCTGGCGGCGCATGCTTAAATTAAAGGCTGTATTTGAAAAACCCAGCGCGCCGTATCGTCGTGACAACATGAGCAAAAATGTCGCCGTTCTTTCCTTCGCAGTACGATGCCCCAGCAAGACGATTTTGTCGTGATCGGCAACAATTTCCTTGCCCAAAATACGCATCATCTGGATCTGCAGACCCGGTATTTCGGTACATAACTCATTAAGCCGCGACAAGGGCACATCGCAGACCGCACCTGTTTCGAGAGCGACGGTGGAACAGGTAAACCGGCCATACTGCAGGGAATCGAGCCCCATCAGCTCACCCGGCAAATAAAAACCTATCGTTTGCTCGGCACCGTCCGAATTGGCGATAAAACTCCGAAATGACCCTGATTTAACCGCATACAAGCTTTGGCATTCATCGCCCTGCACATACAAATATTCATCCGTCTTAAGCAAGCGCTTATTTTTTACAATACGGGCAAGTTGTTTTACTTCATTGGCATGGAGGCCATAAGGCAGGCATAAATCAGCCAACCTGCAATCAGGGCATGAAGCCCTGGCGGGAGCGAATTCCATCACAGCATTATCCTTTTACATTATCGACCGGGCAGTGTATCAGAAGATCCAAGCAAAAAATAATGTTCATCCATCATAACAGCAGCCTTGTCATTAACGACAAGACGATGACAGCTACCCGAAAACGAGTCACTACCATGCCTACCCAAGCAGCCCCGTTTATCAGCGCAACACAAGCATGGCTGAAAACAGTTATTATCAAACACAACATCTGCCCTTTCGCAAAACGTGAACTGGAACGCGGGAGTATCCGTTTTACCGTTAAGCACGACACCGGCATTGAAGACTGCCTGCTGGGCCTGATTGATGAGTGTGAGCTGCTGGACAGCGATGACGGCATAGAAACCAGCTTGCTGATTT
>Ga0172380_10004553_pt1 | contig 17703 bp, 14 predicted proteins | sample Leawe162metaG_FD_119747 | JGI IMG/M metagenome (GOLD analysis project Ga0172380, IMG submission 119747) | Leachate microbial communities from a municipal landfill in Southern Ontario, Canada - Leachate well 162 metaG | ecosystem: Engineered > Solid waste > Landfill > Unclassified | place... | reverse complement strand
GCCGCCAAGTATCTACTTAATGTTACTTTGCTTCCTCCACAACTTGCTATTATTCAAGAATTGTGGGTAAGACCTTTCCCTATGTTTATTAGTTCCCGTGGAGCCGGAAAAACTTATTTGCTAGCTGTTTATTCTATGTTAAAACTAATTTTAACCCCTCCTAATATAAATGGCTCTCCTGGCTGTAAAATCGTTTTAGTTGGTGCTGGTTTCAGACAGTCTAAATTGATTTTTGATTATATGGAAAGTATTTGGATGAATGCTCCTATTCTGCAAAGTCTATGTGGACAGGGTAGCGGACCAAAGAAAGAAACAGACAAATGGACTATGACAATTAATTCTAATTGGGCTATTAGTATTCCTCTTGGAAACGGAGACAAGGTTAGAGGTTTAAGAGCCACTCTTGTTATTGCAGATGAATTTGGTAGTTTAAGTCCAGATATTTATGAGACAGTTATTTCTGGTTTCGGTGCTGTTACAGTGGACCCATTTAATAATGTTAATAGAGAGTCATTAAAGAGATTAAAATTAGAATATGGAGAATGGTCTGAAGAAGATGATAAGATTCATAATTCTCTCAAAACGCATAATCAGTCTATTATCGCAGGAACATGTACCTATGAATTTATGTCATTCGGTCAATACTGGAAAAGATGGAAAGGTATAGTAGAGAGCAGAGGAAATCCTGAAAAATTAAAAGACGTTTTTCCTAATGGAGTTGATGAAGGTTTTGATTGGAGAGACTATTCTGTTATTCGTTATCCAATTGAATTAATCCCGCCCGGTTTTATGGATATGAAAACAGTATTGAGAACTAAAGCATCTGCTGTTGATGTTAATTCTTATTTAATGGAATATAATGCGGTTTTCCCTTCGGATTCAAATGGATTTTTTAAGCGAACACTTATTGAATCTTGTGTAACATCGGAAGCATCGCCCGTCAGAACTCCATTTGGAGACAAAGTATGGTTTGATGCTAATACACAAGGAAATAGAAAAGGTCGTCACGTATTCGGAATTGATACAGCTTCTGAAAGAGATAATTATTGTATTACTGTACTTGAAGTATTTGAAGACCATCAAAGAATTGTTTATTGTTGGACTATTAAGCGTAGCGATTTTAAAGACCAATTAAACAAAGGAATTACTAAGGAACAAAACTACTATGCCTTCTGTGCTAGAAAACTTAGAGAATTGATGAAAAAGTTTCCGATTCAAGTTACCGACGAAGCGGCTATAGCTATTGACTCTCAAGGTGGTGGCTATGCGGCTTTGGAGGCTCTACAAGACCTTGACAAAATGGATAAGTCAGAACAGGCCCTGTTGCCTGTAATTCTAGATGGTAAAGAACAAGAGACGGATAGGATGGAAGGATTGCATGTTATCAAGATGGTGAATTTTGCTGACAGCAAATGGGTTTCAGACGCTAATCATTGGATGCGAAAAGATTTTACTGACAAGGCTTTATTGTTTCCTAGATTCGATACTCTATCGCTCGAACTGGCTAATAATAATGACTTGAATTCCGACCACGATAAAGGCTACGACTCATTAGAGGATTGCTTAATTGAAATAGAAGAACTTAAAAAAGAACTTTCTAGTATTATTGTTGTTCGTGTTGGTGTTGGCGTTAATGCTAGGGACCGCTGGGAAACTCCAGAAATGCTTCAAAATGGTAAAAAGGTCAGAATTAAGAAAGACCGCTATTGTGCTTTGCTTATGGCTAACTACTTGGCTCATAGTCTAAAAAGAGAAGTAGCCCCTGTTAATTTCCACAATCTAGTAAATTCAAAGACAGAGCGGCTTAATAAGACTGATTCTGCTAAAGATGATTCAGTAGCTGTTTTTAGAGTTATTCGTAGATAGCCGCTGTCAGGTGTATAATTGGATTAGATTACTGTTTAATTCAATTAGGGAAAACCATGTCAGAACTACCTACAGCCGATAGGCCACAATTAGACGAAAATTTTACTTCTCACTGCGTAGCCGAAAATCACTTCGGTCGAGTAGAGCGTCATGCTCAAAGTTCTTATTTTCAAGCTCCAGGCTTTCATAGTCAAAGTTCTTTCTATGGGGACTTGTCTAATTTAGGCGGCAACGGAATTTCTGGTAGGCCGGGCCTATCTTTCAAAGACTATTATAGTTTTAGACCAGACGAAAAGCCAGCAGAGACTCCTAAAGGTATTATTCATGCCGCCGATTTAGCCTATAAAAAGGTTGATATAGTTAGAAATACTATTGACCTAATGGCTGACTTCGTTACTCAGGGCATTACTATTGCCCATCCAGTTCCAAGTATTCAAAAGTTTGGTCAAAACTGGTTCTCTAATATAGTTAATGGCGAAGAAACTTCAGAGCGTCTTGCTAATTATTTGCTGCGGCTTGGAAATGTAGTCGCACGGAGGTATTTAGGAAAACCCACTCTCAAACAAGTTAAGCAATTATATAAAGCAAGTTCGGCTACAGATAAAGAGCGTGAACGTATTGATATAGAAAGTATTAATGCTTTAAAAAGAGAGATTCCCGCAAAGTATAGTTTTATTGACCCTTGCCTAGTCGAAGTTATTGGTGGACCGCTAGCTAATTTCGCCGGTATTAAACGCTATGGAATTAGAATTCCTTCTGCAATAGCAGATATAATCAAAAATCCAACGGACGAACAAAAGCCAATAGTAGATTCTTTACCAGAAGATATTATCAAGGCCGCTACTAATCCGCTTGCTTTGTATCCTTTGCCAGCAGATAAAATTGAAGTAATCCATTATAAGAAAGACGATTGGGAAACATGGGCTAATCCAATTATCGGCTCTATTATGCAGCCTCTTATTGCTCTTGAAAAACTTAATCTAGCAGATATGGCCGCTTTAGATGGGGCTATTAATAAGATTAGAATTATCAAGATTGGTAATATGCAGTATAACGTAAAGCCAAATAAAGAAGTTGCCGACATGTTAAATAAAGCCCTACAAAATAATACGGGCGGCGGCACTATTGATATTGTTACGGGGCCAGATGTTGAATTAATCGAAAGTGATACAGCTATTGCTAATTTCTTAGGAGACGAGAAGTATGCCTCTGTTTGGATGCGTATTTATGCGGGCCTGGGAATTCCGCCAACTTTAACTGGTACTTTTGGTGCCGGTGGAACAACAAACAATTTTATCTCTCTTAAGACTATGATTAATCGGCTCAACTATTGTAGGGGGCTGCTAATCAAGTTCTGGCGTAAAGAATTAGCTATCTTGCAAAAGGCTATGGAATTTACTAAGCCTTTCAGTATTGAATTCGACATTATTGACTTTGGTGATGAAGCCGCACAACGGGCACTACTTATTCAAATGGTAGACCGCAATCTAATTTCAGAAGAAAGAGTACAGCGGCTATTCAATTTAGACCCTGAATTAGAGAGTATTAGAATTAACAGAGAAAGTAAACAGCGTATTAAGGGACAAAGACAGCCTAAACCAAATCCGCTACGTGATACAGATTCTGACTTAAGAAAAATAGCCCTTCAGACAGGCATAGTTAGTCCTAGTGAAGTCGGCCTTGAACTAGAAGAAAAAAAGACTGGCGAAAAAAGTGCTATAGAAATGAAACCAGTTGGTGTAGCTGGCAAAACCAGCAAACCAAAAGGTGTGGGTGGCCAGGGTAGACCTAAAAATTCAAAAGATAGCGGTCCACGTAAAGAAAAAGCCTTTAAACCAAAAGTTATGGCCGCTGTAGAGTCATGGGCAGCCTCTGCCCAAGCACAAATTAACGAAGTATTAATGCCAGTAATATTAGAGAGCCTAGATAAAAAGAATGCCCGCTGTCTATCAAACAAAGAAAGCGACATGGCAGAGAAACTTAAATACGGGGTATTATCTAGTTTAGAGCCTTTTACCGACTTGTCAGATGCCGCTACAATTTTTTCTGCCCTCGAATTATCAGCTAGTTCCGTAGCCTTAGAGGTATATGCCGACTTAGTAGATTCCACAAAAGAAATTACTAAGAAAGATAAGTTAAGTATGGCTGAATTACGTCAATTACAATTAATTAGCTATGTACAATATAGGGAAAGTTTAAATGAGCAAGATTAGTATTGAGTTTAATACTGACGATAAATCATGCAATGTTTCTGTTGATGGCGTCCCAATGCCAAAGGTAGACGGTGTGTATTTATATAAGAGATATGATTCAGAAAATAAATATAGTATTGAACTATCTACTTATGAATATGACAAAGAAAATGAAATTTCTAAAACAATTAGAGTTTGTGCAGAAGATGGAACATTAAAAAAGAAAGAGACGGAAATTAGCCAACTTAATTCTGTAGCTGATATTAGTAATATTCCAGTAGAAGATATTTCCAAATTATTAATGAGAGGCTAATATGAAGATTTATTCTCAAGAAATAAAAGACGGATTAAGTCAAGCTTTTGCTGATATTAAGCCTATCTCCATTGCTTCCAAATTGGAAATGATAGCGTCGGACCAGATTGTTCACAGAATGGAAGTTCAAAAAGCAATCTCAAACAAGACTATTCCACAGTCTGACGATAAACAGCTTCTATATACCAAGTCTTTAATGGTTTCCAGTAATTGGAACATTAATGATGATATTTTCTTTAAAAACTATACTTGGGCCGCTCGAAAATCTCCTTTATATAAGCCAAATAATTTAGACCATATTGAGGCAGAAGTTGTTGGTGCCATTATAGATACGTGGGTTATTGATAATGACGGAAATGTACTTTCAGATGATACTGAATTAAAAGACTTACCAGACCTTTTTCACGTTTGTAATTCTGACGTTATCTATACTCATTGGCAAACAGAAGATAAAATTGAAAAAGTAGCAAAATTAGTTGCGGAGATTAAAGAAGGTACAAAGTATGTATCTATGGAGTGTTTATTTCCAGATTTTGATTATGGTATTTTGGCCCCTGATAATTCTTTTTATATCGTAGCACGCCAAGAAGATACTAGTTTTTTGACTAAACATCTACGTTCTTTTGGTGGCACAGGCATCTATGATTCTCATAGAGTTGGCCGTGTTTTAAAAGATTTTAGTTTTTCAGGAAAGGGTTATACGAGCAATCCAGCAAATCCAAATAGTATTATTTTTGACTTTTCAGAACCTAAATCTGAAATAGTGTTTGCAAGTATTAGCAGCGAAAATCCATTTAGCAAGAAAAATAGTGTATTAATTCAATATAACAAGACTCAAGCAGAAATCAATTCGGAGAATAAAATGAGTGAAGAAATCTTAAAGTCGGTTCAAACTGAAAACACACAACTAAAGGCCGATATTAAGGCTTTGCAAGATAAGTTGTCTAATGTCAGTACAGAACATCTACAGGCACAAATTACTGATTTGACCAGTAAATTAGAAGCTGCCTATAAAATGACAGATGAAGAGAAGAAGAAAGCTAAGGATAAAGAAGATAAAGCAAAGGCAGACGAAGCCAATCTTATTGCCGTTAAGGCAGAACTTGAAGTTAAGGCAACTGAATTAAATCAGCTAAAACTTCAGGTTTCCAAGTCAAATCGTGTATCTATCTTAATGAATGGCGGTTTTGATAAAGAATATTCAGAAGCCAAAGTTGCACTTTTTGAAGACCTAAAAGACGCACAGTTTGAAGCTCTTGCAAAAGAACTTGTTGAAGCTAACAAAAACAAGATTACTGTTGCATCAACTCAATCTGGCAAAGAAGAAGCGGTTGCCTCAACTGAATTAGTTGTTGCTCCCGTAGTTGAAGCTCCTCTTGCCGCCGCTGCCGCATCAACCAAAGAAGCAGAAGCTAAAGAAATGGAAATTTTCCAAGCTGCTGTTGCTCAAGTTGTGAATGTAAAAGCCAAAAAGGCAACTAAGTAGTACAAATAAATAAATAGACAATAACAAATAATACAAAAACACACAATTATATTTCGGAGAATGAGATAATGGCTTTAAAACCTGATAGAAACTACAATCAAGGCGTTGAAATTCGCTATCACATGCACGAAGTTGCAAGTCGTGGTGTTGTAGTCGTGTTTGATACATCTACTAGCGGTTCTGGTGCTGGTATGGATGATGCCGGTTGTAGAGTTAAGTTACCAGACAATGATAATGGTTCTGGTGAAGTGCCAGCCGGTGTTCTTTTATGTGATGTTGTGGACAAAGATTTAACACAAACTCACTTAAATGCTCATAAAGACCAAATGCAACTTGGCAGTAAAGTTACTGTTTTGCGTAAGGGTGTTATTTGCACAGACCGTTTAGAGACTGGTTTAAGTCCAAGTGCTGGTAGCTCTGCTTATTTTACACAGAATGGTTTGTTCTCAATGGATGCTACTAATAGCACTCGTTTAGGTACTTTCCTTACAGCTAAAGATAGCGGTGGCTTTGCTACAATTGATATTAACTTGTAATTAAGAATTTACTTTTACATATATAAACTACACAACTACAAATCAGAAATCTACTGGAGATAAGAAACAAATGTACGAATTTACTGAAGACCAACTAAAAGCCTTAGACCCAGTTCTTCTGGCTTGCGGTTCAACAGACCCTCAAGTGTCCTATAATGCAACTTTGAAGATTGCTAAGGCTCTTGAGCTACCTTTGCGTAAAGGTGTTTTAAGTGGAGATATTCTTGGAGATATTTTCCAGCCTATTCCACTGCGAGATAATTCAACAGCAGAATTTCCGCTAGATTTCCTTCGTCCAGGTACTGAAGGCGATTATGTCGCTTACACTATTCCTAATCATGGCTATATTCCACAGCGTATGATTGAAGGCGATTATGTGAATGTTCCTATTTACGATATCGGTAATGCGATTGACTGGCTATTAAAGTATGCACAGAATGCCCGTTGGGACGTTGTTAGTGCCGCTTTACGAGTTTATCGTCAAAGTTTCGTAAAGAAAATGAATGACGACGGTTGGCACGTAATTCTAGGTGCTGCTTATGACCGTGGTATTGTTGTTGCTGATAGTGATGCTAATTCAGGTCAATTTACAAAGCGTTTAGTTTCGCTAGGTAAATTAGTTATGCGTCGGAACGGTGGTGGTAATTCAACTTCGAGTAATCGTGGTCGAATGACTGACCTTGCTGTTTCACCTGAAGGTATGGAAGACATTCGCAATTGGAATGTTGACCAAGTTGACGAAATTACTCGTCGGCAAATCTTCTTGTCAGAAGATGACAATGCACTAAACCGTATTTTCGGCGTTAATCTTCGTGACCTTGATGAACTTGGCGAAGGTCAAGAATATCAAGAATTCTTTGAAAATGAATTAGGTGCGACTCTTCCTGCTGGTGACGTTGAAGTGGCAATTGGCTTAGATTTATCTAACCGAGATGCTTTCGTAATGCCAGTGCGAGAATTACCTAGTGTGTATCCTGATGAAGCTCTACATCGTCAACGTAGAGCGGGCGTTTATGGATGGGCTAGCTTAGGTTTCGCAGTCTTAGACGGTCGTAGAGTATTAGCTTTATCATTCTAATTTAGAAAAATAAAGTTGACTTTCCTTGTGGAAGTTGATATACTAATTAAGAGAAAACAACACCCGCACTAATCATGCGGGTGTTGTCATTTACAGACTTGTATATAGATGGGCTAGTATAGGATAATAAAATGTTAAAAGATATTAATGATACTACTCCTAGCGGCTCATTAAAAAAGGTTGAGTTTATTTGTGATTATTGCGGCTCTGAATTTTTAATGGCCAATAGAACTAGAAATGATAGTCGTAAAATAATTGAAAAAGATTCTTGTAAAAAATGCAGTATATTAAAAAGAAGAGAATCTTGCTTGATTAAGTATGGAACTGAAACAGCCTCACAAAGTCGAAGCGTGAAAATTAAAGCATTGGAAACTAAAGGTAAGGAATGTAAAGTAATAGAAGATTTTAAGGACGAGATTATTGAGTTGTGTAGCAAGCCTGGAATGTCTATTAAGTATATTTCAGAAAAATTTAATATCCATTGTGATTCTGTAAAAAGTTATTGTGATAAACTAGGATTAATATTAGATGCTGATAACCAGACAAAAATGAAAAGGACAATGCAGGAAAAATATGGTGCAGAACATTCGATGCAAGTAGCCGAAATCAAAAAAAGAGTCATAGAAAGTAATCTTAAAAACTATCAAGACGAAGATAGGAAAGAAGAGATTATTGGTAAAATTAAGTCTACTTTAACGACTAAGTATGGTACTGACGATATTCTAAATAAATCAGATAGACAATCTGAGCTACAAGAAAAAAGACGGGCTACTAGAGTTAAAAATGGACACGAAGTTTCCTATGAAGGAAAAACATCTAAAGAATTGGCAGCTAAAATAGGTATAAATCTTAGTTCGTTTCACGAAAGAGTTAGAAAAATAGGCTTAGAAGCCGCTATAAAAACCGAGAAACATAATACGTACTTAGAATCTATATTAGAAGAATATTTAAAAAGTATCAACATTGAATATAAAACTCAGTATTATGTGGCAGGAAAAATTGCAGATATATTTATTCCGTCACATAATCTCATTATAGAGGCAGACGGACTATATTGGCATTCAGACCAAATTATTAAAGACAATAATTACCATGTAAAGAAAAGACAGTTATATTTAGATAATCAACTAAAGCCGCTATTTTTTAGGGCCGATGAAATTAATGACAAACTAGAAATAGTTAAGTCTGTAATCGCTAATAAATTACAACTATCAATAAAAAAGAATGGCCGCGACTGCATTATTAAAGAGCTTAGCCCTACCGAATCTAAAGCTTTCTTTGCCGCCAATCATTTAATGGGTGCTGGAAAAGGCTTTGTTTATGGGCTAGAACTAGACGGAGAGATAGTTTCCGCTATTCAAATTAAGACTAAAGAAGGAACCAGCTATGAAATCTCGCGTTTCTGTAATAAGTTAAATCTCAATGTAAGAGGGGCTTATTCGCGGCTAATTGCTCACTTTATTAAAGATGTTCCTACGGCAACCAGTCTAATAACTTATGTGGATTTACGCTACGGACAGGGAGATTATTTAGAAAATTTAGGCTTTGTCTACAGCGGCACTAATCCTAGCTTTAAATGGACGGACTCACACAAGACTTTTCACAGAATGAACTTCCCTAAAAATGAAGGCTATGATAAAGGTCTAGCTAAAATATGGGACTGCGGCCAAGCACTATATACTTTAACAATTAAGAGATAGACTAAACCCACCATTTATTCCTGCTATGGTTCTTCTAATCTTCCATACTAGCGGCTACATTTTTCCTGCCTCTACCACTCGTTGGCTATCTCTGCCTCATTCGTAATTATTCGATAATTACTTTTCTAGCAGATTTTTCTCTGCCAAATTTAGCCTCCTTTGGGCTACTCTACAGTTCTATCTGTCTTTCTTGGCATTTTAGCCCAAAGTGTATAATACAGTAGTTTAGGCTTTACTTTAAACTATTCTCTATCTATTAATATTCATATGGCTCTTGTCGAATACGATATTATTCCAGACGGTGGAAGTAACGCTTTTTCTGTAAGCGGTGCTGGTGATTTACGTATAACAGATGCTAACTGGGCATTAGAACCAGGAACAGGTGATTGGTTGTGTGCCGGTTGGTTTAAATTAACAAATAAGACCGGGGCACAAACTTTTATTAGTAAATACAATTCTAATGGAAATCAAAGGTCGTGGGAACTTGAATATTGGTCTGGTTCTGATAGATTTTCTTTATGGTATTCTACAACTGGTGCTAATGATATAGAATTGAGAGACACTAATCTAGGTTCGCCATCATCTGGAGTATGGTATTTTATGGAGTTTGGCCGTGTATCCGGCAGTATGAGTCTGCGAGTAACGAGCGAGGCTAGTGGTTCAAGAGGAACAGCCACAACTGCCGCTGCTGCAACGGTATTCAACTCCACCGCTTCATTTATGCTTGGTGCTTATCTAGTAAATACAACTCGTACTGGTGCGTTATCAGGGCAGGTTGATGAGATTTATTACTGGCAAGGTACACTTCCTAGCAGCGGTGAATTAGATTCAATTTTTAATGCTGGAGCAGGTATCAGCCGTAAGACTTTTATGGATGCTGGTATTCTCTATCCTGCTGCTGCATTTACACTAGATGAATCAACAGGTAATAGGGTAAGCTGGGATAAGACTAGGCAATTGGTCCCTAGTGGAACAACATCATATTCAGCAGGAAAGGTTGTAAGTGGGGATTTTACTAATATTACCGATGCTATAGCTTTCGCTGTTGCTAATAAAGTATCCACAGACCAGTGGCGTTTTCATTGTTATAGTGGTGACTTATCTTCGGTCACGGCTACTATACAGTCAATCCCAACCACATCAACAGGAACAGTAGAATTTGTTGTTGCTACAGGAGGGGAGCATGATGGTACTTTTGAAACTAGACAAGCAGCAGCATTCGGAGATTTGGGTTATTATCAAATAGCTGATGCTGATGCTGATAATTTGTATCCTGGCACTGGGGACTTTGTTGTGGCTGGGTGGGTACTTCTCACAAATAAAATAGACTTCGCTGGTATTATATCTAAATTTAATGGAGGTGCGGTCTCACCAACAAATCAACGTACATGGCAAGTTACCTATAATTATATTTCAGATAGATTCGAGGTTCTTGGTTCAACGAATGGTACATCGACAACTTCAGTGCTTGCTAATAATCTAGGTAGTCGATCAACTGGAATATGGTATTTTATTGAAGCTGGTCGTGAGTCAGGCAATTTATTCATTGCCGTAAATAGAGGTACAAGAAATACTGCCTCATTCTCTGGCACATTTTTTGCAGGAACAGCACCATTTAGAATAGGTAGTCAAAACGGTGCGGACTGGTCTGGTCTAATTGATGAAATGTACTATTGGTCTAATCTATCGGGTGGCACCCTACCAACCTCAACAGACCTAGATGATATCTATAATGCCGGTGCTGGTATCACTAAAAAACAATTCATACAGCAGGCTTTACCAATGCCATATGATGCGTGGTCTTTTGAACATATTGATGGTATAACAACTAGCTGGGGAACACATGGACAATCTTTAACAGTTGTTGGAACCATTGGTTATGAAAGAGGACATATAGAGGAAGATGTGGCGGCTTTTATGTCTGGTAGTTTAAGTATAAACCAATCAGACGTAGTAATAAAAAGACTTCAGTTAGAACATGTGACAGCTATCTATAGCGGAGATAATATTCTCTTTGATGGTAACCTTTGTACCAGTATCTACATCTATCCTGTAGATATTGATTTCCAAGCTATTTTTCAGAATAATCTATTTCTAATAAAACCTAGTCAAATAGGTATTTATGTCGAGGGTCTAGCGGTAAGTGGTGGTAATTATACTATTGATATAGATATATTAAATAATACGTTTATTAGCGATTCTTCATTTTATGGTATTTATTATTACTGTACATCTATTAGTGGTACTGTGGATATTATTGGTAATATACAAAATAATATAGTTCTTGGCACCTATTCTACAGATTGTATTGAATTGACGCCAGCTACCGACGTTACTTATGCTACTACGGTTTCTCATAATATTACTAGCGACGCCACTGGTGATATTCCAAACGAAACATTTGCTAGTACATTTGTTGATGGAGATAACGAAGATTTTACACCACTATTAACTGGACCAGCATTTAAGTCAGGTGCTACTACTGGTGTAGTAGAAGATATTTTTGGTATTGTTAGAAATACTACTACTCCAGATATTGGAGCCGTGGAACTCTTTGTCGCTTCTGTAGAATTAATCCTTTCCTTTAAATTACCATTAGAATCTGTACAAAATAAATCAACTATATCTAACTCTCCATTTGAGGTTTTAGTCAACAGGTTAATTGATAGTCAAATAAATATTGATAGCCAATTATCTAAAATAATCAACGGTCAAATAAATATTGACAGTCAACTTTCTAAAACAGTTAATAGCCAAATAAATATCGAAAGTCAACTATCTAAAATAATTAATAGTCCTTTATATGTGGAATTTCTTCTATCTAAATTAGCAGAAAAAACACAATTAATAGAAAATTCTTTATTATTAGATTTAAATAGTAAAATACCGGCAGAATTTATTGCAGGAAAAAATATAATTTCTGACTATCTATTGGAATTAAATAGCCAAGTTTTAGTAAATGGACATTTTGAGTGCGAATCTTTACTTACTATACAAAAAACTGATTTAATTAATATAGAGGGTGTTCTTAATGTAGCCGCCAATAATAGTCAACTTCATGTTGATAGCACTTTAGGAAAATTATTTAGCCACGAATTACCAGTTGAATTTTTAGCCATAAAGCATCTAGTTAATTCTTTATTATTAGAGTCGCTATTAAATAAAACAATAGAAGGTAGTGCCTTATATGTAGAATTAGTGCAGGTTTTAATAGCAGAACCCAAGATTTTGATTGAATTTCTCGGTATTTTATCCAATGTGTATAATATTCCGATAGAGATTTTTGCCGAAGAAGTAGAACTTGCAGTTAAAATATTCTACTGGTGCTTGTTGGCTAGAAGCGTTTCTTGGGAATTGAGTACGCGGGCTACCGAGTGGACATTAGCCGACAGGTCCGTTATCTGGTCATTAAAAAATAACAATAGAGAGTGTTCATAACATGATTCAATCTAGCGATATAGTATTTTACGGTAGCCAAAATATGAACCGTGGTGATTCAACTTCTCCACAAGGCGGGGCTATAGATGAAGATATTAAAGTAACTTTTGAAGATATGACTCAATTATCTCGAATAGACCTTTTTAGTTCTAACGGGGCCGACGTAGGAAATGTGACTATTGAAGGTAGACGGTCAACTGGTGCTATTATTACAGAAACTATTGGACTTAGTGGAACCGGACATGTAACTACGGCGAATGAATTTGAGCGAATTTTACGTATTACTGCTGCTTCTCATATTGGTACTATTACTTATGAAGTAACAGATGATGGTAGCGGCATTGGTACTATGGAGAGTGGTATTCTTGAAATTCGTAGACCGTTCTTAAGTATTACTGGCGACCCTGTTGGCGGTAGCTCAAAAACCTATTATGAAAAAATATTCGTTAAAAATAACAGTTTAAGTAACGATTATTTATCGGCTAGTCTAGCGGAATATTTTGACGGTACAGAAGCTAATGGTGCCAATATTACTTTTGAGCTAGAAAATGTGTTAGACGGTACTGGACAATCTACAAATAGAATTACAAGTCCACCTACTGGCGAACTACAGAGCGGTACTTTTGATGATAGCACAAAGACTGTTCCTGGTACAGACTTACTTTCAGATGCGGCTTGTGGTGTTTGGCTTCGCTTAGTAGTGCCAGCCGGGACAAATCCAATGAATACATATTTTAGATTTCAGACTAGCGGAGCAACTACATAATGACTTGTTCTTCAACCGCTAGTGAAACTCTTTATAAAAAAGCCGGTGAGAAACGTAGATACTCTATGGATTTCTCCGACTTAATGGTTAGCGGCGAAACTATTAGCGGTACTCCAACTGTGACTGATGCCAGTAGTGACTTGACTATTAGCGGAATTACAGTATCTGGACAAAGTGTTTTAGCATGGATTGCTGGCGGCACCAAACCTAAAAAGTATACGGTTGTTATAACTCTTACTACAAGCAGCGGCCAAATCTTAATTGGCGAAGGCAAACTGGAGATAATCTAATGTCTTGGCAAACAGATATGGTCACTATGCTACGAGTTATTATTAATGACATGGATTGTCAATTGTTTACTGATTCTCGTCTACAACAACTCTTGGTCGTATCGGCACAATTGGTAAATCAAGAGATGGATTTTAATGTAAATTATACTATTTCAATTTCTGATTTTAGTATTACTCCTGATTCAACATTACCTGATAGTAGAGACGATGTATTTACGAATTTCGTGGTGATGAAGGCAGCCTGTATATCGGATATAGGGGCCACCAGAACTGCCTCTGTCATATCTAATCTAAATATAAAGTGCGGGCCGGTATCAATTGGTACTGGTTCATATAGTGCTGCTTTTGAGAAATTATTAACTGTTGGTCCATGTGCGGCATATCAAGAAATGAAAAAGGCTTATGAATACGGGGACGTTGGCGTGGTACGGGTCATCTTAAGTCCCTTTGTAGGAAATCAGTTTGACCCACAGGACTTACATTTAGGTCATAATGATTATAGTTATCGTCTTAGAGAACGTAGATAATAATACTTTAATATAAGAGAAATAAAATGCCTAATGCAGATATATACATGTTAGATTCCGGCAATCCAATAAAGAATGGCTCAATCGTCTTAGGCGACGGAAGTAAAAGTCCATATTATCAAACTAATGATGTAGATGTAAATAATAATCCAACAATTGGACAGATAGAATTTAAGTACGACCAAAGATTTAAAAATTATCGCTATTATAGCGGTGATACAGAAGACTAACTAAACAAAGACAGAGAGGCAATACAAAAGAATATCGCTCAAATTTGCTTTCTAGTTATTCCTTGTTAATAAAATCGGCTATAATTTTTTCTGCCCAACTGTTTGACATTTTATTTTGAATTTGCATTACGTTACTTTAGCACTAACCACATATAATTTTACTTGGATATTCTAATGTCGTGTAATGACAACGCTTCTACCTATAATCCTTTTTCTCAGATGATAAATTCTGAGGCTTTGAAGATTTTATTTAAACAGGCAGTGGATTATTTAATCTCATGCCGCACTTGTACCGTTCCGTGCAGACTTACATATCCTGGTATTTATGAAGCTTGTACTAACTGTTCTCAACAAAATCCCGCTATTGGCAAAAAACATACTAATGTAGCTCAATCTGGCTCTAGAGTTCCTGTTTACGCAGCCAATCAATGTTCCGTATGTCATGGCACTAATTTAATTTCAGTGGATTCAACCGAAATTCTCTATATGATTCCCTTATGGGACTATAAACAGTGGTTCAATACAGGCTTATCTTCCAGTATTATTAATGCTCGTAATCCAGATGGAATGGTACAGACTTTTTCAAAAATAGAAGTATTGCCACAAATTAAAAGAGCTAAATCTATTCGTATAGATACTAATATTGAACAGTACACAAAACACGACTTTGAAATTTATGGAGAGCCAGAGCCTATCGGTTTTGGCGAAAGTAGCTATATCACTACTTTGTGGAAAAAACTATAAATGGCACGATATACAGTTATATTAGCTAAAGATGCTGAAAAGGCTATTGCAGACGCTGTAGTACGTGAAATTAACCGTAAAATTCGCAATATAAATATCCGTAGAATAGAAACTAGGTCAAAAAAAATAGTTCGCAGTAGTATTACAAAAACTCGTACTTATAAGTCTCTAACAAATGCTGATGGTTTATTACTTAAACATTTCGGCCTAGAAAACCCGCAAGAGAAATTAGAAGAAATACTTTCCTATATTGAAGACACTATTGAAGTAAGATTTACTCAGGGAAGAAGAAGTCAAGGAAATACTATTCTTAAAAGTTCTATTATTATTAGTATTTTAAAAGGCGGCGTATTACAGTTGTTAGAACTTGGGGCGGCAATTCAAGAAAACAGTTTTTCGCAAAATCCAGAGGCTCCAGATTCAATTCCGTGGCTAGATTGGCTTTTAACCCAAGGCGAGTCAATTATTATTACTGGTTACGACATTGCCTTAGATGACTATAACACTCCTCCTTCTCGTTCTGGAGGGGCTTTAATGTTTAAACAAAAAAGCGGCGGCTGGCACGTACCTATTAATTTAGCAGGAACTGTACGAAATAATTTTATTACTGAAGCTTTAAAAACAGCAGAAGCGGAAATCTTAGAAGTAATGATGACAGAAATAATGAAAGCAATAGAATAATGGCCGATTGTGAAAATTACTTAAAATTTAAAGGCTCCCAACATATCGGGGATGACCAGTTAATAACTAGGCTGGAGAATAGTCTAAAAAGTTGGCTCGATTATTGCTTTTTAGGAATTGGCGGATGGACAGATGTAAATATTCCTGAAAGCGGTGCTTACGGCGGCGACGATTCGGTTTTAGTTTCTGTTACAGAACCATCATATACTGACGGCAAAGTTTGGCAAAGTGCTAGAAAAGACTGGGTTTGGGAAACTGGCGTAGATTATTCAAATAACAACGTAGTTTATAACCCACTGCAAATTACAGGAGTAGAAGTTAACGGCGTTAGCTATGAGACTGGAGATGCTGTCTACGGCCACCACTATAACTATCCGCTCGGCAGAGTCGTTTTTAACACGGCTATCGACACGGATAGCGAGGTTAAATTGTCTTATAGCTTCAGAGACGTACAAATCTATATAGCGAATCAGAGCGGCTTTGCGGGCATACAATTGAATAGTCTACGTTCTGATGACCCTCATTTCGAGACTCCTACTAAGGGAGATTGGGCAATCGGGGGCCAGAATAGAATTCAGATGCCAGCTATTTTAATAGAGACTGTTAAAAATAGAGGAAAAAACCCTTGGGAATTAGGTAGCGGCAGCTTTGAAGTTAATCAACCAGTTTTATTCCATATATTTACACAAGATAAATATTGGCGAGATAATCTTACAGACAGAATAGAAACTCAAGATGGTAAAACTATCTTTTTATACGACACTAATTTAATTGCTCAAAATAACGATTTTCCGCTAGATTATCGTGGAATGTTGGTTGGCAGTAAAAATTATAAGGATTTTGTAAGTTCTAGCGGCGGCTATCGTTGGAAACGCTGTAAGTTTAGTGACGCAACAATATCAGAAATAAATACATATAAGTCAAATCTCTACCATTCTGTAGTACGATTAGTATGCCAAGTGAAATATCCTTAAAAGGAATTTTGCTGTGTATTATATTCTATAATGTCCGAAATTCTAGGAGCAAATAATGCCTAATAAGAGAGTATATTTCGCAAACCACGCTGGAGCCATTAAGGCTGACGGTACTGATTATAATTTTGGTATCGGTGATATGATTCACGGTTTGCAGACAATTGGTAAAACAACCAATTTTAATCTAACACCAATTACAGTTATCGGCCAGCTTGAAACCTATGAAATGAAAGAGGAATTACCAGACGTTCAAGTAACTCTTAGCAAGTTCTTAGACGGTTGGCCTTTGATGTATCATATGGCTACTCAAGGTGCCGCTTCTCCAACATTGGGCGGTCGTTCTACTGCCAAGTGTATTTTTGGTATGGCTATTTACCCTGATACTAATGACGCTGCTGAAGGTCAAGCGGATTCTGTATTTGCTGCTTCTGGTATGTTCACAAACTCAGTTAGCTACAGCTTTAATACCACAGACCCATTTACCGAAGAATTAACTTTAGTCGGTAACAATGCTGTTTGGCGAAATGCAAGCGGCTATGGTTTGGCTTTAAATCCAAATATGCCACAGCCTGATTTTGATGACCCAACTGCTTTCGACGGTAATGATGATGCTCCTATTGGTTTAGGCGGTGTTAATTCCCGTGAAAATATGCTGTTTGAAACTACTGTAACCAGCGGTGACGTAAACGGTATGGTCGCTGACCCTAATGTGACAGTATTGCCTCCTGAAGTATTCGGTGTGAATATTTCTGGTATCAATGATTTAGACGAAGAAGGTCACGCTAGACTACAAAGTATTACTGTTTCAGTAGACTTAAATCGTGAAGATATTAACGAACTTGGCCGTAGAGGTCCATACAGTCGTACAGTTACATTCCCAAT
>Ga0172380_10004552_pt1 | contig 17705 bp, 18 predicted proteins | sample Leawe162metaG_FD_119747 | JGI IMG/M metagenome (GOLD analysis project Ga0172380, IMG submission 119747) | Leachate microbial communities from a municipal landfill in Southern Ontario, Canada - Leachate well 162 metaG | ecosystem: Engineered > Solid waste > Landfill > Unclassified | place... | reverse complement strand
GAAATTTAATAGTATCATTCCAATTATAAATAATCCATGTAAGTGGATCTTTCCATGGATATATTATTTTTTTAAATTCATATTTTTCTCTTAATCTTTCAATCTCATTTTTTGATGCATTTCTAATTTTTGCTTCATCTTTCATTTTTGTCCATGCATCAGCTTTTCCTGTCATATCTCTACCACCAAATGTAACCAACTTATTTTCGAAATATACAGGAATAATTAAACGACCATCACATTTTCCTTTATATTTTGTATCACTTACACAATATCTTAATTTGTATTTTTTTGCAACTTCAATACTAACCCGTTTTTTTACTATTTCAAAATGTTTTTCTGCAGGATCACTTTCTGGTAATTCAATTTCTTGTAATATTGGTGGTTCACTATTTTCTTTTATATCAATTTCACATTCTATTTCATCAAATGAAGTTTTTATTTTGTCAAATTGTAATTTGTCAGGATCTTCAACTTCATCTATTATATTCAACATTTTTTTAATGAATGCTATTGATTCTCTAATAGTTGCTAATTTTTCCATTTTTTGAATGAACTTAAAAAAATTACCACTACCACATACATAACAATTGTAAATACCTGACGAATTTATTATTCCGAAAGATGGCGATGAATCATCATGTCCTGGTAAAGGACAACAACATCTATATTGTTTTCCAAATTTACCATATGATATTTTTCGTTTAATGTTATATGAATCTAAAACTTTTTCTAAATTAACCTTACCATATAAAAATTCATATTCTTTTTTGTGTTTCATTTGTTAAACACTTCTTCTTATATGCACAGAAAAAACATGCATTTTTATTTGTTGCCTTTTCAAAATTACCATTATAAGCATTTTCCAAAAGTTTATCCACATTTGCAAACAATGATTTAACATCTTCTTCTGTTCTTTGAGTAAATAATATTTTATCTTTAGCAGGATATGCAAGTGCTCCAAATATATTTTCATATGGTATGCTATATGTTTTATGCAAATAATAAATATAGATAGTAATTTGTGAATTATTATCTATATCATTATCTAACGTTTTTGAGGTTTTCCAATCAAGTATGGTATATATATCGTTATTTTTTCCTTTAATAGCTAAATCTATTTTACCACTAATATAAACATCTTCAAAAAATTTATTTGGAAAGTTTATTCTAAAATATTTTTCATTAAAAACAACATCATTTGTTGATTTCCAACGTTCTTTTAACTTATAACCACCTTCTAATAATTCTAATCCTCTAGAAATAAATTTTTTACTTTCATCTAAATCATCTCGCCAATTTATATCTGCTTCAGTCAAATTAGTATAAAACAATAGTTTGAAAAACTTTTTAATATCTTGTTTATCTATTGTGAATAAATCATCAAGTTCCATTGCTTTATGAAATGATGTTCCTAATACTGCATAATAATTACCACTATACTCTTCAGCTTGTTCTTCATCAATATATGCCCATTTAAAACTTTGAGCACATTTAAAAAATAATCCAATTGAACTAGGTGAAATTCTAAATGGTTTTCCTATTCTATTCATTTTAATCCAAATTAGTTACAAAACATTCTGAAACTGAAGATGTACCATTTCTATTTTGACCTGTGCAACTTTTAGTTGAAAGTAATGTTGTATTAAAATCTTTTGCAAAATTAATAAAATCAGTATGCTCAATCCCATTTCTTCTCATAAAATTAAAAAATATGAAATTAGCATTATTATTCAAAATAAAATCATATATTACTTTTTCCTTTTCAATAGTATATGAGTTTGCAGCAAATGCTCCATTAGACAAAACATATGGGGGATCTAAAATGAATATACTATTTTCAAAATCAAAATCTCTTTCTAAAAAAACTATTACATCTTCAACATAAAATTTACCATTCATTTTTATTTCTGATAAACCTTTAGAATATTTAGAAAAATCATTGTTCTTAAAAAATGGCGTACCTTCAATAACTCCTCTAAAACCACTATTAAAATTGTCTGATTTATTAAATCTAATGACTGAATTAGAACACATTTTAAATAATAAAAATGTTTCAACTAAAAATATAGAATCAAAATTATTAGTCGTATACTTTAAATTCCAATAAGTTCTAAAATCATAATAGTCAGATTTTTTAGAAAAATTGTTAAATGAATTACAAACATTCTTAAAAGTTTCAATTGAAACATCAAAAGTATCAAACTTATTCAAAATAGTTGGAACAAGTTTAATAATATCATTTCCAATTATTTCTTTACCTTTCAGTTTTGTTAAAATAGCCGCAGAACCCATCATAGGATCTATTACAATTTTAAACTTATTAAGTAAATGTTCAATTGAACCAAAATATTTTTCTTTTTTCCCTAACCAATTAAACATTATTTATTTCCTTTAAAATAAGAAAACAAAAATTCCATTACTTTTTCATTTAAAGCAGTTACTTTAGTTGTTTCAAATTGTTGTTGATTTGTTTCTAGTTTCTTAAATAAATTATCACGTTTTTCTTGTGAATATTGAAAGATATTAAATACTTTAGTTAAATACTCTTTTATTTCTTCTAAAGAAACATCCATTTTTCTATCTGCAGCAATACTTTCAAATACTAAACTTGTTTTAATAGTTTCAACTGCAGTTTTAAAATTATTATCAAAAAATCTTTCCTTAGCATATTTATCTTGTTTTATTAACTCTTCTTCAGTTTTTCCTAATCTAGTTAAATATGACATCCATTGTCTTTCACATTCATCCTCAACCATTTTACTTGGTAATGGGGAAATTTCACATTTAGATGTTATTGTATTTATTATTGTTTTCTTAAAATCGTCATCATATGATTTTTGTTTATTATCTGAAATTGACTGTTTCAAATATTTATTGAATTCTTCATATGATGAAAATCCTTTTCCTTTGGCTAAATCTTCACCTTCAAAAATAATCGATTTCTTTATTGCTTTTAATGTTACTACAAATGTTACTTTTTTACCGCATTTAGTTTTATCTCTATAGTCATCTGGAAAACTAACATTAATATTTCTTGTTTCATCGATAGTCATTCCAACTAATTGATCTTCAAATGTATCTATAAATTGTTTTTGACCATTAACTATTTTATTAACAACAATTTTAAAGTTTTTTGCTGTTCCGCCTTTAAAAGGTTCTTTTTCACCTTCTAAAGTTCCTTGAAAATCTAAAATAGCAATATCTAAATTATCCAATACTTTTTTATCACTATCTTCTAATGTTTCTAATTCTTTTTGTGCTAATTCAATAGCACATTTTATTTCTTCTTCTGTTGCAACACTATCTGGATTATATTCTAAAGTAATTTTATCTAATTCTACTAATTTAACAGTTGGCTTTAATTCTGCAATAAATTCAATGTCTAATGGTTCATTATCTTTCAATGTTCCCAATATCATAAACTTTTCTGCATGAACAATAGAATGTTGTTTTTTAACTTCATAAAAAATTTCATCAATAATTGATCTGTATAATTTTTCGACACCTAATTTACTTTCTGCAATTTCTCTAGTAATTGTTCCTTTTCTAAAACCAGGAATTTCTATTTGATCTTTAATTGCATTAAACTTTTTTTCTTTTGCATTTTTAATGTATTGAGCATCAACTTTAACACTTACTTTAGAAGGTGTTGATAATTTAGTAATAGTTGTAATGAATGTTTCTGACATTTTTTTTCTCCTTAAAAATCAAATATAATTGGGATTAAATTTCTTAATTCTTCTAATAATGGTTGCATAACTTCACGCATTTGTGGATGGGCAGCAGCAGCAGTTCTTTGCTTAAAAATTTCTCGCCATTCTCTCAAATTACATGTTACAACAATCTCTGTTTTTAAGCTATTAGGTAATACACTTCTGGCAATTTGCGGTGTTTCTCCATATTCTAACATCTTAAAATAATGTCTCTGGGCATCTTCCATAGCATTCAACCATACATTAAATGAAAGTTTATTTTTAAGATGAGGTATAATATCAATTACAGTAATACTATTTCCAAATTTATCTTTTGAATAATTACAATATCTGGTGCTTTCTTGTGCAAAACTAGCCAATCTATGTCTTACAACTTCATGTGATACACCACGATCAATAGTAAATACTACTGAAATTTTTTCATGTTCTATAACTGCTAAATGACCTTTATCAATAATCATTTTAACAAATTGTTTTGATGAATCAGCAGTAATTTTATCTTCTGATTTATAACAATATCTTCCTTTTCTTTCAATACTTTTCAAAATTTTATCACCATCAATTTCATCAATAATAATAAAACCTGGTTTAACAATAGTAACTGCTTTTTCTACCATCTTATCTCCTTCTTAATTATTGCTATCTTCTGAATCATAATCATATTCAAAACTCATTACATCAAAACGAGTGTGAAAAAATAATTGTTTTATTTGTTTAGCATCTCTAGTTTTTGGAAATTGTAATTTTGCTCTTCCATTCATATCATTAATAATTCCTATCATTGCATCAGCATTTTGAGATAACTTATCAGAAAATGCTGCATCTGATGTGCTTGCACCTTTTCCATGTTCATGCTTTTTTGCTGATTCTCTATTAAATTGACTTGCACAAATAACAGGAATTTTCATTTTTCTAGCTAATAACTTTAAATCCCATGAAATAGTACCAACTGGATCTTCGGTTTTAATCATAGGTCTCATTAAATAAATAGGATCTATTAATAACAAATCACATTTTTTATTAGTTGTACTTTCAAAAGCTGAAACTCTACTTTCTAAAAATGAAGCTGTACAATTCTCTGGAGCATCAATGAACCAGAAATAGTTATTATGTTTTGCTTGTTCTTCTCTTATTCTTTTTTCATAATATTGAACTGATTCATCACTTAATAAATGAGGTGACTTTAAATGACTATAATTTGTTTTTGTTAATATTGAATAAAATCTATTTCTTTGTTGTTCTATCGGCATTTCAATTGTTATGTAAATAACATTACATCGATCCATATATGCATGATAACCAAAATTCAATAATAATACTGATTTTCCATGTCCTGGTCTTCCTAAAACAAAAATCAATTCACCTGGTTTCCATCCACCTGTCAACTCATCTATTTTTTCAAATCCTGAAGTAATACCTTTATGTTTTTCTGGATTTTCACGCCTATCACGAACAGATTCAAAATAACCATCTAAATTATGAAATACATCTTCTTCTATTACTTTGTATTTATCATTAACCAATAACAATTTTTTAGTACTATCATCTATATTTCTTAAAATTGCTGATGCATCATTTTTATCAGATTTGTATGCATCTTCTAATGCAGTATTCATTTCCATATTTACTTTAAGTAAAACACGGTAAGAATATTTATTTTTTAATTCATCAGTTAATACTTTGAAAACTTTGTATTCTATATCATAATCAAAAATAGTTTCACAAATTGTTAATTTGTTTTCTAAATCTTCATCAGTATATTTTTTCTTTATTCTTTTTTCAATAGTTTCTTTATTCAAACACTCAGTATGTTTAACATAATGATCTATTATTTGTTGAAAAATCCATTGTTTAAAATCTGTATAAAAATATTCACTAGTTATGCCAGAACTAATTGCATATCCTATATTTCTTATTACTTCATCAACTAATTCTTTAGAATCAGTACTTGCAATAAGCAAATTTCTTAAAATACGATTTTCTAATTTAGCACTAACAAAAGGTTTTGCCATTATAATTTTTCCAAAAGTGTATCACCAATAGTATCTCTATAATCATCACCTATCAAATTAATAGGAATTAATCTTTCTTTAAAATTAGAATATAAAGCTTCACCAAAATGAGTTTTAATTTCTTCTACTGTTTTATTAGATGTAATAATAGTTGGTAAATTCATATCATCTCTTTTAGCAAAAATTTTATCTATATATAATTTTTCACCGCTATTAGCATCTAACAATCTAGCTAAATCATCAATCACTAAAAAATCAATATTGCTATTTAAATATTCATAAAATGCTGCTTTATCTTCATTTTTCCAACCAGCTCTGGCAAATTCAACTATTTCTGCTGATTTATAAAAAAAACCTCTATAATAATGCTGTATTGCTTTTTTCAAAATGATCGTTGATAATGTTGTTTTAGCAACACCATGAGGACCATATATGTATAATCCAATTCCAAGTTTCAAAGCTTGATCTAACGAATTCAAATATCTTTCTATATTTGCAATTGCTACTGAATTAGCTTCTATAGTTGCCCATTTCATTTTTAATCTATCTATCTCAAATGGGAAATATTTTTCAGGAATATTAGCTAATGAATAATGCCTTAAAAGTAAATCTTTTTCTTCTAAATAGTTCTGAACGCGCTCATGAATAGATTCATTTCCATTTTGACACATTTGAAAAATATCATGATAATGTGCCCAAAAAACTGATTTATTTCCGTTTATAATTACAGTACTATTTTTTCTATTAATCATTTTTTAACCATTCATACATTGTAGGTTTAAACATTTTATCTTGTTGTTTCATATAATTAAGTCCTATCTTCCACAATTTATTCAATTGCTTAAAATCTTTCATTTCTAATAATGCATTATATGAAATATTTCCTTTATCATTCACATCCAAAACTTTACCAGTAACAATCTTAATTCCTTGCTTTTTATTATTTTCTTCTAATTGAACTTTATACTGATCTAAACTTGATTTTGTTAATTCTTCTGTAAAACTATCATCTATTTTTAAATTATTCAATATACCTCTAATATAGCTTGGACCTTTTACACCATAATTTTTAATATTATTATTGTAAATATCACATACTTTTTCAGTTACATAATCTGAAACAGAATAAAATGGCGAAATTATAAAATAGATATCATTCATCCTTATTGAATGTTTAGCTTTAGTAAAATATATTTGACATCCTTCAACCAACTTTATAATTTTATATTTTATTCTCTCATTTTTATGTCTACATAACAATCTGTCAACATATTCACGAATTTTAAAATCTTGTTTCCTACAAATAGTTTTCTTCTCTATATCAACTTTAATTTTCGGTTGTTCATCAATAAAACATAATGTGAAATAATAAAAATCTCTTGTTCTTTCCCACTTTATCAAATTAGCTAATACTAATTCAGACAAAACATTTTCATAATCATCTGAACAATACAAAACTTCTTTTTGTATTTCACTTAATAAAAACACATTTTGTTTTTTTGAATAACGATAAAATCTATCAAATTGTAATAATACTATAAATGCTTGAGAAGATAATTTTTTGCCTTCATCAAATATTGATTTTTTAAAAGTATAATTATCCACAAATTTTCTCGAATATTCTTCTAACAAAAGACTTTTTTAATTTCTTCTGTAATTTGATTTCTGCATTCAAATGTTCATTTAATTTAGAACGTAATTTTTCAATATCACGTTTATCAGTTAACAATTCCAACTCTTTCTTTATTCTTCTAATTTCTATTCGATTTTTTGCACATTCAAAAATTTTAACAGGTACAACATTATTAATTTCGATCAATGCAAAAATATCTTCTAAGTATTCTAATCGTTCTTCATAGTCCATTGTTTTGTATTCCAACTTTTTTAGAATATTTCCCCATAATTAAACCCAAATAACAACCAACTGTCAAAGCATCAAATTTATCATCAACTTTCTTTGAATCAGATATTTCGCTTAAAAATTCAATAACTTCATCATCTATCTCATTCTTCTTATAGAACTCTAATAACAACTCTACAGCATTATTGACAGAATTACTATCAAAATGCTGCGAATACAAATTATCATCTAAATAATTAACGAAATCTTTAATACAACTTTTTTCCATCTCATTCAATTATATATTTAATTAGAGATGAATACTGGTGTTGTTTTTGATGTTGATTAGTAACTGCTAGACATACTTAAAATATGATATAATAGTTACTTATTTTTGAAGTCTTCGATGATTTCGAAGGCACTCTCTTGTCTGTATATTTCCATTCTTTTTCTTGACTGTCCTGTCAAAAAACGTAAATTATCATAAAAATCAACAATAATTGCATTATCCTTTTCATTAGCTTCTGCAGATGGATAAGGTCTTAATGTTCTTCCAACTCTTTGCAAGCTTTTAATTAAAGATTTTCCACCACCAGCAATGATAGCAGAATCTAAAACTGGCATATCTAAACCTTCATCTGCTACACTGCTTCCAATCAATAAATTCAAATTTTTACTTCTAATAGCATTTAACATTTTCTTACGATCTTCTTTATTAACTTCACCTCTAATAAATGCCATTTTTAATGATGGTATTCTTTTTGCAATCAACTCTTCTATTCTCTCACCATGTTCTATTCTTGCAATTGTAACTAATGGAGTTCTTCCTAATTCTAACAATCTTTCAACACAATCTACAATTAATGTATTTCTTTTCTTATTCTTTACAATCCATTCTTTGTACATTCTTTGAAAACCATGTCCACGAATGAATTTATATCCACCTAACTTATTTGGATCTAAAAAATAAATTTTAGGTTTAACTAAAAAACCGCGTTCTATTAAATAAGTAGCACTAACATTACTAATTAACTTTCCGGCATATGCATCTAAAATTATATCTGTTGATGCATCTTTATATGGTGTGCCACTCAAACCAAAACGATAATGACTACGCTGTGCAGCTGTCATCAAATATGTATAACTTCTAGCACTACAATGTTGACAATTACTAACTAAAACATTATTAGCGAAATAATTATGATTATCTTCTACTTCAATATTGTATCTAAAACTATTTTCTACAGATTTATTACTGGCTGAAAATAAGTATTTTACTCCTGTTACTATTGCTTCATCATGATTAAAAATGAACTTTTGTATTTTCCCTAAAGTATTTTCAAAATTTTCAACTTCAAAATCTTCATTTATTAAATACAAACATTTAAAATTGATAGATTCATAACCTTTAATCACTCTTTCTATTTCTTCTTTAGTATGCCAATGTACTATGTCTCCTACTTCTATTACTTTCCTTTGCCCTCTAATTTTAAAATCAGGATTTTTACTCCATCTTTTTCCATCATCCTTTTTTCCTATAGCTAACCAAAATTTACCATCACCAGTATAAGCTATTTCAGAAATATTTAAATCTATGATTTTTTGTTCAAAAGATGTAGGTTTCCAAACTTTTCCTTTAGATTTTACTGGTGCATTGATCCAATTTTCTCTAAATTTAGCTTTTTGCTCTTCAGTTTTATTTTCCCAATTCTTTTTCCAAGAAGTAAGTATTCTTTTTCTAATTTCTGGATCATTTGCGCTATTATTTTCCCCCTTTTGTCTTTCTGATAATTTCCTTTTCCATTCTAAATTTTTACTTCTTTTTTCATAGTCAATCCTTTTCCATGAATTTCCTTTATGTATAGTACTATGATGTGCACTAGTACTTAAAGGTGAACCTACATAATCACAATCAATACAAAATTTAACTCTTTTAGGATTAGAATCATTAAATTTTAAAATATCATTACCAATAACTAAATCCTTGGCTTGAACATATCCTCTATTAACAGTCCAAATTTTATGATTACCTGTACATTTAAATGAATAATTTTTTCCTTCTATAGAATAAGAAATTCTATACCATTTATCAGTACATTTATTTTTAAATCTATAAATAATTTTCTTTTTCTCATATATTTTTTTTTCGAAATTATAAGAAACAACATGTGTTATTTTTTTATTTTCATAAATATCTTTTATTGTAACTACTTTATCAATATCAATTAAAATCATTGCTTCTGCAGGAAAACATTCATCGTTTAAAATAACTTCGCAATTTTTAACTACATTTATTATTTCTTCTTTTTTTGCTTTTGTTTTTTCTGGAATTTTTTCTTTAAAAAATAATTCGTCTTCTTTAGCTTCAACTTTCAAACCTAATGCACTAAAAAGCGTTTGAATTGTGCAAACATTTATTTGTTTTATATCACAATATCCTCCACCAATTCTTCCAATATTTATACCTAACATTTTTTCAAATTCATCTGCAGCTTGTTCTAATAAATCTATAGAATTAACAACAAATAAAGTTTTAAGATTTAATTTTGCAATTATTCCACCAGCTATTGTTGTCTTCCCACCACCAGTGGCTACTTTTATTATACCTCTTTCACATTCAACTGCATTTTCAATTATTTGTTGCTGATAATCTCTAGCTTTTCTACCTAATAATTCTAAAGAATTTTTGCTATCAGGTTTAATTCTATTATCGTAAATTTCATATTGTATTTTAAAACTATCAAGTATTCTAACCAAATGAGAAAATAAGCCTGTAGGATATTCTAATGTTGCTCTTTTCATTAATGAATATTTGTAATCAATATATTCTTTTCTAAATCTATCATACTCTGTTATGGTATATGACATTGCATCTTCGATGATGCGCAAAATATCTACACTAAAACTTTCATCAGTTTCAATCCTAGTCATTATATTATCAATATACAGTTTTACTAATTTTGTCATTCTATAAACATAATAATAAGGTTTTCAACATATAATCTGGAAAATAAATTATAAATTTCCTCTTGTGCAGATTTTGACATAAAAGATGCAACATCAATTATTATACAATCGATTGAGCTGCGACCAATTATTTGTGTTTCAAAATTATTAAAAGTACATACTTTAAAATTATGATCCCAAAGACTAAGCATATGATTATTTGGAACAATAATAACAGGATTTTTAAAGTATTTTGTGGCTAGATATTTTATTGCAGTTGTATGGCCAGATTGTCTTGGTAAACAAAATTTTATAGTACAAAATTCTTTTAACCAAGCAACTTTAGATAAAGTTTTAGAAAGATGAACATTTTTCTGTTGAGATTTTAACGTCCACTCGATCATCATATCTAATGCAACGAGTGGTGGATGTGACAAATCTAAATCCATAGGAACGACTCCTTTCCCCGCTTACTTGCGAGATCATAAAAATTATTTTATTAAAATTCTTTCTTTCAATTTATATATTTCTACAAAATAAGTACCATCACCTTTTATATGAGCACTTTTATTTGTATTTTCCTTTTTAATTTGAACATACATAAATAATTCATCAGTATTTTTATCTTTAATGATTGAAAATAAAACAAATTGTGCATATGTTTGATCAATTACAGGTAATTCAAAAATAGTTTCAACTAATGGATCAGCAGTAAAACCTCTTGAAGTTGTTTCAGGTAATGCAGGTAAAATTATTGAATTTTTATTCCACAACATTCCTTTTGCATACAAGTCATAATTAACTCCAAAATAAGCATCAGTAACAGAATATTTAGTTCCTATTCCAGATACTAAAACTTCATCACCATCTTTCAAATGATCATCAAATACACCTGGTAATTTTGTAGAAATAGGTGTGTAATAAAGATTTGAACTTGTTGAAATATCACCACCACCAGTACCATTATTGAAAAATAATCCTTTTGAACGTTTATACATTAATTCAATATTTTGATTTCCAATATCAGCACCTTGGTATGGAGAATGTTCATAACATAATCTAATTTCTGCACCTTTATGTACTGGTGCATAATAATCCATATCTATCCATAAAGCAGCATCATCACCTAAAGGTCCTAATGTTGCATATTGATCTGAATTAGTACAATTTATGATCATATTATTAATGTTATATCCTTCACTTCCTACACTTGTACTTACTTTTATTCTTCTTCCAGAATATCTATAATGTAATGATACGTTATCTGGCAAAATGTATTGTATTCCAGTTATTGTATTATATAATCTTATGATGGTTCCAGGATTACTGTTTCCAAATTGTAAATGTTGATATACTGGTGAATATTGTCCACCAGCAATACTTAACAATTCTGTTTGACCTCCTGTAAATGCGCCATTTGGATCATATTGTAAGCTTGTTAATTCACAAACATAATTAGTAACCATTTTAACATAATTATCAGTAGTATTGTTAGCTGAATCAACCAATAAATTTGAAAATGTTCTGGTAGCTACTTCAGTTCCACCTGTTGCTTGAGTATAAATTCCTTTTAAATGTTGTATCTTATAAGGTACAATAATTTTACCTTCAGTTGCATTTAAGGTTTTAACTTGAAAAGTTCTTGTTCCACCATCTTTTGTTGTAGTTGTCTGTACTAATGGTGTTAATTTAAATTGTTTTCTTTGTTTAACTTCAGAAATGTTTCCTAAAATTGTGCCTGTAGAATCTAAATTGTTATAAGGATGATTATAATTTTTCGTAAAATCACGTAAAATAACATCTTGAACCTTACCTCTGACTACTGTTCCATTTGGTAAATTTGAATTTGCTATTGGAAATGATGCTGCATTTTCATATGATACTCTAACTAATTCTTCAGCAACAAAAGATGTTCCTTGACCAGCTGATAAATTTAAATCATATATAATCCAAATTCTTTTTAATTCAAATGCAACTGGTACAACATTAATTAAAGTAATTGTTACTTGATTAGATGGTGTTGCTGAAAGTGAACAATCGACAACAGAACCTGAATTAGGGAAAGTTTTATCTTCCCAATATACTCTAACATTATTTATCTGTGTGCCTAATGGTAATTGTTGATTAGCTGTTTGAATAATAATTGTATCTCCAACTTCCCAATTTCCTGAACCACTACCTCTGTAAACATCTTTGGAATTATCAATTATTGCTGTAGGATCAATTTGAGCTAAAATATCAGTTTGTGTTGAAGCAGCATCTGACCATAAAGTTCTTTTACCACCACAACCTAAATTTGATAAAACATCTGTATATCCAAAAACATCAGAATTTGCTATAGAATCATATTGTAATGTTTTTTGCTTTGTAGAATTATTTTCGTTTTTTAATAATGCATCAATATTTTTTTCCAAAATACTTTCTAAATCTAAATCATAAGCAATTTTTCTTCTTAAATCAATAATATCTGACAAATAAATACTATCATTAAATTTTAAATCTGGTCTATCAGAAATTAAATCAATTAATTTTTTAGAATTGCCAGATTGATTAGTTTCAGCAATTAATTGTGAAGCACCTGAATCACTCCAAATAATATTTGCTCTTCTATATACTTTGAACATTGGTATAGCATATGTATATCCATCAACTGAATTTAATGCTGTTCTTGAAGCTTCATCACCATTGCCTGCTCTCCATAATCCTGCATCACCTAAAATACTTTTCATATTAGTAAAAGTATAACCAGTAACTTGAGGATTAACAGAAGCTCCTTGTCCTTGAACGATTACATTTTCAAAACCATCAGAAAAAGAATTTGGATGATCAACATTATCAACTACTCTTATTCTGTATTGTAATTGAACTCTTTGTGAAGTTTCCAATCCATCAGTAGAAGGTTGTATAATAGAATCAACAATATCATCAGGAAAAGAAACATCTTTACTTCTAATCATGAATTTTGTAACTGACCACATTTCTGTTACAGAATTTTGTAATGTTACTTGAAAATCTGAATCTCTAGAAGAAATTAAATAATCAATTCCATTTACTGTTAATTTATCATTTGCTACTATATTAGATGATATTTTATTTGTAAATGTTACTATTGAACCACCTGTTGGTTTTGAAATAGTTCCAACATTAGAAATAATGCCTAAATTAACATTTCCATAACCCCATAATTCAGTTGTTGATGGTTTGTTATATGCTATTTTGTTATTATTAGTATCTCTTGAACGTATTTCAGCTTTGAATACTTCTAAAAATACTAAATCATATCTAGCTGTAGATCCTACAGGTGATAAATTTATTTGATTAATAGAAGTATCTATATAATTAGTACCACCAACAATTAATGGCATACCATTAACTACCACATTAGGTACATCAATTTCTATAACTTTTTTGGTAGAATTAATTCTAAACTTATCAGATAATTCATTAGCTAATTTTTGTGAATCAGTATAATCAATTATGTCACCAATATCTAACCAACCACTATTTACTTGACTTCTAGTATATTTGGTTAACCATTCAGCAGATAAATCATTAATTAAATTCCATTCAGAATCTAATGCTGGTTTTCCTGATCTCCAAATAACATTTGTAAAATTCCTGTTCTTAGCTTGTAATGTTCTACTTACTATTGTTTCTGCAGGAATTAATTTTGATTGATTATAATCATTAGTCCCTTTTAACATTGACATTTATACTCCTTCACTTTTTATCACAGATTTTATTCTATCTAATACAAATTTATTCATTTTAAAAAGTTCTTTTGAATCTAACACTAACAATTTTTTAGGGTCAAATTGTAATTGTAATTCTTTGAAAATTTTATTTTTTAATTCTGATTTAATCTTAATATTATCTGGTAACTCTTCCCAATTAAATACTAAATTGTCATTTACAACTGTAACAATCATTCTACTAACTCCAAATCAATATTTTTAAAAACAAATTTAGCAGGATTAGATCTAGGATATAATACACATTGACTTTTGTCTTCTGATAGTTCTTCAACCACTTCATATTTTTGCTGTTTATTTATTTTTCTAACAATACTTCCTATGGGGAACATTTTAAACTCCTTGAGCTAAAATAGCTTCTATTTGTTCTTTTGAATGATATAATGGTAAAATATGATTTAATCCTAATAATTCAGCAATTTCCAAAAATTGGTTTGAAACATTACAAAGATGAACTTTATATTGTTTGGTACATTTAATCAAAATATCAAACATTGAAGAATTAACATAATTTACTTTTGAAAAATCAAATACTATTATCTCTGTAGTAATATCTTGTAATAAATTTTTTAATACTTTATAATCACAAATGTTGAAGTCACCAGAAAGAGATAAAAATGTTACATTAGTAACTTCTTTTTTTATTGAAAAATCCATTTACATTTATTCCCAGTTAATTTTATAACTATTTTCATGTTTTAATTGTTTCCATTCAATAGAATCAGTTTTAAGTACAAACATTTTTATATGTGGGTATTGTTTCATAAAATCATTATGTTTTAATTGTGTATCTGAATCTTCGTATCCTTTTATCTCTATAAATGTATTTTTTTCCCATATATAAAAATTATCATCTAATAAAAAATCAGGTGTAAAAATAGAAAATTTTGATTCTTTCAAATTAAAAACTGTTGGTTCATATTGATATTTAATGTTATGAAAATTTAAAATTCTAGCAAAATTTGCTTCTGCATTGCTTCTAACATAATGATTTAAATCTTGTCTAAACCCACCATTTCCATATGATTTACCAATAACCATATTACCATTTTTAATTTTAGTCAAAAAAGATTTTTCACCGATAAATTTAGCTGTATTTTTAGAAACAATTGGTGCATCAGGAAACAATTGTTTATACATAAAATTTGTTAATTTATGTTTCCATAAATGTGCTGGTGAAATAAATTTTGTTTTTTTGTAACAAATTCTGCAAAATATCTCGTCGTCAGAATCTTCAATCCCTTCTGGTATTTTTTTATTCAAAAATTTTGAGTAATCATTAATTGAAAATTTTGATTCTAAATCTTTTTTAATATTTTTTGTGATTAAAGATTTTTCAGTTATTTTACTTTTATGCTGTAATGACATATGTAAAAAATGTTTTGAACAAATTTTAGTTTTATTATTTTTAGAAAGCAAAGATGCACCAACAAATCTTTTTCTATACTCATTTATAGAAATATTATGAAATTTTGTGATATGTATAGTTAAATTTTTTGATTGTAATCCGCATATTCTACAATACACAAATTCGTCAGAATCTTTAAATTCAAAATTTTTATTAAAACAGCGATCACAAATTTCTTTATTTATATTAATAAAAGAATTACACAATTTGCATTTATGTCTATTTATAGTTAATGTATCAGATATCTTACTTCTAGTTAACTCATTCAAATGTTTTCCATAATTAAAATGGTTTTTTCCAGAAAGTTTTGACGATTGATGTTTTTTTAGTTCTTCTGTCTTAAGTTGTTGTAATGGGTATTTATTTTTAAATTCTTCGACAGACATTCCATGCATTTTTATATGCATAGGTGAAATAAAATGCATTTCTTTAGAACATTCTGGACAATTTAATTTCATATAATGATAAAGTTTATAAACACAATAGAAAACATCAACAAACTATTTAAATTAAAATGTCAATCTATATACAATTGTCAATTGTGACGTGTTTGGTTTATTTATTACAGGAAAGTTTTTAGCATTTATCATTGTTCCACCATTAGGCGCTGTTGAATCTGTTGCACCTGTTTGTGTATGATTTCCAGCAAATAATCCCATTTCAACTAATGGTCCAACTGCTTCAGTTTCAAGAAAAGTAGTTGTAAAATCTATAATGTTAGTTCTTGTTAAAGTAGGTGTTAATAAAACTGGATCTACATAAGTTTTAGAAATGAAAAGTTTTCTTGTTAATTCATTTTCTAAAAATTCTTGTGATGGTGATTCAGCAGGAGGATTTTGTAAATCCCAACCAATTGCACCAGTACCAACAGCTAAAGTCATTATACCTTTAACATGTTCAGAAACATTAGCAATAGTTCCTGTAAATGCCCATTCAGCAAGTTGATTGGAAGCAATATCTACAATCAAATTTTTGATATGTCTATCAGCATTTTCAATGACTTCTGCTCGAGATAAATTATTTCCTAATTTAACCCAAAATTCACCTTTTAATTTAAAACCTGAATCACTATTTGTTACTAACTCATTCATTTATTTTTCTCCTTGTTAAATCTATTTTAGTTTCAATACCTGTAGTTGTATCTTTTAAAATTACAACTACTTCTTCTTTTTTTATACCTTCATAAGAATCTTTAATAGGCTGTGCCATTTATACCTCTATTCTTTATTAAATGATAAAATCAATAGAAAATCTGCTGATTCTATTATTTTATATTAAATTGGTATTTGAACTATAACTTTATCAATTTCAGTTAAAAGTGCACCATTTAAAATTGGCAAAAATTGTGGTGGATAATCAGGCGCTAAATAAAATGGTTGAAATTCGAAAGATGCAGTTACTGAATCAGAAGGAATAGGAACACTTTCACTTAAAACATTAGACATATATGCTTTATATTCGTCAATAATTTCTTTATTTTCACCTGCTTCATTTAATTGATAATGTTCATCAGCTAAAATACCAAGTAAATTAGAATCTAATGCTTCTCTTTCTATAGAAAAACTTTCATTATTAAAAGATGAAGATAAAACACCAATAATTTGTAATGATGTACTACTTAAAATTGAATGAATATGATAAGTAGTAGCATTACCAATAGTTATTCTATCACCTGCTTTAACATCGTTTTCAATAATATATTCTGAAAATGTTACAAAATTACTTCCAGCAACGCCTGAAACAAATCCTGCGTTAGAAGCTACTTTAAATGTGAAACGTTTGTAATATACTTCATCTTTTAAATTCCATTGAATATCTATATCTCTTAATTCATCTGTTGGAGAATCAATAAATTCTTTTGTGAAATCACCTTTATCAAAAGTCATACCAAATTCAACAGTACCTAATGTACCCTGATAATAATCTTTTATTCGTTCAATTGTAAATTCTGATTGTTTATCAACAATATCAAAAAACAATTTATAGCATCCAGAACTTGCATTCAATAATGTAGGATCATTTAAGTAACTT
>Ga0172380_10004551_pt1 | contig 17708 bp, 16 predicted proteins | sample Leawe162metaG_FD_119747 | JGI IMG/M metagenome (GOLD analysis project Ga0172380, IMG submission 119747) | Leachate microbial communities from a municipal landfill in Southern Ontario, Canada - Leachate well 162 metaG | ecosystem: Engineered > Solid waste > Landfill > Unclassified | place... | reverse complement strand
CTTCAATCGCAAAATCCTCAGCGTAGCTTTGGCTACGCCTGCGGTTTGGCTCAATCAGCACAGCCAAATCTGACCCAAATCTGAGCGCAATTTTGACCATGTTATACATTTACAGCTCCTTAGTTTTGGCCGTGCTTGCGTTTTTTGCGGGTGCGGCAGGATTTGCGGGTGAATTTTTCGGCAGGTTGGCGGTAGGCGCAATCTGGTGGAAGCCAATAAAGGGTTGGGGCCAATTCAGGGGTCAGCTTCACGCAATTGGGGTTGATTTCAAAACGGCGCTCAAAAATTTTGCAGCGGCGGCTTGCCAAGTCCAGGTAGCGGCACGCGGTCTGGGTGTAGATGATTTTACCCCGGCCATCCTCCAACTTTTCAAAGCAGCAGCGGCCGCATTGCTTGCACAGGCTGTCCCAATGGGCATCGTCGATGGTGTTCTCGGTCATGTCGGCAATAATGGCTCATGCCTGGCATCGTGTCAATCGTCAAGAGAATCCGAGACATATCTCGTCATATGCATTATTGCATTTATTGCTTGCCAAACCTGATTTTTTATTGACTCATCCGTATCAAGCTATCAATATGGGCACAATTACAACCTACAGGCAGCGGAGCCGGTACTTTGGAGGGCGTTGATGGCCGACAAGCCACTTGGCCGCAAGAACACGGCAACATACCTGACAGGATTGGCAATCCTGTCAGGCCTATTCCTGACGAGTCGTTATAATTATCTTCTCTTCCATTCCCTTGTAGAATTGTTTTCCGTGGTGATTGCCGGCGGTATCTTCATGATCGCCTGGAACTCACGCCGCTTTCTGAACAACAATTACCTTCTCTTCATCGGCTGCGCCTCTATTTTCATCGGCACCCTAGACCTGCTTCACACCCTGGCCTACAAGAACATGGGTGTTTTCCCCGGTGCAGGGGCCAATCTGCCAACCCAACTCTGGATCGCTACCAGTTTTTTACAAAGCGTTTCCCTTCTGGCGGCCCCGGCCTTCATCAATCGCAAGCTCGACTTTCGTCTGGCTTTTGCGGGTTATGCCGTTGCCACTGCCCTGCTCCTTCTTGCCATCTTCTCCTGGAAAGTGTTTCCCGACTGCTTCGTGGACGGCATTGGGCTCACCGTTTTCAAGCAGGTCGGCGAATACATCATCGTGGCCATTCTCGGGACATCTCTCTGGTTAATGCTTCGCAAGCGCCAGGCATTCCACCGTGATGTGCTGCACCTGCTCACCGGCTCCATTGTGCTCCTGATTTTCGCGGAACTGGCTTTCACCGGATATAGCGATGTGTATGGCCTCAGCAACATGGTCGGGCATTTATTGAAGGCCATGGCATTCTACCTCATCTACAAGGCCATGATTGAGACCGGGCTTTCCAGGCCGTATGACCTCCTATTCCGGGAATTGCAGCAGGCCAAGGAACTGCTGGAACAGCGGGTGGCGGAACGGACCTCCGAGTTGCATAACACCATTGACCTGCTCCAGGAGGAAATCATCGAACGGGAGCTGACCGAAGAGGAGTTGCAGAAGTCGTCCGAGGAGATTCGCGACCTTTATGACAAGGCGCCCTGCGGCTACCATTCGCTGGACAAGGATGGTGTTTTCATCCGGATCAACGATACCGAACTCCAATGGCTGGGATACAGCCGTGCCGAGGTGATCGGGAAACTGAATTTCTCCGACCTGTTGACCAAGTCAAGCCTGCAAACATTCCAGTCAAGTTTTCCCCATTTCAAGGAACTGGGCCGGGCACAGGACCTTGAATTCGACATGGTCCGCAAGGATGGCTCCCTTTTGCCGGTGCTCCTTAGTGCAACGGCAATCACGGACAGCGACGGCAATTATGTGGCGAGCAGATCGACCATATACGACATCACGGAACGCAAACGGCTCGAAGAGCATATCCTCCGTAAGAACCGGCTTTACAGGGTTCTGAGCGCAACCAACCACGCCATAGTCCACAACTCGGAGCGTGACCAGATGTTTCAGGATATCTGCCGGTGCGCTGTCGAGAATGGCGGCTTCAGGATGGCCTGGATCGGTCTGGTGGAGCAGGAAACCGGAATTATAAAGCCGGTGGCGTGGCACGGCGCGAATGACGGCTATCTGGACGAGATCCGCATCTCCGTGGGAGATGAGCCTGAAGGGCGCGGGCCGACCGGTTCGGCCATACGGGAAGGGACCTATTACATCTGCAATGATTTCATGAATGATCCCCGTACACGCCCCTGGCATGAAAAGGCGCGGCAACGGGGATTTTTCGCATCAGCAGCCATTGCCCTGAAATTGGACGGCAGGTTAATCGGGGCCTTCACCATCTACGCCGGTGAACCGAATTTTTTCGATGCGGAGCTTGTCGATCTGCTGATTGAGATGGCAATGGACATCTCCTTTGCCCTGGCAAACCTTGACCGCACCGAGGCTCTGCGCAAGTCGGATCAGATGCTGCTGCTGCAGAGCCGCCAGGCTGCCATGGGTGAGATGATCGGCAATATTGCCCACCAGTGGCGCCAGCCGCTCAATACCTTGGGCCTTACCATACAAGCATTGCCCATCATGAATAAAATGAATGCCTGCAGCCAGGAGTATCTTGACGAAATGGCGGCAAAAGCCATGCAGATCATCGCCCACATGTCGCAAACCATAGATGATTTCAGAAACTATTTCCGGCCAGACAAAGCAATGATCCCGTTCAATGTCAAAGAGGCGGTCACCAAAGCGATCTCTTTCATCGAAGCGAGCTTCAAAGAACTGCATATCGCCATTGAAGTCATATCAACAGATAACCCTGTGATCAACGGGTTTCCGAACGAATACTCCCAGGTGCTTCTCAATATCCTGATCAATGCCCGGGATGCCCTGGCGGATGGAAAAATCCCCGCTCCCAAGGTAGTCATCCGCATCGGCTCGGAAAGCGGGAAATCCGTTGTAACCATTAGCGATAATGCCGGTGGTATACCTGAAACCTTCATAGGCAAGATTTTCGAGCCTTACTTTACTACCAAAGGCTCTGAAAAAGGGACCGGTATCGGCCTCTTCATGTCAAAATCGATCATAGAGAAGAATCTGAATGGCAGCCTTTCGGCGCAGAATATCGACCACGGAGCGGAATTCAGGATAGTGGTTTAAGAAATCCCGCGACCGGGCTTTGTGGGTATTGAACGAACCACGGAATTTATCGCGGCAAAACATCTGACTCCACATGCGCACCTTCCAGGTATTTGGGCACCCTGCCCCTCACCGAGGCGATACGCCCCGGATTATCGCCCCTGATTTCAGAACTGCCACTTTCAACTGAGCTTGTCATAATCTCCGCTTACATACGGGAAAATTTCATGGCGAATCTCATGGTCAAGACTCGCAATCTTGCCACACGATGTGCAGAGATACTTGTCTCTGCTGGTAGAAAAGTCGCTCCGCTGGCACTCTTCGCTCCAGATCCTGACATCGCAACCCGTTTCCATATTCATGTCAGAGTATGCCATGACCATACCCCCCTTTCCTTTTTGTTACATTATATCATGAGAGGCCACGCGGCATCGTCACTATTTCCCGTGACTTTGCCTGTTTTTTCGGCACAGCAGCTCTTTATGTGGCATACCTGCATCTCAGGACTCGGACACATCGCGCCTTTTACGGCGCAGACCGACTTGGCAAAGAGATTGCATTATAAATAATCGAATCCCATTGGGAATCGCTGCATTGCAATGACGCTGTCGCCGAGGGGAAAGGAGAACAATCATGTTTGTAAACTGCTATGATGGTTACGGCTTCTGCCTTTTCGCCGTACGCACCAAGGAAGGTGTCAAGGCCGACCTGCTTGGGGAATTCATCTGTAATCTAAACGAATTGATCGATTTCTGGTGCGTGGCAAGCGAACCCGAAGGCGCTGTGATCAGGTACTGATGCCAGGTCGGATGCAGCCGCTGCGCCTGCTGGCTGTATTAACGGCTTCCCGGCATAGCCCTTGACATGCCGGCGTCCATCAGTATCCATAAAACAGATACAACTCTCCGGGAACATTCAGAATATCAATTTGCCTTTAAGGTTATAATGCCTTAACCTTGCTCATCCGGTGCACTCGAAGGCAACTACCACCGACAGACAGGAGAGGCAATATGATCAGGAATATCAGAACACTGCTCGCGGCAATGACTACGTTCATTGTCCTGGCACTAGCGCCAGCATTGGGCGCGGAACAGCAGAAACCGTTGATAATGCCTATTTCTACGGAACAGTTGCAGGAGATGCTCGCGGCTACCGGCCCGAAACCACTCGTCATCGATGCGCGCACCCCGGGAGAGTTCGAGGAGGTGCATATCAAGGATGCAATCAACATCTCCGAAGAGATGATGAAAAAGGACCCCTCCCTGTTGCCGCCCGACCATGCCTGCAAACTGGTTTTCTACTGCAACGGCGTCAAGTGCGGAAAGAGCAAGAAGGTGGCCAAGCTGGCAATCGAGCACGGTTACGGCAATGTGTACGTGTATGCCGAAGGAATGCCGGTCTGGGAGGAGAAAGGCATGCCTATCTATGCCGGCGCCGGTTATGAAAAGAAGGTAGAGACCAGCAAACTCAAGCCCCTGGAACTGAAGTCCATCATCGACACCAAGCCTGGTTCCGTCACGATTGTAGACGTCCGCGACAAGCCTGAATACTCGGCCGGGCACATCCCCGGTGCAATCAATATCCCCGTGGCTGTTTTCGCATCCGGCTCCGGGGCACTTGACAAGGAAAAACGCGTTGTCGTCTACTGCAACTCCGGCGGCCGGAGCTATAACGCCTACCGCAAGTTGCAAAAGCTGGCTTATCCGAACATAAGCCAGGTAATTTTTGCCGACTGGGAGGCAGCCGGGTTACCGGTAGAAAAGTAACTTTTATTTTTGCCATAATTCCACCAGCAGAAAGAATGAAGCCTTGCCTCCCAAAACGGAAACAGGGCTTTTTTCATACACGAAATTTCGCTACTGGGAAGAATAGAGGATTACATCGCCACCAGCCCCCTTTTCAACTAGCGGTTTTTGCCTATGATATCGTCAACCCGATTACCATCCAGGGTTTCCTCCTCCTGGAGCGCCTCAGCCAACAAATCCAGCTTTGGCCGGTTCACGGCCAGGATATCCTCGGCCTGCTGTTCTGCCTTGCGGACGAACATGGCGATTTCCTGATCGATGCGCCAGGCCATTGCCTCGGAAAAGGTCTTCTCCTCTGCAAGCTTCCTCCCCAGGAAAGGATGTTCTTCGCCCCGGCTGAAGGTCATCGGCCCGACCTTTTCGCTCATGCCCCACTGGCAGACCATCTTTTCCGCCAGATCTGTCACCATCTTCAGGTCGCTCTGGGCTCCGGTGGATACCTCGCCATATACCAGCCGTTCGGCTATCCGCCCCCCCATGGCAACCGCCAGCCGATTCTCCAGGTAGCTCTGCGGATAGTGATAGCGGTCATCCTCGGGGAGTTGCTGGGTGATGCCCAGGGCCATGCCGCGCGGTATGATGGTCACCTTGTGGATCGGGTCCGTGCCGGGGAGCAACTTGGCCACAAGGGTATGTCCGGCCTCATGATAAGCGGTGATCCGTTTTTCCTCGACCGAGATGAACATCTTACGCTCGCCGCCCATGAGGATCTTGTCCTTGGCCTTTTCCAGGTGTTCTTTGGTGACGGTCGCAGCATCCTCGCGGGAGGCCAGGATAGCGGCCTCATTAACCAGGTTTTCCAGGTCGGCGCCGGTCATGCCAGGCGTGCCGCGGGCAACGACCGCCAGATCGACCCCCTCTGCCAGGGCGATCTTGCGCACATGTACTCTCAGGATTTTCTCGCGGTCACGCCAATCCGGGCGTTCTATCACGACATGCCGGTCAAAACGACCCGGACGGAGCAAGGCCGGATCAAGAACGTCGGGGCGGTTGGTTGCGGCCAGGACGATTACCTCCTCGTGCTGGTCAAAACCGTCCATCTCCGACAGCAGTTGGTTCAGGGTTTGCTCCCGCTCGTCATGGCCGCCGCCGAAACCGGCGCCACGGCTCCGCCCGACAGCGTCCAGTTCGTCGATAAAAATGATGCTGGGGGCCGCTTTCTTGGCATTGGCAAACAGGTCCCGCACGCGGCTGGCGCCGACTCCCACAAACATTTCGATGAACTGGGAAGCGGAAATGCTGAAGAAGGTAACGCCTGCCTCACCCGCCACGGCACGGGCCAGCAGGGTCTTGCCGGTCCCCGGCGGGCCGACCAGCAGCACCCCTTTGGGAACCTTGCCGCCTATCCGTTCGAACTGTTTCGGGTTCCGCAGGTAATCAACGATTTCCCTCAACTCCTGCTTGCTATTTTCCATGCCGGCCACATCTTCGAAGTTGACGGTTATCTTTTCCTCGGCTGAATATTTTCTGGCACCGGAGCGGGCAAACCCTCCCAGCATCCCCCCTGGTCCCTGGTTGCGCATGCTGCGCATTCCGATCAGCCAGATCCCGAGTAGCAACAGCCACGGGGCGGTAAAAATAAGGGCATTTACAAGGGGAGAGAGTTCTGACGAGACTGCAGTCACATCGACTTTTTTTGCGGTCAGATCGGCCATCAGGGTCTGATCGGCAAGGGCCGGCATAACTGTGCTGAAAGCATCCACTTCTCGGACACCCTCTTTACCCTGGATGACTCCGCCCAGCTTGATCTTTGTCCGGAATTCCCCGGTGATGGCAGCGCCCTTGATCCTGATTTTTTTGATATTGTCCGCGGCCAATTCACTACGGAAACGGCTATAGCTTATCACGCCCCTGTTCTCTTCCTGGGTCAGAAGATAACTGTATGACGCCTTGAACAGGAGCGCGAACAACATAATGATTGCCAATAACCTCCAAGGGACTTGCGCCATGGTTCAGCCTTTCTTGATACATTCCGGATGATTATAGTTTATCCTTGTCAATGAAATTGACAAGCTGGAAAGTCGCACTGCTTTCTGCTGAGTGAGCCGGTTATTTTGGTATATAATTCTATTGGATAGCCAAACGAAAGGAGCGCGTCATGTCATTGATCAAGAGTTGGTATACCGTCGATGAAGCTGCCGCAAAATACGGGCTTAGCCCTTCCCAGATTTATGCCTGGGTGGAAGATGGCCTGGTTCGGGCCGAAGGGGAAAAGGGCATGATCTCGCAGGTGAATGGCGATGATATTGAACGGGAACTGCTGATGACAGCTTCGGTTTAAGCCCATGAAAATATACAGATCGAAAGTTTGGGCGCCGGCAGAAATTGTCTGCCTGAAATTGAGCGCGATCTTGTTCGGGATGATTGCAGGGGCGTTTTTCTCGGAGTTCACCAGGCAGTATGTGCTCTTTTTTGCATTGATAGCCCTGATTCTGGCTATCAAACCTGCTCACTCTTATTTCAGGGACTAGAGAACATCACCCATCGGTAGCTATTAAAAACAAAACCTCCGGGAATTGGTATGTCCCGGAGGTTTTGTTTTTTGATGAATTACGGTAAAGGAGGCTAATCCCGCCGACGCAGGTAACCGAGAAATTGCTCGCAGGTGAGTTGTTTTTTGCTGACCAGGTGAGCGATTTCCCGGCTCAGGGCGCTTTTCTCGCCTTCCTTCAGCTCGGCTTTCAAAAGCACGAACATGGGGGTATTTCGGCTGTAGGGATAAATCCTGAATTTTTCCAGGAGTTCAAAGGCCGACATATCTGCCAGCATCATGCTACAAAAAGCCATGTATTTGGGCTTGATGGAGACAAGCGCCATGGCCTCCTTGCCTGTGTAGCCCTTGACCACTTCGAAGCCCACAGACTCTATCGCCTTTGACAGCTTCTCCTCACCCGTACGGGATACCACCAGCGCCTGGAGATCCCAGGTATCGGCCTCCTCGGTCAGACCGTAAACCGCCAACCGCTCCAACAGATACTGTTCGTCCACCGGCACGGTGAAAAAACCGGCTACCGGGAAGACTCCACCCACCTTGCCCTTCTCACTGAGATAAACCGGCAGAACCGGAATATTGCAGATGGCCGGATCGCCCTTGATTTTGAGCAACAGTCCCCAACCATCTTCAGAGAATGGCGAAATATCCAGAATGATTCCCAGAGGGCGACCGGCAGCCAGATTCTCCGCCTGCTCCAGACGGCTGGAATAGCCGCTCTGAGCAAGATAGGACATGATTATCTGCTCTCGCCCTTCACCCGGCTTTACACCTAGAATCCACAGCTCTCTGAGGTTTTCGGTTTCGTGTGCCATGGTTGCTCCTGTTCTGCCGCACCGTTAGATAGCTGATCTCATAGCAGATTTGCCATTAAAAAACCACATAAAATCGGCTCGAATTCAGCTGCTGGTGAATGATGTGTGCTCAGGCGTAGCGTTCCAACACCCGTTCGATGATATTGGTGGTGGATTTGCCATCCACGAAAGAGACCAACTCCACCCGGCCGCCATACGCTTCTACCACGTCCCTACCCACAACGGTGTCCGGAGTGTAGTCGCCCCCCTTGGCCAGGATGTGCGGCTTGATCGCGGTAATCAGTTCCAGCGGGGTATCCTCTTCGAAGATTACCACATAATCGATACAGTCCAAGGCCGCCAGGATATGGGCCCGCTCCTCTTCCCCGATCAGTGGGCGTTTTTCGCCTTTAAGGCGGCGCACCGAGGCATCGCTGTTCAGCCCCAGCACCAGCAGGTCACCAAGGGCCCGGGCTTTCTGGAGATACTTGACATGCCCGGCATGGAGCAGATCAAAGCAGCCGTTAGTGAAGACGATGCGTTTTCCCCGCAACTTCTCGGCCTCGATTATGGCGGTCAGCACATCCAGGTTCTTGATCTTGGACTCGCTATCGTGGTGGGTGAGGGCGACCGCGGCAATAATCTCGTCCGGCGTGACCGTGGAAGTACCCAGCTTGGCAACGGCAATGCCGGCGGCTATGTTGGCAAGGCGGGCCGACTCCGGCATTCCCAGCCCCGCAGCCAGGCCGGCTGCCAGCGAGGCCAGCACCGTGTCGCCGGCTCCGGAAACATCGAATACCTCACGAGCCACGGTAGGTATGTGGATTACCCCGGCAGTACGGGAAAACAGCGACATCCCCTCTTCGCTGCGGGTGATCAGCAGGTATTCCGGGCCTACCCTGTCCATGATAACCGCTGCCGCTTGTTCAAGGGTGGGCTGGTCGATTATGGCAACGCCCGAAGCAGCTTCGGCTTCCTTGCGATTCGGGGTCAGTATGGTGGCACCGTGGTAGCGCCCATAGTCGGTTCCCTTGGGATCGACCAGTACTGGGATGCCACCGGAATGGGCCAGGTTAATGGCCGCTTCGATAACCCGTGGTGTCAGTACCCCTTTGGAATAATCCGACAGCAAGATGACATCGAATTGCCCGGCGTTGGCGGTAAGCCAGTCGCAGATCTGCTGCTCGGAGTCGGAAGCAAGGGGGTCGCGGGATTCACGATCAATCCTGACGATCTGCTGATTCGCGGCCACCACCCGTGTCTTGCGGCTGGTTTTGCGAGCCGGGTCGCGGAAAACCGCCCGGCTGTCCACTGACTGCCTGCTCAAGGCCTTGAGCAGGGTCCAGCCGTTCTCGTCTTCGCCCACCACCGAGCAGACAGCCACCTTTGCGCCCAGCGCAGCCAGGTTATTGACCACATTCCCGGCGCCCCCCAGGCGCAACTCCTCGCGCACGACATCCACCACCTGCACCGGCGCCTCGGGAGAGATCCGCTCGGCCTTGCCCCACAGGTACTCATCCAGCATCAGGTCGCCGATCACCAGGCAGCGGATGGTGCGGATATGGCTGAAAAGGGATTCGATTGTTTTGCGGTCCATGGGGGTTCTCCTGTAGGGGCAACCCCGTGTGGTTGCCCTGATTTGGCGGCCAAGCAGGACCGCCCCTACATTTTTATTTTGTCCAGTATTCCCGCCGCCAGGAGCGGGATCATGATCTCATGGTGGCCGGTGATGGTCAGGCCGCGGCTGTCACCTGCCGTGGGGCGCTTGACCACGTTCTGCAGGGGACGGTAGTGCTGCTGCATGTCGAAGTTGGCCGTGGTGAATTGGTCCACGTGGAAGCCCAGATTTTGTGCAATGGAAAGGGCCTTGAGAAATACTTCCGGCATGATCACGGCACTGCCGATATTGATGAACACCCCGCCGTTACCAAGTGTGCCCACCACGGAGGTAAACAGCCGGAAATCGGTAAAGGTTGCCTGCCCCAGCACGGCTCCATCGGCCGCGGGGTGCTGGTGGATGATGTCAGTGCCAACGGCTACATGCACGGTGGCAGGGATGCCTTTTTCAAAACAGGCGGCCAGGAGGCTGAATTCCCGGTGGGGATTGTCGTTTTCGACAATGAAGCGGCCCAGGGCCTCGCCGTAGCCGCTTCCCTGTGTCAGGCCGGCTTTGAGGGCGAGGTTGATGTCGCGGCCGGTTTCCTCGGCCATGCCGAAAGTGCCGCAATGCAACACCGCCCCCACATCTTCGCTGGTCTCGCCAATCAGGGAGATCTCGTAGTCATGGATGCTGGCCGAACCATTCATGGCCACGGCCGTGATGACATCGGCCTCGATCAGTTTCTTCAATACCGGTTGCAGCCCGCACTTTATGACATGCCCGCCGATGGCGATCACGACCGGCTTGTCCTTGCCGCGGGCCTTGACGACTGCGTTTATGATTGCATTGAGGCTCTCGCCACCCAGTTGATTGGGCAGGGCCGCCAGAAGGGCTGCGACAGTCATGCCTGAGGTGATGTCACCGGCAAAGTCCTGTTGCAGGGAAACCTTGTTCTTCCGCTCGGCGATCGGGTAGGTTGTGACGCCGGAGAGATCGATGGGCTTGAGTTTCATGCGAACAGCGCCTTTTCTACCAGGTCGCAGACAATGTGGATGATGGTGATATGCCCTTCCTGGATGCGGGGGGTATCGCTGCTGGGGATCACCAATGGCAGATCACAGAGCGCCTTGATACTGCCGCCGTTTTTGCCGAGGAGCCCAATGGTGCGGCAGCCCCGTTCCCGGGCCAGTTTCAGTGCTTGCAACACGTTGGGGGAGTTGCCGCTGGTGGAAATGCCGACCACGGCATCACCTGCAACGGCAAGGGCCTCAATCTGGCGTTTGAAGACGGCATCAAAGCCATAGTCGTTGCCGATGGCGGTAAGTATGGAGGTGTCGGTGGACAGGGCTACTGCCGGCAACGCCGGACGTTCCATCTTGAAGCGCCCCACGATCTCGGCCGCGAAATGCTGGGCATCAGCCGCCGAGCCACCGTTGCCCATCACGATGAGCTTGCCTTTGCTTCTGAACGTATCCGCCAGCAGGGCTGCCATCTCGGCAATTTGCAGCGATAGGTCCTGCTCGATCAAAGCGAACAATGCCTGGTGGTCCCGCAGCTGTGTCTTGACTTCCTCGATCATTACGGAGTCCTTTTTTGGTATCAGGGATAATGAGCAGGGCGGTCTGCCTGCCACTGTAGCTGGTCACATCCGGAAGCATCTGTTCCGGGAACGGCAAACTCACGGCTTGAGGCCCTGCCGGAGTGCCTACTTACTCCCGATGACGCCGGCCACTTCCGAGAATGGGATGGACGTTTCCACGCCGGGAAAAGGATTGCCCTCCCCACCCCTCACCGGGATGATATCCGGGATGGAGGCCTTGAGCGCGGCAAATTTGCGGATGATATCACGCTGCGGCAACAGCGGCGATATCCGGCTCAATTCGATTGACTGGTGCAGGGCGTTCCACCCGGTGCGCCTGAAATCCGCAAACTGGCGGCGATGCAGCAACAAGGCAAAGCGGTGCCCCCGGCGCGCACCCTCCAGTATGGTTTCCATCTTCTCGTTGAGGCTGGCGGCCTCGACCCCCGGCCCAAAATATATGCAGTACTGGCGCTCAACACCCCAGCGCTCCAGATAGCCGGCACGGCTGATATGGGACTGTTGCAGGCGCCGCGCATCCGATCCGAACACGTTCTCTTTCCCGCAAACGGCCAGTGACGCGGAGGTGACGCAGGTGCGGTAGCCTCTGCTCCAGGCGCGGCGGACATAGTCCCTCAGGCACCACGGACCGCCATCCATGTTCTCGTCGAATCCGCCGAGCAGCATGTGCATTTCACCCTTAAGCGCCAAAGTGGTAAAGGAGATGTCAACGGTATCCATCAGCGAACTGCCGTTCACAAGCGGGGCAAGCCCAGGGGCGCCCTTGCCGGCAAATAATGGCGTCACTATGCCGGCATTGGTTGATTGAGCCGCTTCCAGCAGCCCGCTTAACCAGCCACTGGTAACCTGGGCATGGGGGCGGAGGACAACGGCAAAGTCGCTGTCCGACCGCGCCAGCCCCATGTTAATGGCAGGGATCATGCCGACGTTGCGCTCTGATTTGATAAACAGCCCTTGCTCGCCGATGGGTTCGGAAAACTCTTCCAGCATCAGCTCGGTTTCCCGGCTGCTGCCGTTATCGACTATGATCAGGCGCGCTTCAGGGGAATGTTCGACAAGAGATGCCAGGCAGGCACGGGTTTCAAAGGGGCAGTTCCAGACTGGGACGATTATGTCAACGGTGGGAGATTGCATTGAACCTATGAATTCAATTGTGGGCGAAGCAAGTTGTCCTTGCTTCGCCCCGAATTTATGCACCCTTTTGAGTGCAGCAGAGGAGGCCTTTGCTTTGCCACTACCGAAAACCGGTATTGGGGGAATGCAGTGATAAACCTACGATGTGATTGCCACGCGCCGCAACAGATTCAGCTCGTCCAACACCTTGCCCGATCCGAGCACAACACAGTCCAGGGGGTTCTCGGCAATGAGTACCGGCACCTTGGTAACCTCGCGCAGCAGCATGTCCAGGTTGCGCAACAGGGCGCCGCCACCAGCCAGGAAGATGCCCTTGTCCACTATATCCGCCGCGAGTTCGGGCGGGGTTTTCTCCAGACAGATACGGACAGTGTCAACAATGGCGTTGACCGCTTCCTTGAGGGCCTCGCGGATCTCGTCGGAATTGACCTCGATGGTCTTTGGGATGCCGGATACCAGGTCGCGCCCCTTGACCTGCTTGGTTAGCAGTTCCGGGCCGGGATAGGCTTCGCCGATATCGATCTTGATCGATTCAGCCATGCGCTCGCCGATCTGCAGATTGTATTTCTTGCGGATGTACTGGACGATCGCTTCGTCCATCTTGTCGCCGCCCATGCGGGTGGACTGGGCATAGACAATGCCGGCCAGGGAAATGACCGCCACCTCGGTGGTGCCGCCGCCGATATCGACGATCATGTTGCCCGAGGCCTCGATGATGGGCAGACCCGCACCAATGGAGGCTGCCATCGGCTCCTCGATCAGGTAGACCTCACGGGCGCCGGCCGATTCGGCCGATTCCTTGACGGCACGCTTTTCTACCTGGGTGATGCCGGATGGGACGCAGATCACGATGCGGGGGCGTACCAGGGTCTTGCGGTTGTGCACCTTGTGGATGAAGTAGCGCAGCATCTCTTCGGTGATGTCGAAGTCGGCGATCACGCCGTCCTTCATGGGGCGGATGGCGGTGATGGAGCCGGGGGTGCGGCCCAGCATCTGTTTGGCCTCCATGCCGACCTTGAGCACCTTCTGCTGGCCGTTGGGCATCTTCTGCACAGCAACCACCGATGGTTCGCGCACCACAATCCCTTTGCCCTTCAGGTAGACCAAGGTGTTGGCGGTCCCCAGGTCGATGGCCAGGTCGTTCGAAAACATACCGAACAGGTAGTCAAATATTTTCAGCATTACTATGTATTCCTTTCGTCGTAACTGTTGGATACCGGGTAGGAGGTGTAAATCAAATGATATGGGTTTGCAGCTCCCGAGGGATAAAAACTAGTAAAAGGCCAAAAAGATTAGCAGAGTGGGGTGGCAAATGCAAGGAGGAAAAGTTGGGCCTTGCCTGGAGCAGATTTTGGAGAAACTACTCCGGGCAAGGCGAATAAAGTTTCGATTCAGGCCAGCTTGAACTGGCCGACGATCCGCCTGAGATCATCGGCCAGGGCCGCGAGCTGATTGGCGGCGGCAGCCGATTCCTCCGCGCCGCTGGCGGTCTGGGAAACCACTTCGGTGATTTGCTGCATGTTGTTGCTGATCTCCGACGTGGTGGCGGTCTGCTCTTCGGCAGCAGTAGCAACCTGGGCGATCTGACTGGTCACGGAGTTGATCTGCTCCAGGATCTGTTCCAGGGCCTTGCCGGATTCAGCGGCCTTTTCGCTCCCCTTGGCAACCTCGTTCACACCTTCCTCCATGGCCACGACTGCTTCCCTGGTCTCGCTCTGAATGGCCTTGATCATTTCACCGATCTCCCGTGTGGCGCGGGTGGTGCGCTCAGCCAGGGCACGGACCTCGTCGGCCACGACAGCAAAACCGCGCCCTTGCTCTCCGGCCCTGGCCGCCTCGATGGCAGCATTCAAAGCCAGCAGATTGGTCTGGTCAGCGATATCCTCGATGGTGCCGACAATCTCACCGATCTGATCGGAGCGGCTCCCCAGGCTCTCGACCGCCTTGGCCGAGTTCTTGACCCGCTCGGCAATGCTGTTCATGACCGCGATGGTTTCATCCACAACTCTTGCCCCGGAGACCGCGGCAGCGCTGGCCTGCTGGGAACCTTCGGCCGCGAATTGGCAATTCTGGGCAATGTCGCCGGAGGTGGCCGACATCTCCTCGCCAGCAGTTGCCACGGTGCCGGCCTGGGCCGCGACCTCCTCGACCCCGGTGGCCATCTGTTCCGCGGTTGCATGCAATTGGACCGATGCTGAGGCCACCTCTACGGTTGCCTGGGTGATCTGGCCGATGATCCCTTTCAGCTTTTCGATGAACTGGTTGAAATAGCGGCTGATCTCGGCCAATTCGTCCTTGGTGCTGTCGTCCAGGCGCTTGGTAAGGTCACCTTCGCCCTGGGAAATGTCAAGCAGCATGACCTTTAGACTGTTGACCGGCCTCATGATGGTGGTCAACAACCAACCGGCCAACCCGGCCTGGAACAGGATGCCGACCAGGCCTATGATCAGGCTCTCGGTTATGGTCTTGGTTATATCGGCATCGAATTGATCGTCGGCCTGTCTGGCGTTTTGATCTTTTGCATTGGCAATCTTTTCAAAATTCTCCCTGATGGCATCGGAAAGATGGTCGCTATCGCCATCGAGTTTTTTTATCTCATCCGTTACCTCTTTAGTACCCTTTAACAGCGGCAGCATCTTTCCTTCAAACAGAGCAATCTCCGCGTCAAATGTCTTGCGCCCGGCGGCAAACAGTGCCTTCTCCTCTGCAGTATCCACTTTCTTGCCTAGCTCATCCAGAATCTTGCCTTCTTTTTCCTTGGCAACGGCCCATTCCTTGGCGCTCTGATCCAGGTCCCGGTTGATCTCGGCGCTGGCGATTACCGTGGCGAGCCGGGGGCCGATGTTGGCGGCATCCTCTGCCAGAACCGCCTCCTTGTACTGCTCGGCCACGCTGTCCTGGAGCTTCTTCAGCTTGTGGAGATTGAAATAGTTCATGGCAACGATGGCGGTGACAGTGAGCAGGACAATAAGGACATTGACAATGATCTTGGACTTGATGGTGGCCATGGGTTGCTTCCCCTCGATTTGAGATTGCAGCAACGTAACCTTAATGAAGACAACAACAAAAGTCTATCGGGTGAATACCCTAGAAGGGTTAATCAATTAGTATTATTGTTTCAGACTCAGATGATTCCGGATTTGACAGCGTGCCGGACCAGTTCCGCCGTGGAGTGGATGTCGAGCTTGTTCATCAGGTTGGTGCGGTGGGATTCGACGGTCTTGATGCTGATTTCCAGGTCTGCCGCGATCACGCGGTTGGTGCAGCCGCTGGCGATGAGGCGCAGCACCTGGAACTCCCGCTCGGTCAGCAGGGTCCTGCGGCTGGAGGCGTTCGGGATGGGTTTGGCAGCTTTCATGCAGCGAACAACCCTGATCGTGTCGAGCAATTCCTCAAAAGCGTCGTCTTTGGAAACAAAGCCGTACACCTTTGCGGCCTCGGCGCGTTCCAGCACTTCCGGGTCGTCATGCATGGTGAGAATGACGACCCGGGTTTGAGGCAGTTCCCAGGCGACCTGTCGGGCGACGGAAATGCCGTCGAGTTTCGGCATGCTTACATCCAGTACGGCCACATCGGGGGTGTGCCGACGGATAAGTTTCAAGGCTTCCTGGCCATCACCACAGTCAGCCACGATCTCGATGTCGTCGGCACCCTTCAGCATGTTGAGCAGGCCCTGGCGGAACATGACGTGGTCATCGGCAATGATGATGCGGATCATGCCAACGGCACCTCCACGCAGATGGTTGTCCCCACTCCAGGGGGCGAGCTGAGGGAAACGCTACCGCCTACCAGCTCGGTCCTCTCGCGCATGATGGCCATGCCCGAGCCGGAGCTACCGTTGGTATTGCTTGCCCCGCCCATTCCGTTGTCGCTGATGCTCAGCTGTGCCGAGTTGCCCCTGATTGACAGGGAAACACGGATATTATCGCCACCGGAGTGTTTAACGGCATTGGCCAAAGCTTCCTGGCATATTCTGAACAGGGCCAGCTTTATGTCATCGCCAAGATTCGAGCAGTTTCCGCAAGTAGATACCTGCACCTTCAGCCCGGTGCGTTCCGACATCCTGCCGCACAGCCATCTGAGGGCCTGGTCAATGGGAGTCGAGCTGAGGAAGGCTGGGCGAAGGGCCAGGACAATATCCCGCAATTCCCCGGAAATCCGGGTGATTTCATCGATAAAACCGTTCAGTGCTTCGCTCTTGCATGGCCCCCCTTGCCGGCATTGTTCCCGTTGCATCTTGAGGTTGAGCTTCATGGCCTGTAAGGATTGCCCGATACTGTCGTGAATATCGCGGGCGATCCGTGCGCGTTCCTCTTGTTCCAGTTTTTCCCGCAGATCGCGCATGCTGCTTTCGATGCGCCGGCGTGTGTCCATTTCCCTGCCAAGCAGTTCCGTCGCCTCCGTCAACTGGAGCGTCCGCTCCGCCAACAGGCCTTCAAGGCAAGTACAGTACAGCTCCAGACTCTCACCCTTTGGCGGTGCCTGCTCAATGCCCGGAAAAACCTTGGCCATAATGGATCAGACCTCGATCCTGAACTCGGCGCCGCTGTCGACATTGCGAGCCGTGAGCCTGCCATTCATGTTCTGCTCGATGATCACCTTGGACATGTATAGGCCTATGCCGGTACCTTTGCCTGGTTCTTTGGTGGTAAAATAGGGGTCGAAGATCCTGGCCAGGATATCCTCGGAAACACCACCACCATTATCCCGGATGGTCGTAATGGAACAGCCGTTCTCACTGGTGACGCGGATCGAAATTTCCGGATTCGCCACTGACCGGTCGATCAGCACCTCGCGGGCATTGGCAAGGATGTTGAGGAGAACCTGTGCATATTCGTTCTGATAGCCGGTAGTGGTAACATTCTCGTCGGCCGACATGCTGACCTTGATGTTGCTGCTGGCCAGGGTAGCGGAAATGAATTCGATCGACCGGGCCACCACGTTGTTGACGGCAAAGCTGCGCATTTCCTTGTCATGCCGGAAAAAATTGCGGAAATCATCAATGGTGCGCGACATGTGCATGATTATGTCCATGGCATGGGAGATTTCCTTGTCCAACTCCTCGGCGTCCAGTTCTCCGGACTCGAACGAAAGCTGGAGGTTCTGTACTATCAGCCCGATATTGTTCAGCGGCTGGCGCCACTGGTGGGCAATGTTGTTGATCATTTCACCCATGG
>Ga0172380_10004550_pt1 | contig 17711 bp, 19 predicted proteins | sample Leawe162metaG_FD_119747 | JGI IMG/M metagenome (GOLD analysis project Ga0172380, IMG submission 119747) | Leachate microbial communities from a municipal landfill in Southern Ontario, Canada - Leachate well 162 metaG | ecosystem: Engineered > Solid waste > Landfill > Unclassified | place... | reverse complement strand
TAGAACTGGCCGACCAGCTTCCTGGCGCTGCCGAAACCTGCGCGTTCAAGAAAAAAACCCATGCCGATGCCGATTGCTACGGCCAGCCACAAACTGTAGTCAGAGGAAATCACGTCATTGAGTACAAGAGGAGCTGTCATAACCATTGCCTCCTTACGAACCAGGCCATAAGGTACCCCCCGCCAAATACGCACATCATGAACATCCAGCTCCCCATATTGAGCAACGCGCCACCGGAAAGCGCCTGGCCACTGGTGCAGCCACGGGCGAACTGAGCGCCGATAGCCATCAGGATGCCGCCAATAAATGCCATCACCAATCGAGCCGTAGTGCCGACCTGCGGGCCCCGGTCGATCGAAAACCTGACTCTACCGGCAATCAGCCCGGAAAAGAGCCCACCCAGCATGACGCCAATCACTTCAAAGACCAGCCAATCCTTCAACGGATGCGGCGCACGCTCCGGGTCGAGATACTTCTCAAAAAATCCGTTGCCTGCAATATGGTCGGGAGCAACGTGACTCATGACCCAGGATACAAATGAAGCAAACGCTCCGGAAGCACCTAACCCCCGCCCCATGAGCACATAGGCTGACAACAGAATCATCCCGAGGCCGAAACCGGCCACGTAGGGATTCATGTAGTTTTTTTTCAACTCACTCGACATCTGAATATTCCTCTACAAAATTGTAATATAAATCCGTGACGGCGTAGCGCCCAAATGCGCAAAGCCATCACGGATTCAGCTGATTTCAATCCATGGTTATTTCGTATGCACCGTTTTTCTCAATCTTCAGTTTTGCATTCAGATACTTCACATTTTTTAAACCGAGTTCCTTCGAGGTGTGATACGCCATCTCGGCCAGGGTTCCGGTATTGCACTGGAACACGACCAGCTTGTCCTTGGGCAGTTCTCCAACCCTCTCACGCAGCTCAGTCAGCGGCAGCGCCTTGGCATTCTTCAGCATTCCGGCGTTTGTCTCTTCCTGCGGCCTCACGTCCACTATCATGACGTTATCCGGCAATGAAGCAGCGTACTTCTTGAATTCGGCAACCTCAATTTCGCCAGGACGCAGAGTTGGAACAAATACTACCTTGGTAGCAGGTTTTCCCGAAGCAACCATGTACTGTGCCCCCTTCCAAGCATCAAACCCGCCGGTCATAACCTTGACATTGCCATAGCCTGCCTTGACAAGTTCTTTTGCCACGGCTATCGCCTGCACGCCACCTTTATCGTCATAGACGACAATCGGCGCCTTTTTCTGTTTCAAGACCATTTTTTTTATCAGAGGCGCAGCATTGTGATGGGAAGGGAATGATACCGCACCTTTTATAAAACCTTTGGCAGAATCCCTGGCTGGACGCACATCCAGCAGGACATGACTGATACCCTTGTCCAGGAAGGCGTCTTTAAACGCCTGAGCCGTCAGCACGCCGTAATGTTTCTCGGACCATGCCGGCATTCCTTCTTTATACACCTTGATATTTTTGTACCCCAGCTTTTGAGCTTTGGTAGCAGAACCTGGACTCATATTGCAGGTAACCCCTGAGCAGAAGAAAATAATAAGAGCGCTCTTATCGGCGGGGAGAAGTTTTTCAGCCAGTTTATCAAAGGCTGGAAACGGCAGATTGACTGCAGTCGGAATGGTACCTTCAAGGAAACGCGGTGCTGGCCTGGAATCATACAGAAAATACTTACCTTTTTCGGGACCGAGCGCCACCAGTTTTTCTACTACGGCGGTGGAAGCCAGCAGGTCTTTCGGCAGTTCGACCGGAGGTTTGGCAGTCAGCTTGATCGCGGTCTTAACACCGTTTGCCACACTGTAATCAACCTTTATCTCGTGTCCCTTTTTCAGCTTGTTGTTTTTAAGAAATTCAACATCACCGGATTGTTTTTCCTCATTGATAACGGCAAGTGTCTTTTCGTCAAACTTCAGCAATTCAACGGCATCGTCAATTTTGAGCTGAATCGTTTTTGTTTTGAATGAAATGTTGTCAAAATTTCCGCGCAGCGTGTTCTGCTCGGCTTTGTGGCAGTTAGTGCAGACTTTGGCAATTGTCGGTCGTGCCGTTGGCATTGGTGCGGATGCCGGTTCAACCGCTCCGGCAACGGCACAAAGAGAAAGAGAAATAGCGCCAGACAACATCGAAATCGAACGAAACTTCATAACTACCCTCCTTTGTATAATAACCCTATAATATACAAATCGATTGACGAATACAGTCAAGGGGTGACAAATTTGCCACCCCTTCGCTGAAATCTTGAATATGTGCAAATCCTTCCAACATTCCTAAATTTCAGTATGGCTGGAAAATGGAGCTCCGGTTTTATAAGATGTTACAAATTCTCCTTGACCCAGAGAACCTGTGTCACATTATTAATCTATTCGTTTTCCTGCTGTAATTTGAATAATTTGCCAAAGTAAATTTCAGGATTGGTAAGTTTCTCATTCTCTGTGGAGCTATAGCCCAACTCCTTGAAATTCAGAACGCCATTCAATGCATGACAACTGGAGCATATCAGAGCTTTATTCTTTGGAGTCACCTGATGGCTGCTTGCAAAGTAGACCGTTTGCCATCCCGGCACCGGCTCATAATCCTTGATGCCAAGTATTTTTGCTGCCGACGCTACCCCGGCAAGTGCATCACCATTTGATGTGGGCGGGGCAAAATCCATAGACATCAGCATGCCGTTCTTCTTGTTGTAATAGCCTTTCCCCTGAAATATCTTGAAAGGATAAATCTTACTTTTCCCATCAGTACGACTCCCTTTTGGTCCGATATAATGCGGAGTATTGCTGACCGTCAGATTGTACCAGGCGTATACCGGATTGGTTTCGTTTGTTTCATGCTTCAAGGTTGACGGCTCATAGAAGCCGTTTTCCTGTTTTGCCCATTTGGTAAAGTCCTTGGAAGAAGCGCCACCCGTTTTGGGGATATGACAGGTTTGACAGGCAATCTTTGCGGTATGATTGTTATAGTCAGCATCCTTGTGCGGTTTATCAGTATGGCACTCACCTACACACGTCATAAAAACACCGTCATTTGCCCAGTTGTTGGGATCTTTGCCTGTCGGAAATTTATGATTTTTCACCTGATGGCAATCAACGCAAATGATCCCTTTGCTAACATGAACCTCATCTTTGGGCGACATGGAAAAGCCTCGTTTAATCAATGCGCCGCCGCCGGCCGAATCGTGGCAGATCATGCAGTTTTTTATACCTGGCTTACCAATATTAGCTGCCGCCTCAGTACTGCGATCCTGAGTCATCACCACATTGCCGCTCTTATCTTTCGCCGGTTTTCTTTTGCTATAATCATATTTGCTCGAATGGCAGATCAGACAATCTATCGCCTGTTCAGCAGCTGGCCCCGTACTCCCGACATCATTGATATGATCGCCGGGATGGCAGGTATTACAACCGCTGAATTTTGTTTTTCCTGCAGCATTTGCGGGTACTTCTTTAAGGTTATTGACAATATCATTGCCGTTACAGAGCGTATAAATTCGATTTTTCATCCCGTACTCTTCATTGGGATTAATATTATCGACATGATCAACCTTTGATGCATGCTTCCAGTGCACCGTTCCGAGAAATTCCTTTGCCTTGCCAGCATGGCACTCCTCACAGGTTGAAGGCCCCTTATAACCGTTCTTCAAAATATACTCTTTGCCTGGATGCTCCTTAGAGAAACCAACAGCAGCTGTCATAACTACAATTACCAAGGCCAGAACTGGGATTCTTTTAAACATATTCATTCCCCTTATTATATACTACACATATATTTATATAACTTTACGGATGTATATTGTTTGAGAATAGGTGCCATTGTAAACAAGGCACCTTTATTTGCTCATCGCGGATGAAACCTCTGACTTTTGAAAGCAGAGACTCAACAGCCGGCAGTCTTCTTGAACATCTTGCTGGTGTTCTTGTCGCCTTCCTTGTCATACTTGGTGCGAATCTCGTCACCTTCCACAATGCGCTTATCCTTGAACTTATCGAGGGTTAGCTCATCAATGATGGTAATTGTGACCGATTGCTCAGTCTTACTGTCTTTAAGGACCGCAATAGCCGACAGGCCATCCGCGGCAAGCTCGATTTTTGTTATTGTACCGGTCATTTTCACCTCTTCCGCACTGGCTGTTTTGACAACAGCAAGCGAAGAAAAGAGCACAAGCGCCATAACCATTAGGATTGATACTATTTTTTTCATTGTGAAGACTCCTTTCAAAATTGTGTACCGTGTGTGTAAAACAAGATTAGACGATTTTTTTCACTATTCAATCAACTGCTGAAAAAATGCCGGAGGAATCAAGCCAGACTCCCCCGACATCCTGTATTTCTAGAATTGCACCTCAAAGGTTCCGTACACGTTGTGGGCACTTTTCAGCGGTGTCATCAGCATGAGATCGGTTGGCTTGATCTCGGAAATCTTTTGGGGAGCGCCAACCCAGTTATTGCTGCCGGTATATTCAAAGTCGTAATACTGGTAGCCCAGCTTGACGAACGCTTTGGCAAAATAGCTGGAAAGCGGTTTCAGGTTCAACTCCTGAATGACGTACGGTTCATAGACGTTACCGCGCGTACCGAGTTTGCTGGTCCACATGTCGTCGGCTGAAGGTGCAAACGTGATCCAGTATTTTGAACCGTGGTTAAATTCGAAGCCGATCTTTGTCTTGGACGGGAGATCGTAGCGGATCCCGGCATATGCTGCCCAACCGGTACGATCTTTCGGGGCAAAGTCCTGTGCAAAGAATTCGCCGCTCATCAACCCCTGGAATCCGGCATTCTGGGAAACATTGCCGTTTGGATGGGTGACGCTCAGGCCGACGTCGCCGAAAAGCTGAAGTGTGCCGGGGCCAACATTTTTGAGGGTGCTCAAGACTCCTGTACCGTACCAGTCAATGTTGCCGAGGTTGATAGCGGGTGCCGTATTGCCGAATACCGTGTTATTCATGGACGGGAAGTCAAAGATGTCATAGCCACGATTCCACTGCAACCAGACACGGAGTGGATCGGTATCAATCGGGATCACGGAGATTCCAAGCATGTCGGTATCGTTGAGACCATTGGTTTGAGTCGTCATACCACTCTCGAACCCGCGACCATAGCATACCTTGGCGGAAGCGCCCGGCAGCATATCGATATCCGGTGCGTAACCTAACACCACACCATCAAAGGCATAATCTACCAACAGCGCCGGAGTGCCAGTACTACCGGGACTTGTTTTATTGAGACGCAGATGCGCAGGAACACCATTAGTTGAAGGACGACGACCGACCGAAAACCAAACAGGTTGATCGGCAATATTGCTCCAGGTGGCATAGGCACGATCGACATTCAACTTGCTGTCGGTTGGAATATGCCCAACCGTACCGTCAAAAGCGCCGACGCGATCAGCAAAGAAATTGCCTGTGGTAGCGGAATCGCTCTGAGTTCCGAATGCTTTGTAGATACCCAGCCTGGCATGGACGGTGATGTCCTTAATCGGCTTGGCCGTAAGATCAAGACCGAATTTATTGGTATAGAGTGAGGCATTTTTGGGTTTATATGCTGCATTTTGCTGCAAATAGGCACCGTTCGAACCGAGGAAACCCTGCATCAAAAGATTGTTTAATAATTTTGCCTGGTCAGCACTGAAGGCACCGCTGTTAAACAATTGACCGACTGTCATACCGGGTGCGCCAAATGGAGCAGCGCTCATTCCCATAACAGTCGGCATTACTTTGGAGGAAAGCGTATTCAGAATACTTTGCTGCTGCGGCGTAAGTGCAGTCGCCTGCAACACGGCAGCAGGAACAGCAGCGCCTGGCGCGAAATAAGGCTGCATCGGATTAGCGGTCGTAATTAATTGCTGCATGCCGCCGTACATCGCCTGCGGCATATACTGGTTAAGAATTATATCAAACTGGGCAGGAGTAAAAAGGCTGCCGGACTTTCCCTGCATTATGAATTGTGTCGCATTCGGGCTGGTAAATGCCCCGCCAATGTTTGTTCCGGCAACCCCGCCTGCAGTCGCAGGAGCGGTAAATCCGTTAACCATATTCATCATGGTCCCGATCGCATCCGAATGCGCTGCCGTCTGGCCATGCAGCGAATCAACACGGAAGCGGTATTCTCCGCCGATGGTCAGCCATTTGCCGATTGACTTGTCCTCGACCTTCTTGACCGAACCCTTGAGGTCGGCGACCTCTTTGCTCAGTTTGTCGATCTTCAACTGCAGATCTTCGTCCGCCGCCTGAGCAGCCAGAGGGAACATCATGCCAACAACCGCTATACAAAGTAGCTTTTTCGCCATTCCACGTTTCATACTACCTCCAATTCAGTTTTTTTACTGCCACCCTGGATACAACCCAACAAATCTAACAGACTATTATTATTACAAAAACCTGCTCACCTCCTTTTGCATCCGCTATCGTTCACCTTTCAGTCATTCAACTTGATGCAATATGCTTACCCTACTATTTCACTATTATAATATATGGTGTTTTGAATATAGTAAGCGAACAGGCAAAAAATAAAACAGGGTGGTTACACACGCCCTGCTTCAGGCACGGGCAATTCTGCCGCAGAAAAAAGGCTTGTCAAGCGGGAGAGTTGATTTTTTTGTTTAAAACAGAGGAGATCTGCTGCTGTCAGCGCTGGATGGGAAATCCGTTGCGGTACCAACCGACAATGCCGTCGGTCATGTTATAAACATCCTTGTATCCCTGCTGTGACAGGAAGTTTGCCACCGGCTTGGAGCGGGACCCGACGGCACAATACACTACAATGGTTTTATTTTTAGGTACTTCGCGTGTTCGACGTTCAAACTCGCCGATCGGAATCAGGACAGAGCCGGCCAGCTTGCCCTGGCTGTATTCCTGTGGCGTACGTACATCCAGCAGATAAATATTTTTATTCGCATCGAGTAACGCCTTTGCGTCACGCGCCGAAATATTCTTCTCGGCGGCCCAAACCTGCGTCACAAGCGACACCATAATCAATACTATCAGTGCAATCTTTTTCATTCTGTACAGCTCCTTTTGGAATAGGTAACAAGCTAAACTTCAAGAGTATAGCCAACCATGGCGGTCTGAAACTCCTTGGGCATCTCTCGTGACAGGCGCGCAGAAGCAGCAAAACCGGTGCAGTGGCTTGCGGCCAGTTTTTTAATTCCCAGGTTTCGAAGTGCGGCAACCGTCATCCCGATCTGCTCCTGGCTGCAGAACCCGAGATGCGTACCGCCGATCACGGCATGGATATCGCGCCTGCCGGTCATATAGGCGACATGCTCCACGGTATTTACCAGGCCTGCATGGCAGCATCCCAGCAACAGAACAAGGCCCATTGAAGTCTCAAGTACCAGTGACTGATCATCGGGAGTAGTGTCGAGATCCTGACCGGTGCAGTCGCAGTACAGCCCCTGGTCTCCGGTCTCGAAATCGGTAACTCGCGGCACCTCGCCCGTCAGGTAAATCCCTGGAGCAATGGCCCGGAATTCCTGAGCAAGATCAAAGGAAGCACCTGCCGCCTCCAACTCCTCGCGGCTGAACGGGATTCCTATAGGATTACAATCACCGGTATCCTTGACCCGAAAACGGGATCTGAACAGAGAGGGGTGACTATAGACCTGCTTCGGGCCGCACTCTTCAAGCAGAGGCTTCAGACCGCCGGCGTGGTCGTAGTGACCATGTGATATGACTACTTTATTGACAAGGGAAAGATCCTTGTTCATCCGCCGGGCGTTGTGTAACAGGGTCAAACCCTGGCCGGTGTCGAACAGGACCGGATCTCCGTCTGACTGCTCGATCAGGGCGGAAAAACCGTGCTCGCCCAGCGTGCCTGAGAGAGGACCGACCGAGTTTTCGCAGAGGATGGTGATGCGGCCTTTCATTTACAGCAGGAGCTCTTCGGGAATCTTGGCACTCCCATCTTCTGCAGGATGTTGAACATCGGACAAAACTGGGTAAAACCGGACTGAAACAGATTCAGGCCGACGAAGCCGGTGAACCAGAGCCAGTTTGGTGAATGAAAATGGGCCAACAGCAGCGAGATCATCACAAATGATCCGGCTACGATGCGCACAATGCGCTCGATGTAAAACTCTTCTTTCATGGTGTAACTCCTTTACAAATAATTCGTTTAAGCAAAACCTTTTTCAGCCTCGCGATTACTTCATGATTACTTCAAGATTTCGTTTTATCTATCAAGCACATAAGCCTTTTTGAGTACTCCTGGTTTTAAGGCTTATAATCCTTGAAATCATGGGGTAATCATGAGGCTAAAAGATGGCTAATTGAACTTGAAACTCACTTATTCTCTCGCTCTGCAGTGCCGCCGGATCTGTTGGGCACGCTCTGCTTTGCCCAACCTACGAAGTTTTGGACGTTACAAGATACTACTCTTCTTTTGTCTCTTTCTTTTTACCCCGGTCCCCGAGGTCACATGAATCGGACATTCAGGTGGACACCCCGAGGCGGGGCAGGATGTATTTCTGCAGGACTATCCAGAAGATCAGGATTCCAATCAGCAGCAAAATATCTTTCATGTACTTTCCTTTCTCGAAGCTATTTGCGTGCCAGCATCTCTGCGATCTTTCCCGCCACTTCGCCGGTCAATTCCGGACAGACCCCCTTGTGCGTCTGACGGATGGTCTTGCAGCAGGTCACGCCGTACGATTCCTTGAACCAGGTGTGCAGTTCCTTGGTTTGGTGAGTTGTTTCCTTCTTGTCTCCCAGCACCAGGCCGAGCGCCACGGTGCCGCCTGAAACCGCTCCGCAGATGCAGCCTGAGCTGGAACCGCCGCCAAAACCTGATACCGTGCCGACTATCGACTCAGGCAGGGCCGGGGCGAAGTGCCTCCGTATAACCTCAAGAACCGCTTCCGCACAATGATATTTTCCCGAGCGGTACAACTGCTCGGCTTCAACCTGACATTGCTTACTCAACTCCAACTCCTCCTGTGACAGTTTCTTGTTTTTGCTCCAGAACATTACTACTTCTCCTTACGAGTTAATTATTTCAACGGTACACGGCTTTTTTCTGCGTTGCACAAGAAAATAGAGGATCGGAATCGTGATCTGGGACAGAGTCGTAGCAGCTATCTCACCACACATCAAGGCAATGGCCAATCCCTGAAAAATCGGATCGAACAGGATCACGAAACTGCCCACCACAACTGCGGCAGCGGTCAGCAGCATGGGACGGAATCGAACCGCTCCGGCTTCGATGATCGCTTCATCCAGCGGTAATCCTTCTGCTCTGCGCAACACTGCAAAGTCGATCAGAATAATCGAGTTTCGAACGATGATACCCGCCAGAGCAATGAAGCCAATCATACTGGTGGCGGTAAAAAACGCCCCGAACATGGCATGCCCCGGCAGGATACCAATCAGTGTCAGCGGAATCGGAGCCATAATCACCAATGGCGTAGTAAAATCCCGGAACCAGGCTACGACCAGGATATAGATCAACACCATAACGGCTCCAAAAGCCACCCCGAGATCACGAAACACTTCAAAGGTGATGTGCCATTCGCCATCCCACTTCATGCCGAGATGGTCTTCACTCCAGGGTTGCTTCGACGCCAGCACTTCGATCTTTCGCCCGTCAGCCGAAGCGATGGCATCGATTTCCTTTTGCATCTTAAGAATCGCATACACCGGGGCCTCGATCTGCCCCGCCACGTCGGCGGTCACATACACGACGTTTTTAAGATTCTTGCGATAGAGGGTTTTGTCCTCACTGCCGTTCGTGACTCGCACCAGTTGCGAGAGCGGGATGTTTCCCTTCGCTCCGGTTACATATACCGACGATAATGCCGCAACGGAACTGCGCTGGCCAGCAGGAAGGCGCAGATTGATGCTCACCGGTTCCTTCTCTTTGGGGAGGTGCAGCAACCCGGCATCCTGCCCATTCAGGGCGATGTGCAGCGTCTTGGCAACGTCATCCACGGCAACACCGGATAAAGCGGCCTTCTCACGATCGACGGTAAACGTCAGTTTGGACTGATTTTCTTCACGATACCAGTCAACATCAACGACGCCTTCGGTTTTGGCCATGATCGCCTTGACCTTGGCGGCCGATTCAGCCCGCGCTGCGTCATCAGGACCGTACAGCTCGGCAACCAGTGTTGCCAGCACCGGAGGACCCGGAGGTATTTCGGCAACTTTTACCCGTGCGCCATATTTGTCGGCAATAGCCTTCACCAACGGACGGATTCGCTTGGCGATAGCGTGAGACTGATCCTTGCGTTCTTCCTTGGGAAGCAGGTTGACCTGAATATCGGCCAGACTGGAACCTTTGCGTAGATAATAGTGGCGTACCAGGCCATTGAAATTGAACGGAGCATTGGTGCCGATATACTCCTGGAAATCCGTTACTTCAGGAACAGTCCGCAGGGCATCACCCATCTCTTTCGTCATGCGGGCAGTCTGTTCCAGCGGAGTGCCATCAGGAGCATCAATGATAATCTGCAGCTCGTTCTTGTTGTCGAACGGAAGCATTTTCACGGTAACCGCTTTGAAATAAATCAGCGAGCAGGAAGCAAGCAGCAGCAGTACCACTCCCGCCAGAAACGCACTCCGCATTTTCGGGTTGTGCAGAAAAGATCCCATCAAACGGCGATAGAAGGTGGTAAGTTTCGAGGCCTTGACCTCATCATCGGCGTTGAAATGCGCCTTGCCCCTCATAAAACGGAAGGCGAAGTACGGGGTAACGATAAAAGCAATGAACATGGAAAGCAGCATCGCCGTGCTGGCGCCAACCGGGATCGGCCTCATGTACGGCCCCATCAGGCCGCCGACGAAACCCATCGGCATAACAGATGCGATGACGGCAAAGGTAGCAAGGATAGTCGGATTACCGACTTCGTCCACCGCTCTTATAGCCGCTTCCAAGGGATCCATCACCTTGGTGGTGAAGAAGCGGTGAATGTTTTCTACAACGACAATTGCATCATCAACCAGAATACCGATCGAGAAAATAAGCGCAAAGAGGGTAATCCGGTTGAGGGTATAGCCGATCAGATAAATCACCAGCAACGTCAGCGCCAGTGTGACCGGGATCGCGATCGCCGCCACCGCTCCGGCACGCCACCCCATGAACAGCGCGATCAGGATGGTGACCGAGATGGCCGCCAGGAACATATGAAACAACAGCTCGTTGTTCTTTTCCCGGGCGGTCTCACCGTAATTGCGGGTGATTGTCACCTGAACATCCGAAGGGATGGTCTTCCCTTTCATGAATTCGATCTTCTTCAAAAGGTCGTCTGCAATCCAGGTGGCATTGGCTCCGGTGCGCTTGGCAACGGAGATGGTTACCGCAGCGTAGTCCTGCTTGGGATTTGCAGAAATGCCCTTGTGTGCGGCACCAGGCCCCATGCCGAAGAAAACATAATCTTCAGGCTCATTGAGACCATCCTCCACCCTGGCCACATCCGACAGATACACCGGCTTGCCGCCATAAACCCCAACTACCACCCTTTTTACCGATTCAGCGTTATCAAACAGGTCGCCGGTCTGCACCAGCATTGATTTATTGTCGCTGGAAAAACTGCCGGACGGCAGGGAAGCATTTCCCTTCTGGATTGCTCCGGCTACCTGCAGCGGAGAAAGTCCAAATCCGGCCAGACGCGGCGCATCGAGAGTGACACGAAGTTGCCGTGAGAGCCCGCCGGTTATGGTCGTTTCTGCGGTATTCTCACTTTTTTTCAACTCATCGGCCACTTCACGGGCCAATGTCCGTAATGTTCCATGGTCATAGCGTTCCGACCAGAGCGTCACGGCCAGAATAGGGACATCATCAATGGATTTCGGCACCACCAGAGGATCGAAAGCACCAGGAGGAAGCAAGGTACGATTGCTCATGACCTTGTTGTACAGCTTGACCAACGACTCCTCCATCGGCTGTCCCACCTGATAGCGGACAGTGATGATCCCCATGCCGGGACGGCTCATGGAATAGAGGTATTCAACACCCTTTATTTCCCAGAGCTTGGCCTCAAAGGGCTTGACCACCCGTTCCTGAACCTCTTGCGGAGATGAGCCGGGCATCGGCAGGTAGATATCCACCATCGGCACCACAATCTGCGGCTCCTCTTCGCGAGGGGTCATTTTGACGGCAAAAAAACCGAGCAAAAGGGATGCACCGACAATGAGGGGGGTCAGCTTGGAATTGATGAAAGAACGGGCTATTTTTCCCGCAAAACCGAGGTTATTCATGGTCTACTCCACCCGTGCCCCTTCGGTAACCTTCTCGGCTCCGGCGGCAACCACACGATCGCCCTCTGACAATCCGGAAAGGATCTCGACCCGCTCACCGGTCTGTCTCCCGACCTTGACTATACGCATACGGGCAACATTCTCCTTGTCCAGAGTCCAGACCGAGGTTAATGCTCCGTGATCGACAACAGCCTTTTTTGGCACGGTGATGCCGTTAACAGAAGTGCCAAGAGTGATCGCGCCCCGACCGAACATACCGGACTTGAGCCCCTTCTGGTTCAGGGCTATCTTGGCCATAAAGGTACGACTGCCCGGATCGGCTGTCGGCACGATCTCGGCAATTTTTGCCGGGAAGGAACTCCCAATTGCATCGAGAGTCACCAGCAGCGGCGAACCGGGTTTAACCTTGGTCGCCACGTTCTCGGGCAGGGCCAGTTCCAGCTGATAGCTTCCGTCATCCTCTATGGTCATCAGCGGCTGCCCCGGAAATACGCTGGCACCCAGGTCAGCCTGCTTGCTGGCAATGATTCCCGAAATGGGGGCGATGATGCGGGTATAATCGGACATCGTAGTGGAAGCTTTTGCCCCCTCCTGAGCCTGCCTGAGCCGTGACTCGGCACGCGCTACCCCCTGGGTCGCCATATCTTTTTCCGCCTGCCTGACATCAAATTCCTGGCGGCTGATCGCCTGCTCCTTGAGCAGGTTCTGGTAGCGGTCATACGTCGTATCGGCCAGCTTTTTTCGCGACATCGCTTCGTCCACACCACGGCGGGCTTCATCGATTCCGGCTGTTGCCATGGCTGCGGTGGCCTGGTTTTCCTGGGCATCCAGCTGGGCCAGCAACTGCCCCTTCTTCACCCGGTCGCCTTCACGGACCCGAAGCACGCTGATGCTGCCGGGGATGCGGGTTGAAACAACCGCGCTGGTACGCGCACGCACGCTTCCGACGACATCCAGCAACTCCGGCACTGCTACGATTTTGACGGTTTCCAGAGAGACACCCTTGACGACCGCAACCGGTGCGCTTTCAGTTTTTCCCGCTTCGTGCTTTTTGGAGCATCCGGCAGCGGCTGCAACAGTCAGCACTATTGTGGCAAACAGTACATAATTCCTCATTTAAGCATCTCCTTCACGAATGTTCCCGTCATGTAATAGACCCGTCCACCTGCCAGCGCGTACCCCGCCTCGGTTTCCACGAGATTGGCCCTGATCTGGTTAAGTGCCGTCTGGGCGTCAAGCAGTTCAACCATTGTTGCCAGCGAATTTTCATACCGTTTCGTGAGAAGCCTGACGGTTTCCTCGGCATCCAGTACCGCGTGTCTGGCCACCTCAAGTTGTTTTCCCGCTTCTTCACGCCGCAGGTAGCTTTCCTTGAGTTGATACCGCACATCCTTCGTTGCCGATTCCAGCATCTCGCGGGCAGCCGATTGGCCGGAAAGCGCCCTTTTGCGCTCGCTGCCCCGGCGGAATCCGTCGAACACATTCCATTTGAGAGATACGCCGGCGGTCCAGGCATCATTATCCGAAGTAAAGGGAGCATCCTTGGCATTCAACTGATATGAGGCAAACGCTCCCACTGTCGGCAGATATTCGCTCCGGGCAAGCCTGAGCGCCGCCTCCGACTTTTCAATATCAGCATGTGACTGCTTGATTTCAACCCGATTCAGGAGCGCTTCGCTGATGATCTGATCACTCATGGAAGGGACCGCAACGCTCTCAAGCAATCCTGAAACCTCAAAATTGCTCTCTTCAGTCATGCCGGTCAGCATCGCCAGCTTCATCCGCGCAAGGGTCAGGTTGTTGTTGGCCGAGATCTGCTGCTGCTCCACCATTGAGAGATGGGTGCGAGAGCGCAGTTCATCCGATCTGAGGCCGACCCCCGCCGATGTCCTGACTGTTGCCAGACGCATGTTCTCATGGGCATCGGCAACCGCCTTATTTGCTGCCACGAGCCTGGCACCGGCTTTCTGCACATCGAGATAGGTAAAAAACACCTGGAAGGCGATACCCTGGCGGGCAGCTTCCAGTTCCAGTTCGGATTTCTGCGCATCCTTGACAGCCATCTCCCTGAGCGGAGCAAGAGAAGGGACAAACAGCGGCTGCTGAAGCGACAGTGCGGTTTTAAAGTCATGCGCGGCAGAGGGGTTGTTGAGGCTGCTGATCTGGAAATCGTTCTGGGTAAAGCGCCCTTCGTCGAGCTTCATCATAAACGTGTTAGTCGGCGAGTTAGATGCGGCAAGGGTTTCCTCAAAAGAAACCGCTGGTAAATAGCGCGAAGTGGCACTCACAACACCTTGCCGGGCGGCATGGGAGGTATGGAGGGCTGCCTTGACCTGGTTGTTGTTCTCAAGGGCCATGCTTATCGCATCCTTGACCGACAGTTTCAGCGTCTCAGCTCCGGCAGCAGCAACCGAAACCAGCAAAACCGCACATGTAAGTAACAATCGATACATATTTCCTCCGGCACATAAATATAATTCATTATATATATAAACTTGAATATGTCAACGCATATTTCTAAACATTTAAAAGAGAGTTTAGCAGATAAAACGGGAAGGTAAACAAGGATGGGGTAACGCTGTATGCGTTACCCCATGAAGCTGTAAATTATATACGGTGGAACTTATTTTTATCTCGAACTGGCGAGAGGGCAACGCCGACAATCTGCAGTGCCGCCTCTCCAGTTGTTTGTTGCAATCCTGCCCTCTCACCTCAGGCCAGATGACCCTTTTTCTCGGAAATGGCTTTTATCATCGTGCAAATCATCGCTTGCATTTTGACAGGGTCTGTCTCGTAGTCTACCATTTTGTACATTCTCGCGCGTTCGCCAAAACCAAACCTCTGATAGATCGCTTTCTCTTCTTCGGGCAACTGTTCCAGTATGGCATGTATCTTATCAAGATGTTCCGCCTGCTGTTGTTGATTTCTGGGCTTTGCCTCGGCTTCGACCGGTGCGACTGTCTCGGGTTTCTGGGGTTGATATAACGTTATAGCCTGCCGAAGGTCTTGTGCCAATTCAGCGAAATACTCGGCTGCGGCCCTCATTTTGTAGATGCTCGCGGCATCGTCCCCGGAATCGAGCGGGATAATGCCGGTGAAACCTGATTCCGATAGTGTGAGGAATTCACTGTTTACATTGAACGTAATCCGGTTGCCGGCTACCTCGACGAGTCCGCAGACAAATTCCCGATTGCTGACGTAGGTTTGGTTTTTCACTGCTTCGTTATCTGCCTTTACCATGGTTCGTCCTTTTCATTCTGTTGTGGGGGAGTTTTGTCCCGTGTCCAGGGCTGACGCCTCCGGGCTGTAGTTAGATGGAAAACAATAATCCCTTTTCAGGATAATGTTTCACGTTTCTGGTAGCTACCTTATATCCATTAACAAGTGCCGTTGCTGCGATCAGGCAGTCTAGTGAAGTAAGCGTAACTCCTTTGGCGCGATACTTTCGGTACAATTCCCCACCCTTGAATGCAATCTCCGGAGTAATTGGCTCAACACCGCAGGCCTCTATAAAATTATGCGTCACAACCTTCTCCGCATCACGCATACCAGCTGTCAACTCATACGCAGTCAACACACTTATCATCGCCTGACCATCATTCCACAAACCACTCATCAGAGGTTGTGTGTAGGCAGCTCCACGTAGAAAATCAATGGCAATATCAGTATCAATGAGAACGCCCGGCATAGTCGCGATCCCCCTCTTTTCTTAAGGAGTTTACAATGTCTGCGCTTTTGTCTTCTCTACCTTTCCAGCTGCCAAAGGATTCCATCGCCTTCTGCACTTTTCGCTGGCGGATGTGTTCCCGCAATGCCTCGGTGATAAAGCTGCTTACGTTTTTCGACATCGTTTTGGCTTCTTGAAGGAGATCTTCGGGTATGGTTATTGAAGTTTTTACGAGGTTCATATGTCCTCCTTGTTGGTAGTACATAAATATACTACCGAGGAGTGTGCATAATGTAAAGGATAGTTTATGTCAGCGTTGTCCGGTTTGGTTTGTGCATCTAGTCAAAAGCGTCCCTCAGGGATGGTTTAGCTCGTCGGAGTTTGGTCTGGCACACGTCAGAACCGGAATGAAATGCCTAACAGGACATTATGTATTGAAAGGTCGGTTTTTACATTTCTGGCTACATTGTTGCTATTCCATATTGAACCAAAAATTTGAGTAATGTAGTTTTGTTCAACGTCAACCTTGCAGAACGCATAGCGGTACTCGCTAAAGAGCGCCACACGACGCGATAGTTGGATAGCAACACCGGCCGGCAGCTGAAAACCGACAGCTTTGCCGCCGCTGCTGGTGCCGCTTATGTCGCCGGTCGGCGGGCCTAAGTCTGCGTGAGCATACGTGTACAATGAGATGCTGGGTCCAACCCCAAAGTAGGGCTGTAACCTCCCTTGAGGAATCTCTTCGTCAATGAAAAGCGGCAAACGAAACATTGCCATTGGGGTAATCGGAATAATATCGAACTTCATGTTTTTTCCACTTGCATGTAAAGATGAAATGTCACCGGCAATTCCAAGCCAGGGCAGTTTTTTCAACCAGTACCCGCCTCTGATGCCATATGTTGCATCGCTTTTAAAGCTAACATCGCCGCTGGTTATAGCAACATTGCTGCTTATTTTCACCGTTGCGGTGTCTGTAAAAGAGCTCCCTGCATATAAGTCTAAAAAACCTTCGGCAAAAACGGGGACAGAAGCAGACACTAAAATATATGCCATTACACCAGCAAAAGACTTCCTCACAAAGACCCCCGATAAATCACACAATCAATAATCATGTCATAAATTCAGTCAAGGCGCTTATTCAGCCTCAATAGCCGATGTCCTTCAAAAACGGTAAGTATATCGATTCGATCACCATTCAATCGGTAGACAATGCGATATCCTCGGTAAATAAGCTCTCGAAAATTAGGATTACCAATTTCCGGCACAGTCCTTCCGCTTCCCGGATTTTCAGCCAACATTGCCTCAGCATGATCAATCAGGTCATCGACAAACCGGATAGCACGCTCCACACTGTCACGCGCAATAAACTCCTCAATATCGATCAGATTTTCGCCAGCTTCCCTTGACCATGTTACGCTCATGGATTGCCCACACTTCTTCGTGCTTGTAGAGATTTCCTTAGCTCGTCAGTCGTTTGGGCTCGCCCATTTTCTGCGTCAGAAATTCCCCGTTCAACAGAATCAAGAAATGATTTCCGGTACACCAGTTCGTCGTAATCTGAAGCGGACAACAACACTCCTGCAGGTTTGCTGTTTTGGGTAATGATAAGCGGGTGTCTCGATGTCTGGAGGGTTTTGAACCACTTGGAAATATTGGTTTTAAATTCTGCAATTGGGACAATGTCATTACTGATTGAAATAGTTCTCATAGTTTTGACTCCTTATATAAATCTTTATTATAGCCAAAATATAGACCAACAAAGAGATCAAAGCAATAGCTCGGTTTTATTTGTTCATATCGTCCAGAGGCGAGTCAACCGTGCACTTAAACCGGAGAAGC
>Ga0172380_10004549_pt1 | contig 17712 bp, 26 predicted proteins | sample Leawe162metaG_FD_119747 | JGI IMG/M metagenome (GOLD analysis project Ga0172380, IMG submission 119747) | Leachate microbial communities from a municipal landfill in Southern Ontario, Canada - Leachate well 162 metaG | ecosystem: Engineered > Solid waste > Landfill > Unclassified | place... | reverse complement strand
GAAATGATGGTGCCCATAGCTTAACGGTTAAAGCTCTGGTTTGTGGAACCAGCGATACGGGTTCGATTCCCGTTGGGCACCCAAGAACGCATTTTTTGAGTATAATTCTTCCAATTTAGCCCGATAATCGCCTGTTTTAACGGGTTCTAACTGGCGTTTTAATTGCCAAGCCACTGGAGCCGCTTGTTCTATATGGATAAGCGGTTTTTCAAGTGAAATATCTAATTTTCTATCTTTTAAAAGGAGGTTATAACCAAGATCCATAAGTATCTGTCTTTTCGCATCTAAATTGCCAGTTTCAAATGTTTCTTTGGAATTCTGAGCTAAACCAAAAACTTTTTCAGCTCGTTCAATAAATTTGCTTACCCTGTCATCGGTGTCATTTAATAATTCTTGTAAGCGATTTTTCTCTTTATTGAGAGAATCCATTTTTCTTTTATAATTATCTTCATCCAATTCATTCTTTGCCCGCATACTAATTAATCCGTCTATTTCCTTTATGCAGTCATTGTATTTATTCTGTTGAGTTTTTAAAATTTTATTTCTACTTTCAGCTTCTTCTTCACCGTGTCGTCTCATCCATTTCATTGCCCAGTCGTGAAATTCAGTTGGAATTGTTATGTCTTTTAAAATTTCTAAAATTTGGGATTCTAAATTTTCTAATCTGACAGTTTTTTGAGTGCAATTAGGATTTAATCCTTTAGTGCAACGGTAATAAGTGTAATGATGCACATTGCCGTTTTTTTGTCGTTTAATTTTATATTCAGCAGTAATCGATGCTCCACACTCGCCACATCTAATTAGACCAGTAAAGGCGAAAGAATGAGTTTGGAACGGTGATTTACTTCTGTTGCCTATTATCCTTTGGACTAAATCAAATTCTTTTTCGGTAATCATTGGTTCGTGTTGTCCCTTGTATATTTGTCCGCTGTAGCGAAAATGTCCACAATAAAATGGATTTGTGAAAATGTCATAAAATTTACTGCAACTCATACTACTTCTGTTGTTTATTGTGAGCCCCCATTCATTATTAGCGATTTCGTATAATTTTTTAACTGAATAATTACCAGTTAGAAGCATCTCCCATAATTTTTTAACCAAATCAAATCTTGTAGGGTCTTTTATTATATCTTTTTGTCCCTTTTCTTTGTATTTATTATTTAAATAGCCAATAGGTGGACGGCCTGGCATCCAGCCCATTCTCGCTTTTTTCTCTAATCCTCTTTTTGTGTCTTTGCCGTTTTTTGCTGAACTATATTGAGATTGAGATAATGCCATTTGAAGCATCCAAATCCCTTCTGGAGAATTATCAAAATTATAAGAACCAAATTTTAAATCTTTAATTTCTCCAGTGCGGAGCATATAGGTTATAGTTCCTGCGTCAATTTCATTTCTTGATAATCTGTCGGGGTGCCAGGTAACGATACCTTGTGCTTCACCACTTTTTATTCTTTTGACCATTAAATCAAAGACAGGACGATTGTATGGATGAAAAGCACTGTGTTCTTCTGTTAGAATTTCAACAATTTCTAAATTATCAAAAAATTCACCAATCTTGTCTTTCTGTGTTTCAATAGAAAGAATTTGTCTTTCTTTGTCTTCTGTTGATTTTCTGCAATATGCTAAATATTTAATTTTGTTATTTTGTTTATTCATAATTGTATTCGTTCCTATCATAGTATATCTGAATTGTTAAGCAAGTCTTTATGTAAGATTACACAAAATACATGATTAACAGTAAAAATAGGGTCTTTGTGGATATACAATAAGTTGTATTAGTCGTATTGATGGAAAATTGAATCAATTCGCTGTTATTTCCTATTATCTTAATCTAACCGTTTATCTTATGACATATATATTCTATGTATCCTTACAGGAATATATCTATACAGATTTAATATATATACTATATCTATCCTGTAGTGGTTATTATTTTTAGATAAAGCGTGATTCTGTCTGTATATATACTATACAGAATCACTTTTAGGTCGGCCTGTAAGATGGCCTGTTTTCCTATAGTATTCAGTTAAAACTATATCAGCAAGTTCTAAAAATGCTTTTCCGTATGCCTTTTTATTAACATCCTCAAAAAAGACTAACGGGTAAAACTTTCCAAATTGATTTTTGATAGATGGAGCCGAAACAAAACATTTTCCTCTAATATTGTCTGACAATCCCTTTGCCGATGATCTTACGACCCAGCCACGAGAAATCCAATAACAAATACTTTGGTCTTCGAGGACAAACGGAATTAGAATTTTTATTTTTGCCAGCAGTCCCGTTGTTTGAGTTTCTATGGGTGTCTGTTCGATTATAATTTTAATATCTTCAAATTTCATACTTATATACTAATTTTTACCTTATTGGTGGGAGAAGGTATATTTCCTTGTGTTTTACCTAATCCACCCACCAGAACGGCGTTTATGCCCCCACAGTGCCCCTAAAGTATATCCTTCTCGACCTTTAGTTGGAGTTATATGTGGGAAATACATAAACGTCAGTTATTAATTATTAATTTCTTTGCGACGCTTTTTTGATACTTCGTTAAGCCACTTTAAGTTGCCCTGTGGCACGAATTTCAAGGGGGCATCCTTCATTACAGTGCCTCCAGACACAAACTCTCGCCCAGCGATATTTGCTCTTTTGGGCTCTCGCATATAGCGGCACTTGTTTGCTTTCCCGCCGTATCTCAATTCAAGTTCATTATCAAGCGGGCAAAGATTCTGTGAGCAAGAATCAAAATGCGAACATTTTTCTAAATTCTGAACTAATTCTTTGTTATCGGAATTTGTAGTCATATATTTACAATATTAGGTTTTATTAATTTTTATTTTATAGTTATTTTTATATTTTTGACCATAAAGTGTTTCATACAAATCCAAGATTTTTGAAGCCTTACGATAGACTTCTTCGTCAGACAACTCTATTTGGAATTGTTTCTTGTATAGTTCTTTAAATTCTTTTAATGCTTTTTTGGGAATCATAATTGTTTTTGTTATATATTCTTCCTTTATTCTCTCATCAAAAAAAGAGGCTTGGAAAAGTTTGTTTTGGTTTGTTGGGTTTTGAAATAAAGCTAAAAATAGCGAGATAAATGACTTATCCACAAGCCGAAGATAAGTCATAAGCAAACCAAATAAAAAAAGCGTGGAGCTTATCCACGCTAATATGTATTTTTGAATTTCTTAATTTTGGGACTAAGGATTATATAAAGTTAATCCTTCTCCTCTGGTTTTCTGAATTAAATCTTTGTTGTTCGGAGTTTTCTTGGGTAAATTAGAATATCTAAAAAGATTCGTGATGCCATTTTTTATTCTATTCATCACTTGTCTCCAGTCTTCGCATTCTTCTTTGCCGTGTTCAATTAAATACTTATCTATGTTTTCATAAGAACAAAACCCCTCTAAGTCGCTTTTTTCATACAAACATTCAAATATCCAAAAATAAATTGTATTTTTACCTTTAAACTCTATGGGTTTGTTTTTATAATAAAAATCTCCAGTTTGTTCGTTCCTTGTTATTAAACAATTTCTTTTTTTTGTTTTTATTTGTTTTTTTTCTGACATTTCAGTATTTTGAATCGGACTTGGATTTTGTTCTTCTTTTTTGCTAAAAACTCCCTCCTCATTAAATAATTCATCATGCGTTTTCTTTCTAAATATGGCGTAGTTTTTCCATTCCCCCTTTTTATTTAAATAAGCTCCCGTTTTCATTTTATGAAACGGCGAAGTGGATAGTTCTGCATTGTCAAACAAATCTACCATTTTTGGTTTTTTAGCACGACTGATATTTCCTCGTTTCTTGTTTTGCTTACTCTTCATAATTTTGTATAGTAATTTTTATTGTAATCTGACTCTATTTTACCTCACTTTTAGCCATTTTTCAATGCCTTCTTTTAAAATTCGTTAAGCCGTGCTATTCTTGAAGTATAACAATCTATATTGCCTAAACCTTATTTTAAGGCATGGTATAAAAACTCAGTAAGAGGCATTAAGCTCGTCGTCAGAGCTACTCTTACTGAGTCATATCTCGAAAGGGATGTGGATGGTCGCAAGATCATCGCTGGCGGCGAGCTTTGTGTTTTCCGTTAGCAAAAAACTAATTATGAAAATCAAAAAGAGTCCAAGACATTCTAAAATTACGGGAAATTTTGGCGAGAATTTAATTCTATATTGGTTATCAAAGTATAATTTTGAATGTGCCAATGTAGATCATACGGGTATAGACATAATCGCTAAAAATACGCACACGAAAGAATTGATGGGCATTTCGGTTAAAAGCAGAAGCAGAAGCGAAGGCACGGAAAGTGAATCCTTAACTATTAATAACAAGAATTTTGATAAAGCGAGGAAAGCATGCAAATCTTTCGGATGCGTTCCTTATTTTGCTATCGTCATAGACGCAAAAGATAAAATTTACTGTTTTATTCTATCCATGAAAAAATTATTAAGAATACTTCCCCCGAAGAAAAATAATTTGTATTGGAAAATGGGGAAAGATTCTTTAGGTAAGTATTATAAGGATTCGGAAATCAAGATGTTTGAGTTTACTTACAATAACAATACGCTTCACTAGTGGTGATAACAAATTTGGGCTTTGGTCAGCAAAGAAATAATAAATTTATGAAAGAAAAATTAAAATAAAATAAATCTATGGAAAACCTTATAAACAGACATTGGCTTAAAATAATTATCTTAATTGTAGTATTAATCCTTGGTTATTATTTTATTGTCCAATTACCAGCAAAACAAAAACTTGAAAAAGAATCACAACAGAAAATAATTGAACAAGCCAAGATTAATGCTCAAAACTCTCGAGCAATGAAAGCCGAACAATGCATAGAAACAGTAGAAACAAAAGCCGTCGATAATTTCTATAATGAATGTGTCAGCAATCCTGCTGTTGGCGGTTCTCCCGAAAAATGCGATACAAGCAACAAACAACAGGCAATTAGATATATCGAATCTCAGAGTGCCATTTCGTTTGGAGTTTGGCAAATTAACAAAAAATTAACCGCCGATAGAAATCTTTGTGCTGACTTGTATGGCAACTAAATAAATTTATGTTTATAGAAACAATAACTGGTATAATACTCATTTTAATAATTGTAGATATTTATCTCCGCGTGCAGAATAACACAAGGTTTATCGCTTTTTTAATGATATCTAACGATATAGTGAACAAGACGTTAGCGAACAAAGAGATACTTACAAAAGAGGAACTTGATAGAGCGAGAAAAGAAATTTTAGATAATTTAAAAAATGTGAACCCCAAAAATTACAAGGCATACAAAAAGGCTTTGTTAAAAATGGGAATTAATATAGAAAAATAAATCTATGAAAAATCAAAAAAAGTTATTGATAATTTCTTTTGCCGTTGCGATATTTGCCATTTTGATTGTGGCGGGTGGTTATCTTTACACCCAGACGAAGACTTATCAGACCAGGCAATCTGAAATAGATTTGTTGCAGGCTCGGATTAAAACACTGGAACATATCAATCAAGAATTAGAGCAATCAAAATAATAAAGTTAGATGTATAACGTGAATCATAAAAAGCCCGTTACTGGGTTTTTTGTTTGGGGCTGGAAAAAACAGAGGGAAAGAGGTATGATAAGGGCAAGGAATGAATAATTTTTTAAATAAAGTAAAAAATAAATAACCATGAAAAACAATAACAATTTTCAAGAAAGATTTTTATTAAATCTGTGTTCTAACGATAAGAATACTAAAATTGTTAGAACTATCTTAAAGAGTCCGTTGGGACTATCTCAAAAAATTATACGCTTGCTTTTTAAAAATGATTTTAAGGAAGTAAAGGATAATTTGGATAGCATTAAACAATTTGTGGCTGGCATAACACGTTCGGAATCTTTGGGCGGATCTTATACTTTAGCAAAATTTTATCCTTATCTTTTTTCATTTCATCAATTTATTCATAGTTCTTATAGGGCAAGACAAGGGAAGACTCTCGAAGAATTATTTAAAGAGGTGATAAGAAAGGCCAACAAAAATTTTATTGTTCCTGATAAAGAAAAGGATAAACATGATGTGATGTCCGAAGTATTTAAGGGTTACGATTCAAAATTAGATATTGATGTTGTCGCAAAAAAATCAAAAGGGAAGATCTTATCATTACAATTACGATCAAGAGACGATACTGGTGGAACTACGGCAAAATCATCTCTTGTTGAGGCATTGCGAAGGGTAATGAAAAAGAGTATCGAGAAAGACACTGAATTATTTTATCTTATCGGTATTTGGGATGTTATCAAAAGTAACCAAAAAAATATCACTATAAGTAAAATATTTGAATCCTTAGAGCCCTATTTTCATAAACCAATTTCAAAAGAGTATTTTATTAAAAATATTGAAAAAGGGATTGTGTTGCATAGGGGGATTACCCTGAAACTTGCTTATGGCGATGAAGAAATTGTTAAAAATGTTTCCGATTGGATTGGTAAAGATACGAAGCTTGATTATAAATCTATGCAAAAAATAATTAGAACACTTGAAAGCTCCGATGATTTATGGCTATCCTATGTGATTGCTTCTTTGGAATTAGAAAATATAGAACTGAAAGGAATTAATAATATCCAGTATTTAGATGAATTATTAAAAAGTGAAAAATTTGATATTTCTGCCTTTACTGCAAACGAAGAATATTTAAAATTAGCAAATGAACTTGCTTTAAAAATAATCCCCAAATGGGATAAAGATTCGTTGCCAGTATTAACTATCTCGGAAAAGGCACACTATATAAGAGATTTAATTTTATTGAAGTTTGTTTATGACATTTCCTAAACCCAAAGTCATTTCATTTAGAGAGGAGGTTAATGACATAAAAAGCACGTCATATTTGACTCATTCTTTATATTATCATCCCGCTAAATTTATTCCTCAAATCGTCAGATATTGTCTTGATAAATATTGTAAAAAGAATGGTATTGTTTTAGATCCGTTTGCGGGGTCTGGCACTGTGGGCGTTGAAGCGTCAACACGGGGTTATGAATCGTATATGTTAGATATAAATCCACTTCTTGATTTTTTTTATCCCTTAAAAATGCCTTGTTTTAAAAAAGAAGAATGGGAAACAAATTATAATGGTGCAATGAAATTTTTGGAAGAAGTTCTAATAAGAAAGCCCCGAAAAATAAATAAAATAAATGACAATATTGATTATTGGTATCCCAAAAGATTATATAATTATTTTTGTTGTGTGTGGACTAACTTTCACGAATTGAAAAACAAACAAGACACAATAGTAAAAAATGCTATTGCTCTCGTTCTTTTTAAAATTTCAAAACACTTCTCTTATGCAGAACATTCAATGCCTAAATTATTTATATCTAAAAGGAAAAGAGCGTTTATTGAGAAAAAACTAACCGAAAACTTATTATTCAACGAAATTGAAAAAAGTGCGTTCAATGCCTTAAGAGATATAAAAAAATCTGTTGATAGCTTAATAGAATTGGACGGTAAATTGAAAAAGGCAAAATATTATTCAGGAATTGATTCTTCGGAGTTTGATTTTAGAAAAATACCAAAATTAGATTGTATCATTACTTCTCCTCCATATCTGCAAGCACAAGAATATATGAGAACCTTCAAGCTTGAAATGATGTGGGTGGGGATTTCTCAAGAAAAAATAAAAGAATATATTTCAAAAGAAATTCCATTTAGAAAAACTTCATCACAAATACAGGGCGAATACATTAATAAGATTAGAGAAAAAATAGGGAGAAGCGACCTTTTAAAACTATATGATTCATATTTTTGGTTTACTATAAAAACTTTAAAAAACGCATCCGAAAGATTGAAACGAAATGGAAAACTTTGTATACTGATAGGTAATCCAAAGATGAAAGGCGTTGAAGTTGAAATTTGGAAAGTTATTTATGAGTATTTTGTTGATCAATTAGGATTTAAATTTGTAGAACTTTTTGAAGATAAAATTATATCAAGAAAACTATTTAAGAGGCGAAATAATCAAAATCCAGAAGGTATGAAATCTGAATATCTAATTGTTTTGGAAAAAAATTAATAAAAAATAAATTTATGATTGAATTTATAGAAGGATTAATAATACTAACCGCCTTTTTATCAATAATCTTTATTTTTCTCATTAAATGGCGGAAAAATTATAAACGGACGGGGAAATTACTCGTTTTTAATGATAATCTAAAAATGGGAATGAAAAATCAGATTAAACTTATTTTAAAAACAACCTTTCTTCTCGGCATAGTTTTGACTATAGCAATGTTTTGGTATAACCAATATAATCATTATTTTGGCAAATATGCCAAAGAGACGATAAATTGTCCAAAAGATAGTAATATTGCTGTAATCAAAATACAGGGAGAAATAGTTACTTACGGGACAGAATTAATTGATTCAGCATCAGAAACGACCGTATCTTCTGACGTGGTGTCTTCAGAAACGATAGTCGGATATTTTAATGAAATAGAAAAAGACGACGATATAAAAGCGATAATCGTAGAAATAGATTCACGAGGAGGGTCTCCTATGGCTTCTGAGGAAATAATGGATTCATTAAAGAAAACTACAAAACCAACCATAGCGGTTATAAGAGAAAGTGCTGATTCGGGAGCTTATCTTGTAGCTACGGGAGCAAATAGGATATACGCAAGCAGATTCTCGGAAGTGGGAAGCATTGGTGTAACAATGTCCTATTTGGACTACTCTCAAAAGAATAAACAAGAAGGGTTAACTTATCAGCAGTTGTCTTCGGGTAAGTTTAAGGATACTGGCAGTCCAGACAAAGAGCTGACAGCCGAAGAAAAAGAACTTTTAATGAAAGACGTAGAGAAAATGCATCAGCTTTTTGTAGAAAATGTAGCGGTTAATAGAAATTTAGATATTAAGACGGTTGAGAAATTGGCTGACGGGTCTACTATGCTTGGTCAAGATGCTAAAGAAAAAGGGTTGATTGATGAAATAGGGAACATTGATGACGCTAAAAATTGGCTAAAAAGCCAATTAGGAATAGAACCAGAACTTTGTATTTATCAATAGAATAAAAATGTTCATCATTCTAATGACATATTGGTTAAAATCAAATATCAATGATTATTTCTGCTGGTATTCTACTACGACTACCATGTGTTTCTAATTTCAAGTGGCATAAATTACACAAATAGATTTGATTGGATTTAATTAGATTAAATATGGCATTGATAGAAAGAAAAAGTAATATTGCCCCGTAACATTGCCCCTTATTAGCCCCTAACAGCCCCTAACAGCCCCGAGAAATCAAAAAGGGTATTATGCTATACTTGTTTTTGTTTTAATACAATTAATACGATTATTGTATATGACAAGGGGGTCGGGTTAATGAGTTCACTTAATTTTATTTGTTCAGTTTCCATTATATATCAACGATTAAAAGTCTTACCTTCTCTTCCAACTCAATAGTTTCTTGTGGCTTACCTATTACCTGATTGATTGTATATTCCCGTGCCTTATAGTTCTTGATGGCGTCTTCGGCTTGGGCATCAGATATCTTTTCCCATTTTTTCAGTTGTGCCAATTCAAAAACTTCCCTTGCCCTTTCTTTGGCAATGGTCTTTCTCGCTTTCTGTCCTTTCTGCATTCCCTTGCCGTATTTCTTGTGCCCTTTTTGAAATCCTCTATTCATAAACAAAATGTTGTATAATGTTGTATTAAATTATATTGAAGATGTTGGCGATGTGTATAGCGGTGCATATTTATCGGTGGAAATAAACCCTAAGTTGAAGCTAAGCAGGTTCTAATTTGTTCCAGTTGCCGACCCATTGATATTGACAGTATAACAATGATATGTTATACTGTTTTTAGTTTGAAAATTTAATAAAAGGGGGAGGATAAAATGGAAGCATATAAAACCGTTTGTTCAAATTGTGGGCATGTCAGATTTTGGGTCGGGTACAAGACCGGAATAGGTAAAACGCTCGAACAAATCCAGAAAATGGAAAGAGATCACAGTGTTTGCAAAAAGTGTGGTTCAGGTAACATTAAAACTGAACTCGACTACCAATCAGAAACTGGTAAAAAATTCGCAACAGATGCCGTAAGTTGCGCCGAAGAGATTCTGAGAGAGTCATGATGAAACCTCATTTCAATCGGAGACAACTTATATTCGAATTGCTTCTTAAGATAACGGTCGAAACTCCAAGTTTTGACCGTTTTTTATTTTTCAACCCACCAAACAAGTTCTAACAGCGTCCACTTGCCGACCCTGGCAAAATATGGAGCTAAAATTTAATACCCTCTATGGGAAGTTAGAACTTCTATCGCCTTTTAGGCGATTTTTTGATACCCTTTAATAAAATTTGAACTCATGATATAGTTTTAATATGGAGACAAAACTTCTTTTTGGGATAGCGTCATCAATTATTGCGGTTATTTGTTTTGTTCCATATATAAAAGATATTATTGGAAGAAAAACAGAGCCACATAGATATTCTTGGTTGGTTTGGACGATTCTGCAGGTCGTGGGGGTGATGGCACAAATAAAAGAAGGTGCGGGTTATGGTGCGTGGGCATTAGCAATTGGTGCGCTTTTTTGTTTTGCTATTTTTCTTTTGTCTTTTAAGTACGGAACAAAGAACATTTCAAAATTTGATGTCGCGTGTCTTTTGGCTTCGCTTTGTGCTATCGTAATTTATTTTTTTATTGAAAATCCAGTGTGGGCTATTATCGCAGTCGCATCGATAGATTTTATTGGATTCCTTCCAACCTTTAGAAAGGGCTATGAAGAGCCGTTTACTGAAACAGCAAGCACTTTTATTATGAGTGCTTCGGCACAAGCGTTAAGTTTAATGGCGCTACAAAATTATAATTTGACGACAGTTTTGTATCTCGCAAGTTTATTCCTTACCAATTCATCATTTGCAATAATGATTTTATTGAGAAGGAGAATACTAAAAAACATAAACAAAATAGTAAATTAAGGCACAGAATAAATACAAAAAGCCCATTTTATCGGGCTATTTTTATTTCAAGCGCCTACTAAACAGGTTCTAATCCAGTCCATTCGTCCACTCGGCGAAATATCTTAAAAGCCCTTGATTTTTTCAAGGGTTTTTGGTAGAGTGAATATACGTTTGAACATTTCAATTTAGAGGAGGAAAATATGCAGTACCAGATTGAGACAATTATGGGTGAAGCCAACGAATATGTGCGTAGACGGAATCGGCTCGCTCTCGAGGATCAAGCGCGTGCGGATTATCTGTTGAGGAGATTGAGCCACATGCGAGAAACCTCTTGGATAATAGCTCTTTACTGGGGAGTAGCTGGCGTACTCGCGCTATTAGGAGTTCCAGCTCTATGGAACCTGATAGCTTTCGGCATTAAAGATTTTTTTGAGGTGGCAGGAAGCATTGCTTTTATTTTTTGGACGACGATAGGTTTCATTACTTATTACATATGGCTGAGACCTAGACGTCGGCGGCTTATCAACAAGTTCCGATATGAACTTGCGACTGATTCCCGCTTAAGAAGAGTATTTGAAGATATGGGCTTCGTAGATCCTTAACACCTTGCCACGTTCCGACCAGAGATAATGTTCTCTGGTCGGCTTTATTTTTCAAAAGAATTTGTTGCCAGAAAAAAATCTAAAATCTTAAACAGGTTCTAATCCAGTCCATTCGTCCACCCTGGCAAAATATGGAGCTAAAATTTAATACCCTCTACGGGAAGTTAGAACTTCTATCGCCTTTTAGGCGATTTTTTGATAGAATGAAAGTATAATAAATTAAATATCTATTTATGGAAAAAGAACCAAAATTTAAAACTTCAGAACAAGTAACGGATCCTAAACTTGCTCAAGAAATGGCAGAAATTGAAGCACCATATCATGAAAAAACATTGGGTATATTTCCTCCATCAAGAAGAAAAATTGCTAAAGGAGAACGTGCTGCGGAATGGCATCGATTAAAAGGAGTAGAAATAACTGAATCTGAATTGCCGCAGGAAGTACTTAAAATTGTAAAAGAATATAAACAAGAATACAAAGCAGGCTGTAGAGGAGGAATCTGGAGAATTAGTAAATTTTGGAAAGTTGATCCACTGATTGGCGAAAATATAACCACCTATAGAATCGATGGCATAGTAGATTTGCACGATAATTATGGAAATTGGCTTGAAGGAGATAATGGTATTCTCATTATTAAGGCGGATAACGACAAGGTAGTTGAGGTTAACAAAAAACACTTTATGACTCGTTGCGTAGAGAAACCTCATCGAGATACTTCCGAAGACTTTGGTGGAGGCTTGAATATAAAGTGGCCATAAAACTAAAATTGATCCACTAAATAAGTTCTAATAGCGTCCATTTGTCGACCCAAAACAAAAACCCTTCCACGATGAAAGAGTTTTCTTGCACTTATTCTGTGCTCTTATAATATTTTTTTCCCCTTGATTAATCGTAGCAAGATCATGATGATCGCTATAACAATAAGAACATGAATGAATCCGCCGATAGTGTAAGAAGTGATCAAGCCAAGGAGCCAGAGAATGATTAAAATGACTGCAATTGTGGTTAACATAAATTTGATTGGTTAAAATTATTTATCTTCTTTGTCTAATTTAGCCGCAGCTTCGGGAGTAGAGACTGTTTTTCCCATAAGTAGCAATTTAATGATGCCGAAGGCTATTACCCAATACACAAACATTGCCAGAAGCGTAGTCCACTCAAAGACGCTGCCCGCAACTTTCGTAATACGGAATACGCTGATAAATGGAGCCGCAAAGATGTATGTTGCCCCATAGATGAAACTGGTAAAACCGGCAGCAGCATTCGCTTCTAATAATTTTAAAACGAAACGAAATGCAAGTAGTATTTCTATAAGGCCCAAAACATACCAAACAATTTGTGTGCCTCGATAAAGCGGTTTTGTGCTCGGAGAATTGTAGGAATTCATATATTTTATATATTTATTAATTATTTGTTAAAATTTATAGATCAAATGCGTATTTACGACTATTTCCGCGTATTTATCGACCACAGTTCAATCTTAGCACGTTGATCATTAATTAGATATAGCAAAATCGTCTTTCAATTAAGGCGATTTTTTCTTTTTTTGTATTTAACTTTTTATGATATAATTAAATGGTAATCAATAATTATTATGAACCGAATTAAAATCATTTTACTTTTTGTTATTATTGCCTTATTAATCCTTGTGGCCGCTTTTTTCTATGGCCACTATCAAGGCAAGAAGTTAGGCATAGCCGAGAGCAAACCCGTTGTTAATTCGCAAGTTATTCTTAATCGAATTACCGATCAATATTTTTTAGTTACGAAAACAGTTTTTGTTAACAGTAAGGCGGAAATTGATACGCCGAAGAATAATAACTGGACCGATCTGTTTACCGGCAAGAAGATTACGGTTTTTGGTTTAATCCGGATTGATGTCGGGGTTGATATGAAAAATATGCGCTTAGAAAATATTGTTGTTGATTCTAAAAATAAGATCGTGACTATCAGCTTGCCACACGCCGAAATACTCAATTCTTCATTATCCGGCGAGCTTGATGTAACAGCGGATAAATCTATCCTAGAAACAATAAAAGGACTTTTTAAAAACACGCAGAACGAAGATTATAACATAGCTCTTAAAACTTTAATCGATAGTGCTAATAGTCAAGTTGCGGCTGACGAGAGTATTTTTGAGCAGGCGCGTACGGACTCGGTTAAATTGGTTACCCTTATCGTAACGAGCATGCTAAGCGATTATCGGGTTGTGATTAAGTAGTTAGACAGGTTCTAGTCTGTTCCATTCGCCGACCCTGTGATATCGTCTTTTAATTAAGGCGATTTTTTGGTAAGATGATGACATGGAAATTAAAGAGAAATTATATTTAACCAATAGAAAGGATTGGCGGAAATGGTTAGCAAAAAACCATAAAAAGCAAAAAGAAATTTGGCTCATATATTACCGCAAAGAAACTAAAAAGCCTCGTATTCCATATGATGATGCTGTTTTGGAAGCCCTTGCTTATGGGTGGATTGATAGTATTATTAAAAAGATTGATAAAGAGCGTTTCGCTCAACGTTTTTCGCCACGCAGACCCAAAAGCGTGCTTTCGCAAATGAACAAAGAACGTATACGTGAACTTATAAAAGAAAACAAAATGACGAAATGGGGACTTGAAGCTATTGCACATGTATTTAATCCCAAAACAGACAAAGCAGATAAATTTGTAATTTCTCCGGGCATTTACAAGGCATTGAAAGCAAATAAAGATGCCTGGGAATATTTTCAAAAAACACCGCCCTCGTATAAACACATTAGAATAGCATATATTGAAAGTCGTAAAAGACAGGGTATAGATATGTATAGAAAATCATTGGCATATTTTGTAAAAATGATGGCGCAAAATAAACGTATAGGATTTGTGCAGGAAAGAAGATAAGAAGTTTTTTGATAAGATAAACATATAAGAATGGTGATTATAACAATAAATTAGTAATGAAATACGATGTAGCAGTAATCGGCGGAGGACCTGCGGGAATGATTTCCGCAGGGAGGGCTGGCGAGTTAGGGGCCAGCGTTATTTTAATTGAAAAAAATAAAAATCTCGGAAGAAAACTTTTGATTACAGGTAAGGGGCGATGCAACATTACAAACAAAGAAAACAATCCAAGGGAATTTATAAATAAATTCGGAAAAAACGGGAAATTTCTTTTTTCGGCTTTTTCTGTGTTTGGAATCCAAGAAACGATAAATTTTTTCGAAAAGCTTAATTTAAGAATAAAAATCGAAAGAGGAAGAAGAGTTTTTCCCGTAAGCGATAAATCGCAGGACGTACTTGAAACGCTGATTGGTTATCTAAAAAAATCTAATGTAAAGATAAAATCAAATTCAGAAGTGAAAGAAGTAATAAAAAAAGACAATAAAATTGAAAAAATTATTCTTGCAAACAACGAAGAGATAATAGCAAGTAAGTTTATAATTTCCACCGGAGGAAAATCATATCCCGGAACCGGTTCTACAGGAGACGGGTATAAATGGGCTAAAAAATTAGGGCATACGGTTACGAATCTTTCGCCGTCGCTTGTGCCAATTATCGTAAAAGAAAAAATAGTGAAAGAACTGGAAGGATTAAGCTTAAAAAACGTCGAAATAAGCGTTTATAAAGAGAACAAAAAAATCGATTCAAGATTTGGTGAAGCAATATTTACAGCAGACGGAATGAGCGGGCCAATTATTATTGATATGAGTAAGAAAATCAGGCAGGAATTGCCCAAGGATATTAAAATTAAGATAGATTTTAAGCCGGCCTTAGATTTTTCAAAACTTGACCAGAGGATTCAAGAAGATTTTAACAGGGATTCCAAAAAAATGTTTAAAAACAGTCTTAATGATTTATTGCCGCAGAAACTTATTCCCATTATCGTAAAATTGTCCGGAATTAACTCAAATAAAAAATCCAGTTTCATTACCAAAGAGGAAAGAAAAAAATTATTATACCTTTTAAAAGAGTTTACCCTAGAGGTAAAATCTTTGGCTATTCACGAGAAAGCAATCATTACTTCCGGCGGAATTGAATTAAGCGAAATTGATCAGAAGACCATGAAATCAAAATTAATAGATAATTTATATTTTGCAGGGGAGATACTTGATATTGATGGCCCAACGGGCGGATATAATTTACAGGTTTGCTGGACAACGGGGTATGTTGCAGGAGAAAACGCTTACTTGACTTTTCATTAAAATGGATATATTATATAATTGCTCTTTAAAGGAGGTGCCAAATGAGCGAAAGTGACCCGGATGAAGTTGTGCACGAAGAACATTTATCATTTTTTGGATTATTACCTAGTGTGTATACAACTGAAATAATTAAAGATGATGATACATATACAGGATATGGATGGGATGAAGGAGAGGCAAACAAAAAAGCCGGTGATGCATATCGCGATGGTAAAAAAGACAATAAATGATTGAATAAAAAAAGAAGTTGAGGGGCGCAGGAAGACCTGCCCCCTTTTTAATTTCTTGCCTTTTTAAAAAAAATTTGATAGATTAGTATTATCTAGGTAATATAAAATATGATTAGTTATAATAATTTAAGGCCGGGAGTAATCTTTCTTTTAGATGGGCAGCCATATCAGGTGCTCGAGTTTAATTTTTTGCGCATGCAGCAAAGAAAGCCGGTTGCCCAGACCAAAATCAAGAATCTGATTTCCGGCAAGATTATCAGCCGCAATTTTCAGCCCAGCGAGACTTTTGAAGAAGCAGAAGTCATTTACAGGCAGGTAAAATTTCTCTACAGCCATAAAGATAAGTTTGTTTTTTGCGAGATAAATGATCCGTCAAAAAGATTTGAATTAGACCAGGAACAGATTGGCAACATGAAATTATACTTAAAGCCGAATAATTCCATTGATGTGATGGAATTCAATGATAAAATTATTAATATCAATCTGCCGATTAAGATGGATTTTAGGGTTATCGAAGCCCCTCCAGGAATCAAGGGCAATACAGCACAGGGCGGAGTGAAAGCAGTAAAAATAGAAACAGGCGCGATGGTTAATGTGCCGTTGTTTGTCAATTCAGGAGATATTGTAAAAATAAATACTGAAACAGGAGATTATGTCGAGCGTGTTGATAAAGGATAATGAAATTATGGTGCAAAAAAATAACAAACAAGTGCGAGAACCGGCAGTAGCTGGTTCTTTTTATCCCAGCGATAAAAAAGAACTGAGTTTATTGATTGATGAATATCTTAATAATGCAGATTTACCTGAAATTAGCGGGAACATTAAAGCTTTAATCGTGCCTCATGCTGGATATGAGTATTCTGGGCAAGTCGCGGCTTATGGCTTTAAAATATTAATTAATAAACCTATTAAGCGCGTAATTTTAATTGGCAACAGCCATGAAGAATATTTTGACGGCATTTCTGTATGGAATACAGGTTATTTTAAAACTCCATTAGGCGAGATTGCAGTAGATGAGGATTTTGCGGATAAATTGATTAATGTAAATCCCAAAATAATTTTTAAAGAGAGCGCACATTTAAAAGAACATTCCTTAGAGGTCCAATTGCCTTTTTTGCAGAAAGTTTTATCGGATTTCAGGATGGTGCCAATTATTTTAGGAAATCAGGGAAATATTGATGTTTTGATTGGCGTTCTGAGAAATTTAATTGACGAAAATACTTTACTTATCGCCAGTTCTGATTTATCGCATTATCCGAATTATAAAGATGCGCAATATTCTGATAATAAAGTCATTCAAGCAATTTTATCCAATAAAAGAGAAAATTTGCAAAAAACAATTTCTGATTTGGAAAAACAGGAAATTCCGAATTTGCAAACCTGCGCTTGTGGACAAGGTGCGATTGAAGTAATAATGGGGTTAATGGGTGGTTCTGAAGTAAAGTTATTAAAATCAGCGAATTCTGGAGATTTGTCTCGACCTGAAGAGGCGGATAAGTCACGAGTAGTTGGTTATGCGAGTATTTCATTTATTGAAAATGATTCTAAATTAAACGAAACAGAGCAAGGGATTTTACTTAATCTTGCCAAGCAAGCTGTGGAAGCCTATGTTCAAACTAATAAAATTATTGGAGTTAAAGAAAGCAATGCGAATTTAAATAAACATCAAGGCGTATTTGTTACTTTAAAAAAAGACAATGATTTAAGGGGTTGTATTGGCCTTTTCGAATCAGAAGAGCCACTTTATCAAGTAGTGATAGACAT
>Ga0172380_10004548_pt1 | contig 17714 bp, 11 predicted proteins | sample Leawe162metaG_FD_119747 | JGI IMG/M metagenome (GOLD analysis project Ga0172380, IMG submission 119747) | Leachate microbial communities from a municipal landfill in Southern Ontario, Canada - Leachate well 162 metaG | ecosystem: Engineered > Solid waste > Landfill > Unclassified | place... | reverse complement strand
TGAAATTTTTCGGGAGCAAAGGAAGTATCTTTTTACCTTCATAAAAAAGTTCGTTGCATCGCTTTAATTGAAACTTCATAAGCAATCGGAATTCTTCATTGAAATTTTTTGTTTTGAATTTGTCGGCGGTTATATCGAATTTACTTAATTCATCTAATGGTATATAAATTCTATCTTTTGAGATATCTAAACTAATATCCTGATAGAAATTTGTTAACTGAAGCGCAGTACAAATATTATCAGAATATTTGAGCGTTTTTTCATCGCGTATATTAATAAATTCTAGCATAATCCTTCCGACCGGATTAGCTGAATGATTGCAATAAAATAATATTTCATCAAAATTATTGAATTCTTTTTTTTTGCAATCCATTTCAAAAGCATTTAATAAATCATAAAAGTATTTCGGTGTAAGCTGGAATTCTTTTATTATAGAATGAAGTGCTTTCCAAAATTTATTATCATAATTCTCAATCAAAGAACAAGAAAAAGAATCTCTATAATTTTGTATATTTTTAATTCTTTCTTCATCAGATAAATTCCCTTCATCAGCAATATCATCAGCAGTTCGGGAAAAATGATAAAGTAAGGAGACCGGTTTTCTTAATTTCTTAGGAAGAAAATAAGAAATAACAGGAAAATTTTCATAATGACTCTTTGCTAAATTTTGGGTTTGTTTATATACAGAATCCATTTAGCTCAAAAACTCCTTAATGAATTGCAAAAAAAATAGCAAAGTATGTCCCTTTTTGATTATAAATTTGAAGTAAATATCACATTATTACCGTATATTACGCCAGATAATATATAAATTACAATGGAATTTCAATAATGAAAATAGATAAAGGACATACATTTCATATACCCGTTTTAGGAATCGGATACTCTGCCGATACTCCCGCAAAGGTTGCTAAATATGGTATATCTTCTGTAATTTCTTTAGTTGATGATACATTATTAGAACACTTAAGGAAAATGTATCAGGAAAATAACGAAGAACCTTTTACTCCAATCCCGCTTAAAGAAGAAGATTCACGCGCTAAAAGAATTACTGCTTACTTAAATACAATTAACAAAACAGTAAAAGAACAGTTCGAGAAATTAAAAGAATCAAAATTCGATATTGGTAGCGAGTTAACAAAATATTTTGAAATGCTCCCTGACTTATCGGAATTAAAAGAAAAATATAATCAGATGTTAATTGCTCGAGGGAAAAGAAAAGAAAAACTTCAGAACTGGCTTAGAGAAAATATTTTCCATGGCTCGATTGATGTTAATATCATGACAAAACTTGATAAAACAAATTATTCGATTGATAACACAGAATTGCCTCAACAATTTAATGACGCACATGCCGCATTAAGAGGATTTGCAAATAGTGAATTAGAAAGTTCAATTATATTTTCAGCAGGAATGAATCCAAGACTTTATAATTACTTAGAAACATTAAAAGAGTTTTTACCAACTATCGATGGAAGTTTTAAAAAGAAAATTGTTATTAAAGTTAGTGATTTCCGTTCTGCATTTATTCAGGGAAAGTATCTCGCTAAAAAGGGATTGTGGGTTTCAGAATTTAGAATTGAATCGGGTCTTAATTGCGGTGGTCATGCTTTTGCTTCAGATGGTTTTTTGCTCGGCCCTATTCTGCAAGAATTTAAAAATAGAAAAGAAGAATTATTTAATTCAATAAAGGAATTGTTTATCCCTGCAATTGCAAATAAAGAATTGACGATCAACGAAAACAATTTGAATATCGATATCACTGTCCAAGGTGGTATAGGTAAAAGTAGCGAGCATGATTTTTTGATTCGTTATTTCGGAGTTAAAAGTGTTGGCTGGGGAAGTCCTTTCTTATTAGTGCCTGAGACTATGAATGTTGATACTGATACTTTAGAACGACTAAGCTGTGCTGGTGAAGATGATTTGTATTTGAGCGATATCTCGCCGCTTGGAGTTCCATTTAATAGTCTAAAAGGAAATACAAAAGATTTGGAAAAAATGGATCGCCTTATTAATGGAAAACCAGGAAGCCCTTGTCCTAAAAAATTCTTAGTTTCTAATAAGGATTATTCAGAAAAACCACTTTGCCCGGCTTCAATTACTTTTATGAAAAAAATTAGCGAGCTCAAAAATGCCGACCCGGCTTCCCAAGAATTAAATGATAAGTTTAATTGGGCTGCTGAAAAATCGTGTTTATGTGAAGGTCTATCTGCATCAGTTTATAAAGCAAATAATATACAAGCACCAAAGGGAAGCACAACTGTATCAGTATGCCCCGGACCTAATCTTGCATATTTTTCTAAAATTTCTACTCTCAAAGAAATGGTAGATCATATCTATGGTAGAATTAATTTAATTACTAATTCTGAAAGACCAAATCTATTTATTAAAGAGATTCAACTCTATATAGATTATATGCACAAGCGAGTGAGCGAAGAAAAACTTTTTAATACATTTAGAAATAATATTATAGATGGCATAAAATATTACCGAGAACTACTTCCTGAAATTAAAGAAGAAACCGAAAAGGTGAGAGAAAGAATTAAGGAAGAATTAGATTTATTAGAAGAGAAACTCTTTTCTATTTCCGTTGCGGCTGCATAAGAATTTTATGCAGCGTGTTTTTATTTTCATAATTTTCCTGTGCGGTTTTGCGCATATCAATGCGCAAACTGAGTATACAAGATTTTCTGAGAGTAATCATTTCAAATCTAAAGAAATAGGAATTCTTCTTAACCAGATTGATTTTATTACCCACTCAAAACTTTCATCTTCGGAAAATCCTATAAAGCCTGATAATGGATTCAATGATTTCTGTGTCAGTGAGTCATTCAAACACACCTATAATGTAAATTCAAAAAATGAATTAACTGAAACTGATACTTTAACAACAACTATCCCACAAGATATTTCGATAGGAATTAATACCGGATTAAAATTAGTTTCTTCTCCAACGCAATTCGAATCAGATGATTTACTTTACGGTGGTGCAGCAATTGCAGCTACCGGATTAGCATTTTTATTAGATGATGAAATACGATCCTCTTTTGGTCGAAGCCATTCAAAAGCACTTGATAACCTTGATGAAATTGGTCATCGATATGGTGATCTATTATATGCAGGAGGAATCTCAGCAGGCATATATCTTGGGGGCAAAGCATTCGGCATTGAAAGTTTTTCAGTAACAGGCAGGATGCTTCTTGAAGGATTATTCTATGCAGGTGCAACAACTATTATTCTAAAAACTGTTCTTGGAAGAAGCCGCCCTTATATGAATGAAGGGAATACAAATTTCAAACTGTTTCAAACATCGAATGATTACAACTCAATGCCATCAGGTCATTGCACAGTTGCATTCGCCTTTTCATCTGTATTAGCCGAGAGAATCGATAATGTTTATGCTTCAATTTTTCTTTATAGTTTAGCCGCTTCTACTGTCGTTCAGAGAATTTATAGTGATAATCATTGGGCTTCGGATTGTATTGCGGGTTCGGTAATTGGATATGTAATCGGTAAAGCTGTAGTTAAATTTGACGAGATGCAAAAGGAAAATAATATTAACATTTCTGCCACTTACATCCTAAACGGTGCAGGCATTAATCTTCGCTATTCATTCTAACTATTTTTTAATATAAATTTTATTTTATTTAAATTACCCCATTCTATTCCGGGAGTGCAATGAAAAATATCAGAATAATCATTTCGATTGTTACATTAATTCTATTCACAACATCATGCGATCTTTTTTTTGATTCCAGCGATAATACCATTGTCTATGTAGTAAACACCAAGAAATTAAATATTAGAGAAGAGCCGTCCGAAAAAGCAGTAATAATTGGTGAACTTGTAAAGGGGGATACGATAATCCCAATAGACAAGATAAAAGATTGGGTTCAGTTTGCTTATAATAAAGATACCGCTTATGTATTTAGCAAAAATCTCCTAATGATGGCAATCCCTACCGAGATTATCGAAAAGAAAGAAGCACTCATATTACCAGAACCGGGACTATCGATTAAAAATTTGTTCGATGAATATGGGAGATGGGATAAACTCTCATTCTGGGGAATCACCTTAGCATTGTCAATTTTAACAGTTGTATTTATTGTAATAGGTATTGAACTTGATAAAAAATTGATGCAGTTCAAAGGTAAATTTCGACATAAAGGAGAAAATATTATTCCCTATTTGTTCGGAGCTTTGGGACTTTTATTCGGAATTGTTAATGCATTTTGGGAATTAGAAATATTGAAATTAATTTTTGTTGAACATTTTTGGTGGTTTCCGATGGGACAAGGATTTTTAGCCTGGTATTTATGGTTACTATCGATTCTTGGGATATCAATCTTAGTTTATTCAATCTATCAAGACGTAACAAAATATGGAGTATATTTTCCAATCAGGACTATTTATTTCGTTTCACTTTCTATTTTCGCTTTTGTAACAGTCGCATTTATAACAATGGCTGCAATCTATTTAGCGATTGGAGCTTCAATTTTAGTGCTTGGATATTGGATAATGGATGGATTAGCATCTCCATCAAATTATAAATACTCCAAAGGGAGCAGCAGTTATGCTAAAAATGCAGAAGAGCAAAGAGAAAAATTGAAGTCAGAGCTTGAGACTAAACGAATGGAAAAAATTAATAAGAATTATCTGAGTGGAGATTAATTTCTCAGCGTAATAGATTTTATAAATTATTCCATATTTACATTAATAAACATGCTTCGGCAGAAAGTGCTACGAGCATTTCTCTTATATCCCAGTTGGACTGCCAATCTCTATGATCCCAAATTTCGGTATCAACATTATCTCCACCATAAAGAATTTGTCCGATCTTTACGCCTCTAAATTTTGCGACAGCAAATAATGCAGCAGCTTCCATTTCGACAGATATGCAACCCTCTGATTTTCTTAATGAAATTTTAGAAGATGTTTCTCGATAAACTCCATCGGTAGTCCAAGTCTTTCCGATACGATAAGAAATGTTTCTCTTCGTCAATGTTGTTTCAATTGCTATTAAAGCTTCCGAAGATGGTGCAACTTCACGAGAAGGTTCTAAATAATGATATGATGTTCCTTCATCTCTAATTGCACTATTTGGGACGATAAGATTTCCGGCAGCAATTTCTTTATCCAAAACACCGGCACCACCACAAACTACAAATTTATTGCATCCCATATGAATGACATCTTCAAAAGTGGCAACAGCTAATGGAGCACCAACACCGGGATGGAATAAAACTATCGAACGATTTTCAAATTCGTAGCTATATACATAATGAAATCCCATCTCACTCTTTATCTTACTAATTATTTTTAGCTTACCACTTTCTGCTAGATGAGTTATTACATCATTAAAAAAGCAGACAACGGCGTGCTTAGGAATATCAGGGATTTCTTTTACTAAGTCTGAAGGGCTTATTATTGCAAGCCTATCCGAGTCAAATTCTAAAATTGGAAATTGTTTTTTCATAAGCCGATTTCTTCTATTTTTATTTTCAGTATTGGCAAGTCAACGCTTATTAGTTCTTGATCTGGTCTATACATAAATATCATTAATGTCATATTCTCTTTCAAAAAATATATTTAAAGACATATTTATAAGTTCAAAAAGAACTACTACCGTCGAAAGAAAAGCAAATAGAGATGACAATACTTCTTTTATATATTTTTTTTCATCTCTCATTTTTATATAATGCATGTAACTCTATATTTACCTGATTAATTGTTTTACGGTTTTATCGATCTCTTTCATTTCTTCTGCAAGATATTTTTTTATGTCAGTTCTTAGTCTTCCAAGATGCATTGGAGATAATACTTTTTGTGGTGGGTTAGCCATTAAATATTTACCCGTTTGCGTATGAGCATCCTCCCCTAATTCAGCAAGATGTGAATGCTTTTCATTATTTTTATCAAATTCGGGGAAATATATATCTAAAATCTTTTTGTGGACATGTCGTGCACCAAACAATCCTCTTGCTTGAAAATCTTTCATCATTAAATTTGGAATACTTGAATTTAGGATTGCAGTTAAATAATATGCCTCATTAATCGATCCTGTATAGAGAACATAACTAACACTCTCCACAATAAACTCTAAATCAATATCCTCCCTCTTCACAATTGTAGCATTTGCATCTGCAGCCGAAGCATTATATAAAACCAAATATGGAGATGATAAATTTTGGGATGTTAGCTTACTTTGCCAATTTAAATAAAATTCAGCAGTAAACTTTTTGTTGTTTTCCGTTCTCAACTGTTCCCAAAATCTTTCAGCACTTTTAAACCATCGAGAAGCATTGATATATCCTTCAATCATTAATTCATCGGCAGAATGAAGTAATATATTCCTATTATTATCTTCATCAATTTGTATGGTTATTGGAAGAACTATTAACTCCGGTTTATAAAGAGCAAATGGAAGAATGGATTTTGATAATGCAGTCCTGAAGAGAAACTTACTTTCAATTCTTCCTTTGAGTTCAATATTTTTCCACGGCATTTTCGCGTCAACATTAATTGCTTCAGAAGTTTTTATATTAATGATTCTGTCCTCATAATTTTCAGGCACTTCTTGCACTAATTCGACAAAATAAAATGAACGTGGAACTATCGTAGCTCCCTGCCTGAAACTATCTTTATAAGGATTTGATAATAATTGTTTTTTGTATTTATGAAGAGAAAATGCAGTAGATTTACCTTGTTTGGAATAATACCATTTAGAATTGGTTTCAGAGATTAATTCCTTTGCCGATTCTAAATTGCAATTATGATAAAGCAGATTGCCTTTGAAAGAAATACCTTCGATTCCCGATGATAAAATATTTCTCTTCACGCTATCTTTTTCTTTGGAAGCGAATAATACCGAGCTTGGGATTCTGAATAATGGAGATACTTCGTTTAAGTCCCAAATCTGTTTTAATCGGAATCCTTTTGCTTTTCCACTTCGAGTATTATCGTGATGATCTGCACTAAAAAAACTTCTGGGTAGGACAAAAGCAATTTCACCTTTTTCTTTTAAGAAATAACTGCTGCAATAGGCGAGAAAAATTGCTGCAATTTCTAAATGTGGGAAATTAGCCACCCGTTCCGGTTTAATATCATACTTTATAGCAAGCTCATTAAGTATATTTTGATATTCTTCATTTTTAACTGAACTATATGTAAACCATGGTGGATTACCAATAACATAATCGAACTTACCCGATAGGAAATAGGGCTTATAAAGATTCTGGACAATAAATTTCCAGATACTATCTCTCCCCTTTTCTTTAACGCTTCTTAAACTCCGATAGATTTTATAAAAACTATCTATTACTAACTTATTAAATCCACCGCCTCTAATTTGTTTAGTTAGAATGTTTTCAAAAGTTTTAGCAGAAGCTTCACTTTTATTATATGTCTGCTCGGCAAGGTCTTCTGCAATCTCCAAAGCTTCATCGAATGTTTTTACATCTTCCAAAATATGAGAACTGAGTTCAAGTGTCTCTTTATCAATCTGCATCTTAAAAGTTTTACCAAAGAGGTCTTCTACTCCATCTGGTGAGAGTAAAGTATTTGCTAAAATAATATTGATATGTATAGGCGTTTTGGAATTAACTACTTCTTTTCCAAGTACTAGCAATATATTTGTCTTAGCTATTTGGACGCTTAAGGGATGAATATCAATTCCATATAAAGAAGCATTCAATTCTTCAACTGAAATATTAGGATTTAGTAACCTGAAACGGTGAGCGGCAGCTAATAAAAATGAGCCGCTTCCACATGCAGGGTCAAGTACTCTATTCCCTTCTTTTAAGTCAAGTTCCAACATAACTCTTTGGCAAAGCCAATCAGGAGTATAATACTCACCTAATGCATGGCGTGTGTCTAAATCAATTAATTCTTGATAAACCCCTTTAAGAATATCTTCATCAACATTATGAAAATCAAATAATGATATTTCTTGAGCAATTAAGCGAAAAACTTTTTTGAGCGGTCGAAAATTTCTTTCGTTCTTAACCCAATGGAAAAAATCGTCATCTACAAAATTATTAATTGAATGATTATGAAAAATTGACCCATCAATAATCGACTTTATCTCGTTATCATCAATATAATCATCATTGCTAACCACTGCATAAGCTAACATTTTAGCGAATACACTTAAATATGTATGTATAATAAAATTATCTTCGCTTGCTTCATAAGACCCATAAGCAATGCTTAAAAATTTACTCCATTGTTCAAACGATACTTGAACTTCACCAAATTTTTTTGCGTTTTGAAAATGGTTATTCATTTGGTAAAAGCACTCAATAAATACATTACTCTGATGACCGAATGCTTCTTCGATTCTTTTTAAAGTAGCTTTCTGCTTCTCTTCCCTAAATAGAAATCGATCAATCCAGTAATAAAAATCTTCAGCATTTTTTTCTGTTAAAGTAAAGGATGCACTTTTTACTTCATTCAATATTAATTCATCTTCTCGAAGTTCTTCAATATTTTCAATGCACGAAATATCAAGAGCAAATACTTTCCAATTGATACAATCGGAAGCTATTAATGTAAAATTATAACCTTCACCTGTGCTATATTGCCCCAATAGATACCCGGCAAGCTGTTCTTTCGCATGGTTTAGTGTTACTTTTAAATCATTTTCAAATTCTATAATTATTTTATTATAAAGGGAATCTGCACTTCCACGATGGAGTTTATCTTTGCGGGGTATATTTAAAATCGTTGTTTCAGCTCCGAGAGATATTTTATCAATAATCTTTTGAATCTCTTTATCGCCGGAGTATAAACGGTTTAATAGATCTTTGAATGCTTCTTTCTTCGGCAGCTCTTTATTAGCCGATTTTACAATCGTAAGGTATGACTCAATAAGCTCTTTTTTCAAAATTCAAGACCTGATATATTTTAAGAAATTTATTAGTAATGATATCTACACTGAATAAAATCTATTTTATCATCACTAATTACATAAACTATTCTATGCTCCTGAGTTATTCTTCTTGACCATGTTCCACTTCCAAGAAAACGTAGCGGCTCAGGTTTTCCGATTCCTTCAGTTGGATTCCTCCTAATCGATTCTATTAATTCTAAAATATGGAAGTGGGATTTAGTACCCGGAACAGGGCTCGAACCTGCAAGACCTTGCGATCATTAGCTCCTGAAGCTAACGTGTCTACCAATTCCACCATCCGGGCATTGCTATTTTACTTCATAAAATTTCAATAAGCCAAACTTGGCAACAGTCCAGAGAGCTGCAATTGCCCAAAGAGGCTACCAAATTTAGCTATTTATAAGTACTAAATCTGAAAACAAATAATTAACAAAATCTATTTTATCTCTTGTGCCTCATTAGATACAGTATCAGTCATAAGGTATCGATCAAATATTTTTACGTTTGCATCTCTTCTTGGATCAAACATTTCTGGAAGTGTTCTTACATTCACCAAATCAGTATAAATTCCACCTCTGCATTGATTGGAATAAAGTTTAGGATCGCCATATTCAAAAATTGATTCCCTGCAAAAATTAGCAGGTACGACATCACCACTCGAAGGTGATTGGAAATCTTCTAAAGGAAGTTTTAATTCCTCATAAACACCCTTCATAAAAAGTGCCCAAATCGGTAATGCCGCTCTTGCACCTTGTCCATAGCTTCCGGTAAATGAAATTCTTTGATCATCAAATCCCACCCATACAGCTGCGGCAAGCTGTGGAGTAAATCCGCAGAACCATGCGTCTGCATAATCTTGTGTTGTACCTGTCTTACCCGCAGCCGGTCTAACGAAATTATATCCCGCTCTTACTCTAATACCTGTACCTTCATCAATTACAGAGCGCATCATATCAGTCGCTATATAAGCCGTTTCTTCTGAGATTGCCTCGCTCGGCATTGAAGCAAATTCCTCAATTAAAATTCCATTCTTATCTTCTACTCTAACTATCGATATTGGTTCATTTGCAATTCCTTTATTACCAAAAGTAGAATATGCGTTCGCCATTTCTAATGGAGAGACTAAAGATGTGCCAAGCGCAATTGATGGAACTAAATCTAATTTACTTTTTATTCCCATTCGTTCTGCCAATCTTCCAATTCGCCAAAGCTCTATATGTCCTTCAATAATCAATCGAGCAGTTACAAGGTTAAGCGATTTTGTAATTCCCTGCCTTAGTGTTACAAACCCGCTTGTACTTCTATCATCATTTTGAGGACTCCAACCATTATAATTAAAGCGCTGGTTAAGTATTGGAAATGCCGGATATAAACCATCATCAATAGCAGTAGCATAGACAAATGGTTTGAATGAAGAACCCGGCTGCCTTCTAATCTGAACTGCTCTATTCAAGCCATGCATTTCATTTGGGTCTCTACCGCCAACCATAGCCTTAATTCCACCTGTCTTAACGTCAACACTTACAAATCCAACCTGAATATTTTTTTCTAGTCTTTTTATGGAATCAACAAATGTTTTATCATTATATAATCGTTGATACACCGCACGTTTTTCGTTTTCGTCAACAGCTTTTCTGTAGTCTTTATTCTTCTTTATTTCTTTATCTAAAACTTCTTTTAGTATTGATGAATATTTATTCCAATCCCATCTTTCATCAAATTGCTTTTGAAATTCTGCTAAGTGTGTTTGTACCGCAGTATTTGCAACCTTCTGCATTCTTGAATCAAGCGTTGTATAAATATTTAAACCGTCCTCATATAAATCGTATCCATGCTTACGAGCAATTTTTTCCATCTGTTTTCTAACGTATTCAAGAAAATGAGGGGCAAGGCTGCCGGTAATTCCCTCTTCAATTTTTTTATAAGAAAGTTCTATCGGTATTAATTTTAATTTCTCATATTGAGCTTCTGTTAGGTAATCTTCATCTACCATATTGCTCATTACAAGGTTTCTTCTACGCATTGCATTTTCATATCGGTCAAAAGGATCATAATAAACGGCTGATTTTAATAAGGCTACTATAACGCCACAATCTTGAACTGAAAGCTGCTCCACATCTTTATCGAAATACACTTTAGATGCCATTTCAATTCCATAAGCGCCATGTCCGAACCATGAAACATTAAAATACAATTCAAGAATTTCTTGCTTGGTATATGTCTTTTCTATCTGAATTGCAGTAATCCATTCTCTAACTTTTCTTACTACCGTACCAAAGAGTGATTCATTACTCGTCTTTAATTCATAAAGATTTTTAGCTAATTGCTGGGTAATGGTACTTGCGCCTTCACGTCTAAAAAGAAAAACATTTTTTATCATTGCCTGAATGAAACGTTTTAAGTCAACACCCCAATGACTGTAAAAACCTCTATCCTCAGTCGAGATAAGTGCGTTAATTAAGTGAGGCGGTAATTTTTCTATTCCAACTTCAACTCTATTCTGTCTATAAAATTGCCCAACAAGTTCACCATCGGCACTAAACACATTACTTGCAAGGAGCGGACGTGGATTTTCTAATTCTTCTAAGGAAGGCAGTCCTGTAAATACATATATCATAAATCCCAAAAATAAAACAGCTAATACTCCCGAAAGACTCCAGATTATTTTCCGTTTTTTGGACTTGTTGTTTTTCTTTATTGGTTTATTTACTTCTGCCATCATTATCCCAATCTATAATTTCAAATTTATTAGTAAACTTGCCGTAGCAAGGCGTTTCTAACCATGTTCCTAAATTTATGTAATAACCATTTTTATAATTCATAAATTCTTTTCTATGTGAATGACCAAAAACAATGTAATCAAAACCTTCATCTATTTTTTTCTTAGCAGTATCAACAAGACCATCAATTTCACCATAATTTTTTTGAGCCGTATAGTCGCGGCTTTTTTTGCTTGTTCCGCTTGCTATCCAAATTCCAAGATCAGGATGTATAATCGAATAAAGTGCCTGTATAAATTTATTCCTTAAAATCAGCTTTAAGATTTTATACCCGGTATCATTAGCAACTAATCCATCACCATGCCCCATAAAAAACTTTTTACCGTTAAGTTCGATAGATATCGGTTCTTCATATAGAACAGCACCAATTTCTTTTTCAAAAAAATCTCGATGCAAAAAATCATGATTGCCAATAAAATAGTGAATCTTAACTCCGGATTCCGAAAGATACTGTAATGCGGCAATAGTTTTGAAAAATCCTTTTTGCACTACCGATCGATATTCAAACCAGTAATCGAAAAGGTCTCCCATAATAAAAATCTCATTACAATTACCTTTGGCAAATTCGAGAAAAGAAACTAATTTTTTTTCTTTCTCAATCTCTTTTGGTTTTGCTTCTAAACCAAGATGAATATCCGATATAAATAAATAGGTTTTCAATTATCCTTTTAGAGAATTTCTTAATCAGTAAATATAACTTAATTTTGATTATTATATTCAGCCAAAAGCCAAAAGTCTGGGTCGAGTGTTACATTTATAGGCTTTTTATTTACCGGAATATTTATATGATACTCTCTCTTATCAATTGATAATCTTTCTTTAATTTTTGTTTTATCACTGAATAAAATTTCAACATCAATATCGAACTTATATTCAGGATATTCTTTTTGAATTTGGTTTACATTCAATATTACATTATTATCCGAAAGCGAATAAGAATAATTTAATTCAATTTTTCCTTTGCCCTTAAATACCCATTGGTCAAAGAATTTTTTAAGATTTTTCCCACTTATTTTTTCGGTAATAGCAATAAAATCTTTTGTTTCTACGTTTTTATACTTAAAAGAATCGTAATAAGTTCTAAGAATTTTGAAAAAATTATCATTACCAACTTCATAACGTAACATGTGAAGTACCCAAGCACCTTTATCATAAACAAGTCGACTAAAAAGATCAATTTCAGGATCGTAAAGAGTAGAACTTTTAAAACTATTTTGTTTTGAAGCCATAGTTGAAACAAGCGCATCGTAGCCGGAATTATTTTCCCAATATAGGGCTTCGGAGTATGTAGCAAAACCTTCATTAAGCCAAATATCTTTCCAAGATTTAGGTGTTAGCGCATTCCCCCACCATTGATGTGCAAGCTCATGAATTAAAAGATCAGAGAAGAATCGATGCCCCGAAATATAATTAGAGCCAACACCTGTAATCGTCTGATGTTCCATTGCACCAGCCTGCCAAAGAAATTCAGCAACTCCATATTTTTCCTTTTGAAAAGGATATCTGCCAAATTTACTTTCGAAAAATTTTAGCCACTTTGGATGATCAGAAAAATCTTTTTTAGCATCATCAAGTTTTCCGGGTAAAACATAATGAGTTAATTGCAACGTATCCTTCCCACTTATATATTTATCCTTAATTTCAGAATAATCAGCCGAATATAATGCAATTAAATATGTAGCAATCGGATAATATGTTTTCCAATGGTATTCTTTTTTTTTACCGATTGTCCTTGAACTAACTAAAACTCCATTTGAAACTGAAGTCATAGATGAATCATTTATTATTTTTATATCTAAAAGTGCTTTATCAGCCGGATTATCATTGCACGGAAACCATGTAGAAGCATAAACAGGCTCATTCAAGGTATATACAAAGAATTTGCCATTAACTTTTTTCATTACGAAAGAGCCAAAACCAAGACTTTCAGGAGTTCCGGAATATATAATTTCAACATTAAAAGAATCTTTCTTACTTCCCTCTCGATCTATTTGAATCTTTGTGTCGCTTTGTTTATAATTAACTTTAACTCCATTAAATAATATTGAACTTATTTTCATATTATCATAAAAATTAAGATTTAATTTGTTTGAGGATGTAGGCATAATGCCTTCAATAATAGTTTTTCCTTTTATAATTTTTTTTTCCGGTAAAAGCTCGATATTTATATCATAATGGAAAACGTCTAAAAGTTTTTGTTCTTTTGAAACATAATTATCGAGATACTCTTTATCTACTTCGGCAAGAGAGAGTACACCTGAATTTTCAGTAACTTTTTCTTCTAAAGATTTAATTTTTTCAATTGGGTTTAAGAAATAGAATATCGCTCCCCAGAAAAGAAAAATCATAAAAAAGATAGAAAAGAGTATTAGTTTGCTTTGTTTTGTCATAGTTTTAGAAAAATATGTTTCTTAATTCAAAGTTAATAATTTCTATGATTGCCAATCAATCAATAAATAGATATATTTTAATAGACCAAAAATAGAGATGAAAATAATATGTCATTAACCGGTTCATCAATACTTCGTAAATCATTAACTATGGTTCTTGCAGGTGGGATAGGAGAACGTTTATACCCACTTACGGTAGAACGCACAAAGCCTTCCGTACCTTTCGGCGGAAAGTACAGGATAATCGATTTTGCATTATCCAACTGCTTAAATTCAGGTCTCAGAAAAATTTATGTTCTTACTCAATACAAATCCGATTCACTCAATCGGCATTTATATGAAGCGTGGAATATTTTTAATCCGGAATTGGGAGAGTTTATTTATTCCATTCCACCACAATTAAAAATTAGTAATAATTGGTATCAAGGAACTGCTAATGCAATTCGTCAGAATTTTAATTTAATTTATGATGAAGATTATGAATGGATAGTATTGCTTTCAGGTGATCATATTTACAAGATGGATTACCTAAAGATGATACAATACCATATTGAAACAGGCGCACAGTTGACGATTTCTAATATGGAAATGCCCAAAACAGTGAGCGACCGATTTGGGTGTATTGAAGTAGATGCTGAGTATCGAGTCCAAAATTTTGTTGAGAAACCAAAAGTCCCACCTACGATTCCGGGTAATCCTGATAAGTCATTCGTAAATATGGGCGTTTATGTTTTTAGTAGAACCGTATTGAAGGAAGTTATTCTTCAAATGGAGAAAGAAAAACTTAAGAATAACGATTTCGGTCAGGATGTTATTCCTTATATGATTAAGAATCAGTATAAAGTAATGGCATATCAATTTTTTGATGAGAATAAAAAAGATCAACCATATTGGATTGATGTTGGAACAATTGATAGCTATTATGCCGCAAGTATGGATTTGATTAACGTTAATCCACATTTTAATATGTATGATCCTGATTGGATGATTCGTTCGGGACAGCAGCAATTTCCTCCATCAAAAACTGTTTCGCATGAAGGAGAAAGAGTTGGGCGTGCACTGAACTCTATCGTTTGCGATGGAACCGTTATTTCCGGTGGACTTGTAGAACGATCTATTATTGGCTTTAATGGACGTATTAATAGTTATAGCTATGTAACGGATTCAATTATTTTCGATAATTGTAATATCGGGAGAAGGACACGACTAAGAAGATGTATTATTGATAAAAATGTTACAATACCCGAAGGAACAGAAATCGGGTTCGATAATGAAATTGATAAGAAACGTTTCACCGTTTCGGATACAGGAATTGTGATAATTCCAAAGAATTACAAATTTTAGATATAGAAAATATAATTATTTTATGCCCCTCTTTTTAGATTAAATATCTAAGAAAAGGGGCTGATTTTTATTAAAACTATTTAATTGATGAATGATACACTTAAAAATAAATTAGAAAATCTCCCCGCAACACCGGGCATTTACCAATTCATAAATGCAAGTGGAAAAGTAATATATGTAGGAAAAGCAAAGATTCTAAAAAATCGTGTACGCTCATATTTTCATTCTCGAATCGATTCCCCAAAGACAAATGCTTTAGTAAGCAAGATTGAAGACCTAATAATAATTGCAACGGATAGCGAAATCGAAGCATTGGTTCTTGAAAATAATCTTATTAAGGAACTTAAACCGCGCTATAACATAAATCTTAAAGACGATAAAACCTTTCCTTATATCAAAGTTACAAATGAACTATTTCCTAGGATTTACCCTACACGGAATATTATTCGTGATGGTTCAAAATATTTCGGTCCTTATACTGATGTAAGGAGTATGAAATCTTCACTTAGGATGATAAACCAAATATTTAAGATAAGAAGCTGTCGACTTGATTTAACAGAAGATAATATCGAGAAGAAAAAATTTAAAATCTGCCTAGATTATCATATAAAAAAATGCGATGGACCTTGTGAAGGATTAGTTACGGCACAGTATTATAATGAAATGGTAAGTGAAGTAATAAAACTTTTAAAAGGAAAAACAGAAGACCTTATTGAAGAATTGAAAGAGAAGATGACCTTTGCTTCTCAAAACACACAATTTGAAAGAGCAGCCGAATTAAGAGATAAAATAAATCAGTTACAGGTTTATTCCTCAAAGCAGAAAGTTGTTACAGTCGATTTAGAAGACAGAGACATTATTAGTGCGGCACAAGAAGATAAGGATATTGCGGCAACAATACTAAATATTCGCTCAGGCAAGCTTTCAGGTAAAAAACAATTAAAGCTTTCTGCCGAACCAGGTGATTCATTAGAAAATATCTATTCTGCAATTATTAAATTTTATTATAATGAATTTGTGGAAATCCCAAAAGAAATCGTATTAGAAACAGAACCGGCGGAAAGTGAAAGTATTTTAGAATGGCTTAATCAGAAAAGTGGTCGCAAATCGAAGTTTGTTATTCCCGTTCGTCAAAGCGATACTAAATCGCTTCTAAATATGTGCAAACAGAATGCGATATTACAATTGAAAGAAATACAACTTCAGAAGATGAAAAAAGAGGGTTCAGTACCATATACTTTAGCTTCACTCCAGCGCGATCTTAGATTAAAGCATCTCCCTCGTAAAATTGAATGCTTCGATATCTCAAATCTTCAAGGAACAGATACTGTGGCAAGTATGGTGGTCTTTGAAGAAGCTAAACCGAAAAAAAGCCTTTACCGAAAGTTCATTATAAAATCGGTTGAAGGTCCGGATGATTTTGCAAGTATGCAGGAAGTGATAGAACGCAGATACAAAAAAATTGTCGAAGAGAATGAAAAATCTCCTGATTTGATTATGGTTGATGGAGGTAAAGGACAGCTATCGAGTGCCGTAGAAATATTAAATGAAATCGGATTAAAAAATTACGAAATCATCGGATTAGCAAAACGACTTGAAGAAGTCTTTATGCCCGGTGAATCAGACCCCATAATAATACCGAAAACTTCTTCTTCGTTAAAACTTCTTCAGCATCTTCGAGACGAAGCACATCGGTTTGCAATCACCTTCCACCGGTTAAGACGAGATAAAAGAACACTTAAAACTGAACTTACCGATATTCCGGGAATTGGCGAAAAAGTAGCTGAAAAATTATTAACCTTGTTCGGAAGTCTTAAAGAAATTAAAATAAAAAATGAAGAAGAACTAAGTAAAGCAATTGGCAAATCGAAAGGGAAAGTAGTTTTTAATTTTTATCATTCATCTGAAATTAAATTGCCCAAAGATTCTGACGAACCTTTCTCAATTAACAAGGGAAATAATAAAAATTCAAACGATTCGGATTGAGCGTTTATAATAACCAATATAAATATAAGAACCCTTCGAATGGACGAAATCAATAACTCTTCGGAATTGAACGCAGAAGGTAATTGATAATTAAGTGAGTTAATTTTCAGAGTGTGGTACATAAAAAAAAATGCCAAGCTTACCGGTCACCCAAATTAAATACTAACCGCTGCTTCCTTCCGGACCTGACGGGATTGGGTAATAACTTGCCGACCGGAGCTCAGCAAATCTCATTCGCTAATATATAAAATTATTTACACTTTCCAGCACATCAGAAATAGTAATTCCGTCTTCGCCTTCAAAATTGCATTTTTTAGGGTCTCC
>Ga0172380_10004547_pt1 | contig 17718 bp, 17 predicted proteins | sample Leawe162metaG_FD_119747 | JGI IMG/M metagenome (GOLD analysis project Ga0172380, IMG submission 119747) | Leachate microbial communities from a municipal landfill in Southern Ontario, Canada - Leachate well 162 metaG | ecosystem: Engineered > Solid waste > Landfill > Unclassified | place... | reverse complement strand
AGTAAATATTTTTAAGTTTGTTTCGGGAAGACCTTTATTAGAATCAGAAACAGTAATAGTATTATTTTTAGTATTTTTAGAAATCACAAAGTGACGTTTGCTACTGGTATCTTTCTGGTTGATCGCAAAACCATGGCGCTGACCGATGGTATAAAAAATAGCACCATGATGCTGACCAATTATTTCCCCTTGGGAACTTAAGACTTTCCCGGGTTTAGCCTTAATGAAATGTCTCAAAAATTCGGCCATTTCAATTTTACCAATAAAACAGAGACCCTGACTGTCTTTTTTAGTTGCGGTATTCAGACCAAATTTTTTGGCAAGTTTTCTGACTTGCGGTTTTTCTATGTCACCGACCGGAAAAAGGGTTCGAGAAAGCTGCTTTTGATTTAAAGTCCACAGGAAATATGATTGATCTTTATTTTGATCTTGACCGGCTAATAATCGAAACTTTGCTTTGTTTTTTATTATTGTTTTTTCAACTTGAGCATAGTGTCCAGTCGCGACATAATCAGCGCCTTTTTTCATTGCCCAATCAAAAAATCCACCGAATTTGATATATTTATTGCACATCACATCAGGGTTCGGTGTGCGACCGTTTTTGTATTCTGAAATCATATAATCAACTACTTCTTTTTTGTATTCTTTTTCCAGATCGAGAGTATAAAAAGGAATTTTCAATTTGGCACACACGCGCATCGCATCCAAACGGTCTTCTTTCCAAGTACAGGCGTAAAAATCTGGTTGCCAGACTTTGATAAAAACTCCGGTGACGTCATAACCTTGAGACAGCAAAATAGCCGCCGACACTGATGAATCGACTCCGCCCGATAAACCGACAAATACTTTCTGGCTCATGCTGTTATCTTAAGTATAATTCTTTATTTTGCAAATGTTGCTGGTAGGTTTTAGCATAATGCATTTTACCCTTATTGTCTGATAAGAAGTATAAGTAATCAGTTTTGATTGGTGTGATGGTAGCTTTGATAGCACCTAGACCAGGATTAGCAATCGGTGTCGGGGGTAAACCTTTATATAAATAACTATTATAAGGTGAATCAATCTTTAAATCTTCCAAGGTCAGGCTGCTGGTCGTCTTGCCATTAATATATTTGAAAGAAACGTCAACCTGAAGCGGCATACCAATCTCCAGTCTTTTCCATAAAATTCCAGCAACAGTTTGTCGGCTTTCCATGGTTCGAGCTTCACGTTCGACAATCGAGGCCATTTTTATAACATCTGATACTGGTTTATTAAAAGTGGTAACTTCAGTTTCCAGAGTAGTAATCTTTTTTTCAAAATTGTTTTTCAGCGCTTTAATAACATCAGCCGATTCCACATTAAGTAAAAATAAATAGGTATCAGGAAATAAATAACCCTCATCTGCTTTGGCTAGACTAATAAATGACTGCTGATCAATCTTGGTAAATTTTAGTGATAATAATTCGGCGATATCCATTACATTGAGTCCCTCTTGAATGGTGACCTTGACCGCCTCCAAATTATAATCTCCACGGGCCAAACGATATGCTAAGGTGATAGTATTTTCTCGGTGAGACAAAGCATAATCACCAGCCATAATGCCTTTGGTGCCACCAAACAAAACGGAGAAAGTTTTAAACCAAAATGGTGAACGAATAATTTTTTTAGAAACTACATCTTCAGCCACGGAATTTAAACCACTGCCAATCGGTACTGTATAAAGTGAGCCAACTGGAAATTCTTTTGGCGAATCTAAAGATATAAAAAAGATAGAGGAAGACAAGAGTAGAATTACAATGATAGTTATCAGAATAATTGCTAATCTGGTCAACCTCATGGCTATTTCTTAATTGGCAAATTGGCTGGTGGCTCACTTTTCTTTGAAGAAATTTTGGCCAAAGTTGGAGTAGCTGAAACATTTCCTGGAAAGTGATAAATCGTTGCCAATTCTTCAGTTGTTAAAATGAATGGATTATTTTTATAAAATTTATATGGAGGATAGAAAAAAGATCTAAGTCTATAGGCATTTAAAAAATCCTTTCTATATCGTTCTTGTTGACGGTCTCTGGCCGGTGTTAAAAATGGAAAGATTGTACACCAATCCTTAAAAGCATCAGAAGTGTCCGTGAACCACTTCATCTTAAGCCCGTTTAGTGTTTCAGAGTTATATTGCCTCATCGAGCCAATATAACCAGAAATATAAGACGGATTGAATACTTCATTTTCTGCAAGATAAAATCCACGGATCATAGTATCAAAACACATTTTTCCAAGACTCCTCTCAATGGCGGCAATAGACTCAACTTGGCCCTTTGTAGGATTTGGAAAACCTGGATACTGCCCTTCTTTTGCTTCGGGCGTAGCTTCATCGCGAATTTTTTGAATTTCTGCTTGGGCCTCTATTTTCCAATCTGGTTTTTCAACAAGTCGATGCTCTTTAAGTGTTTGCTTAGCATGCTTTCTTATTAATATCTGCAGCCAAATTTGATTACCTTTTGTGGCGGAACCAAGAAACTCTAAGACAGCTGTCATTGGATCAATCCGAAATTCCTCTTTCTGGTCTTTATCCATATTATAATCTATATAAGTTTTTATTGGAAAAGCATCGGGCTTGGTCAATTTAAATTGCAAGCCCCAAATCATATGTTTAAGTGGATTATAAACAAATTTTTTGACGTAATCTTGTTCCGGTGGAACTTCATAGATTTCGACCGTTGGATATTGGGCGTAAATTTGAGCCTCTAATATTTTTTTAAATTTTGGTTCAGACGACCAGATATAAAAATGGACCTGTCCATCAATTGAAACTAATTCTAGTGAAAACCAACCGACAACTTTTCCTTGTAAGTATGCTTCAGTATAGGTGGCTGCTCCACTGGCTTGCATGGCTGCAAGGACAACCTCCATGGCCAAAGGTGATTTTTGAATATCCTTTGGAATTTTAATTTCAAATAAAAATGATTTTAAATTAGAAATATATTTCATCTGCACATGTCTCACCCAAAGTAAAACTGAAATATAAATTAGGAGGGCAGGAACAATAATTGGCGATAGAACAAATAATGTTCGATAAATTAAAGGTAAGATTTCAGCATTAAACTTAATTATCAATTCCAAAAACATGTGTTTATTATAACACAGTCACTCTAGATATTAAAACAGCAAGAGTTATTTACCCACTACTTCGTACTTACCTTCTTTGTTTTTCTTGAAGTATTTAGGATTTTGAAGATTGATAATGATGGTGTTTTCCTTTACATATCTTTCCTTCATCACTTTTTCTACAACCTCAGCTTTAGCTAAAGGACCATTTTTTTCAATAATTTTTTTTATAACGTCCTTAACCACACCACTCATATAACCCCACTCAGTTAAGGCATATAAACCGCGACCAACTAAAACAAAACGAGGGTCTTTGATTAACTCATTATGACAAGTTGCGACATGAGCTTTAATTTTAAAGACCTCAGTAATTACTTTTGCTACTTCTCTAAAATGAATTGGGGATCCGTGTTTACGAATAATTAAATAGGCATAATCACGCATACCCTTAGTGCTAATACTAGAAGACTCACTTTTACCCCACTCACCCAATGGATTTCGGCCGATTTTTTTTGATAAAGATAACCAGCGCTTAGCAATTTCTTCATTTTTAAATTTCTCTGAGACGTCTTCAATCTGCTCAAGAAAAGCTTTGATTATATCTGGTTCAGAAAGTAAGTCGTCGTCTTTTAAAGTACTGTAAAGCTTTTTTAAGGCGTTGTGAACCTTTTCAGACAGGATGCTATCAATAAACCAACGATGTTTAAAATCGTCATCTTCTTTTATTTTGGTAAAAGGATGTCCAACGACTAGAATAAAGTTAATATGGCTTTGGATTGAGGAATCCTTAGAAATATAGTCCAACAAGTCCTGCTCAACAACAATACCACCCAAACTATGAATTACTTTTTCAATTTCATCAAAAGCAGCCTTTTCATCGTTATACTGTTTAGATTTTCGAATCACAGCTAAAGCATGGTTTTCAATCTGGCGAACTCTTTCTCTGGTAATTCCATAGGTTTTACCGATCGCATCCAAAGTCATCGGCTCGGCACTTTTACCTAAACCATAGCGCTTGGTCATTACATCTCGTGAACGGACAGATAGAGCCTCGATCAACTTTTTGCTGACGGCCTTTGGTTTAAAATTTATTATTGTTGACATATGAATAAATTACTTGTTTTGACTAATAATAATGTCTTGTGTCTAGTATAGCAGACTTCTAATTTTAAGTCAAACCTAATCGGTAATGATCGCTAGAATCTTTTCTTTAATAAACATCTTCTTTTTGATTTGTTTTCCCACCAGCCATTTTGTGACGTCGCCAATTTTTAAAGCTTTCTCTTCCACTTCAGCCTGAGTCGAACCAGCCTTAATATCAAAGGTTACTCTGGCCTTACCGTTAATTTGTACTACAATCGTTGTCATTTCTGAAACAATTTTCTTTGGATCAAAAACAGGCCACTTCTCCAAGTGAATCGATTTTTTATGACCCAAATTTGCCCAAATTTCCTCAGTAATATGTGGGGCAAATGGAGCGAGTAATTTCAATAGTATTTCATAATCCTTAATAGAAGTAATATCGGTTTTCTCAAATTCATTGGCCAAAATCATTAGAGAACTTGTGGCCGTATTAAATCTCATTTCTTCTATATCCTCTGAAACTTTTTTTATAGTTTTATTCAACAAGATTGTTAGATTATCTGTTGAAGCAACTTTCCCAATCTTTTCCTGCAACTTCCAAACCCGCTCAAGGAAACGTCTTGATCCAGCAATATTATTTGTCTCCCAGGCAATCGATTGATCAAATGGCCCCATAAACATTTCATAAATACGCAAAGTATCGGCTCCGACATTTTTCACGACCTCATCAGGATTAATCACGTTACCCTTAGATTTAGACATCTTTTCTCCCCCTTCCGCCAACACCATACCGTGTGAAGTTCTTTTTTGGTAAGGTTCAGAAGTTGGAACTAGTTTCAGATCAAATAAAAATTTATGCCAAAAGCGAGAATAAAGCAGGTGTAGAGTCGTGTGCTCCATTCCACCATTATACCAATCCACTGCTGTCCAATATTTTAAATTTTTCTTACTTGCAAATTCTTTAGAGTTTTTTGGATCAGCATAGCGTAAATAATACCAACTTGAACCAGCCCAATTAGGCATCGTATCAGTTTCGCGTTTTGCTTTTCCTCTACATTTAGGGCATTTTGTATTTACCCATTTTTCAATAGCCGCCAAAGGTGATTCACCTGTCTCGGTCGGTTTATAATTTTTAACCTTAGGCAAAGTTACTGGTAAATCTTTCTCTGCTATAGGTACAATTCCACATTTTTCACAATGCACAACTGGAATCGGCTCACCCCAATAACGCTGTCTCGAAAACACCCAGTCCTTCAATTTATATGTCACTTTCTCTTCTCCATCCGCCAATTCGGTTATCTTTTTCTTTGCTTCCTCACTGTCCATACCATCTAATTCACCAGAGTTGATAATCTTACCAGTACCAGTAAAACAATTTTGACCGGTTTTATAAACCTGCCACATATATTTAAAGGCTTCGAGATTTAACCAACTCTCCATTTTATCAGCATCAATCCAGACCGTTGTATGATTTTTTGTTTCTTCTTCGTTTGTCTCCTTTTTTTGTTCATCAATTAATTCAAACAAAAAGCCTTGTCCGATACCATAACGATTAATATCCTTATGGGCGGCAAAGAAATGATTGTGCTGTTCCCCACCGAGTTCTTTGATAAGTTTGATGTTGATATATCCCGTTTCTTCTTTAACCTCACGAATCGCTGCGTCTCTAAAATTCTCACCCTCTTCGAGCCCGCCGATAATACCTGAACGCCAACCAAATTTACCCCAATCCAAACATAAAAATTTATTGGTTTTTTTATTAAGTACCAGGGCGTAAGCAGTTTTTCTAGAAACAGTTTCTTTATCTGAACGAAGCTTGTCTTGACTATTCTCAGATTTTGTAAAAAATGGAGCGATCACCTGCTTAATTTTCAATCCATATTTTTTTGCAAATTTAAAATCACGTTCATCATGAGCGGGCACGGCCATGACCGCGCCAGTGCCGTAATTTGCCAAAACATAATCAGCAATCCAAACTGGTAAAATTTCTTTGGTTAGTGGGTGTTTAGCCTCCACACCGAGCAATTGAATACCATTTTTAGGCTTGTCGACCGCCGTTCTTTCAATTTCTGTTTTATTTTTTAAATCGTTAATATATTTTTCAATCTCTTTCCAATTTTTTATTAAAGGTTTTAATTTCTGAACTAAGTTACTTTCTGGAGACAAAACTAAGTAGGTTACTCCAAACAAGGTGTCTGGCCTAGTAGTAAAAACTCTAATTTTTTCTTCGGAATTTCTGACATTAAACCAAAGCTCTGACCCCTCGCTTCGTCCGATCCAATTTCTCTGTTGAATTTTTATTTTCTCTAAAAAATTGACATTATCAAGATCTTTATCCAAACGATCTGCATACTTGGTAATAGCAAGCATCCACTGCTCTTTTTCCTTTTTCTCCACTTGAGTTCCACAGCGCTCGCAACAACCATTGATTACCTCCTCATTCGCGAGGCCGATTAAATCCTTCGGACACCAATTAATAGCCATCTTTTTTTTGTAAGCCAAGCCATTTTTAAGCATTTGCAGAAAAATCCATTGAGTCCATTTATAATATTTTGGATCGGTAGTATCTACTTCTCTGGACCAATCGAATGAAAAACCAAGCGATTTTAATTGTTTTCGAAAAATACCGGTATTCTTTTTCGTAACTATCGCTGGCTGAATACCAGTTTTAATTGCATAATTCTCGGTCGGTAAACCAAAAGCATCCCAGCCAATGGGATATAAAACATTGTAACCCTCGCGACGGCGCTTACGACAGATAATATCCATTGCCGTATTACTACGAATATGTCCGACATGCAGACCAGAGCCAGATGGATAAGGAAATTCGATTAAACCATAAAACTTTTTTTGGCTTTTTTCTTTCGCAATATTTACCTTGCTTTTATCCCAAATTTTTTGCCACTTCGGCTCTATCTTTTTATGATCGTAATTTTTCATAAAATTAGAATATTTTTATATTTTAATTGGCATCGATTCATCACCAGCCTCTCTTTCAAAACAAGTTCGTCCAGCCTTGTGTAGCCACAGATCTGAAACTTGATAGTTAGCTCTGGTCGAGGAATTCTCAGTAATATTACTTGCAGAAAAGGTAGCACAAATTTCATATTTATTAGTAGAAACAACTCGATATTCATAATCAGCCTTAGTCTCTGGATCCACCAAACTAGAAATATAATAAGTGGTACCTTGAGATAAAATAGCTAAGTCTATCGGCAGTTTATCATTTGCTCGATAATAATCGGTCACCGCATATTGAATACTTGATAAATTCTCAACCCTCTGTTCGTCAAAACGTACACTGCGTTGCTTTGACGGTGAGCCAATCGACACAAGTCCAAGAATAATCACCGCCAAAACACCAACACAGGTAGCATACATAATGTATTTTCTTTTTGGCATCGGCAAAGTGACATCTCGATGTAATTCATAAAGATAAAAACGGAACACGGCAAAGGTGATGAGAAAGACGACTAGAACTTTTAGTAAAAATCTAAGTGTTAAATCTTCACCGCCAATAAATCGGTAAACCAAGGTCACCAAATCTACCGCCATGGCTAGGCCAGTCAAAAATAAGGTGAGAAAGAAAAACCAGCGTCTAACCCAAAGATCTTTTTTTTCTGGAATAATCGCCACCGCTTTAGTGCTTATTCTAGAGAGATAAATAAATACTGGAAAGAAAATAATCAAGGCCGCCAAAGCCATCCGCATACTTTCCAAAGTGTAATCATAGTTATAAAAACTAGTCGTATCAGGCAACCATTTATTAATCAAACTAAATAAAATATTTATTAAACTAAAGGTGCTGACATAAAGTCCAATAATGACACCCAAATAAATAAAGAAATCCCCCGCTGTCGTCTTTACTTTAGTTTGATCCATAAAATTTACGATTAGTTGATAATGTCTAATTATATCTTAAACTCAATCACATCACCATCCTTCACCACATATTCCTTACCCTCGGTTTTAATAAGCCCTTTCTCACGAGCGATGCCGTATGAACCAGCGGAAAGTAACACATCCCAATGAATAACTTCAGCTTTAACAAACTTTTCCTTAAAATCAGCGTGAATTGCTGTCCCGGCCTCAGGTGCGGTCCAACCGTTCTTAATAGTCCAAGCTCGAGTTTCATCTTCACCAGTCGTAAAATAGGTAATTAAACCTAAAATATTATATCCAGTCTTAATCAAATCATCGATACCACTATCCTTTACTCCCAAACCTTCCTTCATTTCTTTTTTTTCGAGATCGGACATTTCTTTTATCTCATCTTCGATTCCCGCATCAACTATCACGTACTTTGAATTCGTCTCCTTAAAAAATTTTAAAAGTTTTTCCCATCGTTCGTCCTTAATTTCATCCAAGTTATTTCCTCCAGCTTTTTTATTTAAAACATAAATAATCGGTTTCATCGTTAAAAGATGCAAAGATCTTACCGCCAACATTTCTTTTTCATCAAACTGCAATGTATTAGCCAACTTTCCCTCCTCAAATATTTTTTCTAATTTAAGCAAGGCTCCGTGTTCAATCACCGCCTCTTTTTTGCCGCTTTTAATTTCTCGACTAATATTACCGATTCTCTTGGAGACAGTTTGCATATCGGCAAGTATCAATTCGAGGTTTATAACTTCAATATCTTTCATTGGATCAATTTTTCCATCCACGTGAATAATATTGGTATCGTCAAAAATACGTACCACTTCGGCAATCGCATCCGTCTCGCGGATATTTGTCAAAAATTGATTACCCAAACCTTCACCCGCCGAGGCGCCTTTCACCAGGCCGGCAATATCTACAAATTCCACTGCTGCCGGGATTTTTTTAGCCGATTTTGAAAATTCATTTAGCTTTTCCAAACGTTCATCGGGCACAGCAACCACGCCCACGGATGGATCAATCGTGGCAAAAGGATAATTTGCCACCAAAACACTCTTGCGTGTCAGCGCATTAAACAAGGTGCTTTTTCCGACGTTTGGTAGGCCGACAATGCCAATGGATAGTGACATTTAGTGATTCTAGCAGATTTTCGAACTTATTAATAGTATCGAGGACATTTTAACATTGGAAATTATAAATTTTCTCTAATAGCCTCAGAATAATTATCACAATCACCGCATCTTAGAGCGCTTGGGGAAATATTATGATTCATTCTTACCTCATCGATACTTGATCCTTTTATGAGACCATACTTCATAGACAAACCCTCAGCATAAGCTGGGGCCAAATATCGCCAATCAACAATAATCGGCTTGTCGTAAACAAGCTGAAGCATTTTAGCAATATTAGTTGTGCAATTGTTTATTAGTAGATTATAAAACTCCGGAGTCTCTTTTAATTGATTGGTTCGGTGCATTGCCTCAATAAATAATTTTTGAACATTTTCCTCAGCCATATCTAACTCATACATATAAACATTGTCCAGTCTGTAATTGGTTCGAGTTTTGATCACATCATTTTCATCCGCCCAAACATAATACAATTCATAACCACGAAACATACCCTTAAAATTCTCAAAAGTTTCCCCTACTTCCTTCCTAATTTCTACAGACATAACAACCCGTTTGCCATCTGAAAATTCAAAGCTCAACATGGTATGTGAGGCTAATTTACCAAATGGGTCAGTGACAAGATAAACTTTTTTGAGTTTATCTATACTATATTCGCCTTGATAATATTCAACATCAAAGTCTGTTGTGCTTCGGTACTTACTATTGCGGACATTATCAATTATTACAACGTCACCGGAAACAGTTGCTCCAGATAATGCTTTCATGTCCTTCACCCAATCTCGATTATTAGACGGCTTCGTAAATAATAAAAATAGGCAATAAAATATTAATAACCCCCCTAGAATATAAGCCAAGGAAATAGCTAAATACTTCAAAAGTTTTTTTATTTTTTTGAATTTCATCTTACTCCATCGCCTTCTTCAAGTCCTCCTGATGCTTCATCATCACCTCCATTGTCGCTTTTTGCTGATCCATCCCACCTTTAATTTTTTCTTGAACTTCGGCGGCGATATCGGAAAAAAGCTTTGGATTTTTTTCCACGGCGGCAATTATTTTATTTTGTTGATCTTCAGGAATTCCTTGCAACTGATTCTTCAACATTTTCTTCAAAAGCAAATCTTTAAAAAATGACATAATTTAATTCTAAAATTTATTTACAAAAAAAGCAAATCACGATCAAGATCCTCTGAGTCTGTTCCGCCAGTTTTTCTTTTTAAGGCTTTGTGCGTAGAGGCTAGATAGACAACTTTTTTACCAAATTTATTTTCTAAAAAATCAATTTGCTGGTGAACTAGTTCAAATTTATCAGAACGATCGTTATTACCAAATAAATCATTTTGTGAGATAGTAATTGAAATCAAATCCTGCAGTACAACACCGGTTGTTCTATATAGTACCCCAAAATGATAAACTTGATCAAAGTTTTTCCGTACCGAGGCCACAATATTTTCTGGTGCGTTAGTTGCAACTGATAAAGTAACCGAGCTGGTATGATATTCAAAATTTGTTGTCTTTAGAAAAAAGGAAATTTTTTTAGTAATTAACTTAAAGTGTTTGGCTTTAGTGCAAGCCTCCTCAATGTGTTTTGATAGTTGAGAAAGTAAAAATATTTTATCACTTGTTGCTGGATGAAAAGTTCTGGTTTTTTGGATTGATGAGTAAACAGTTTTTGGCTCGGAATCTATTTCCAGTATATAAATACCAGATAATTCTTGCCAGATTACTTCATAAGGTTTAGTTAAATTATTCTTAATCCAAGGAAGATCCTTGTTCACAAAATCTTGAGCGTTTTTAATTCCTCTTTTTTCTAAAACCTCAGAAGTTTTTGGTCCGATGCCCCAAATTTTACTAACCGGAGTCTTGACTAAAAAATCCTTAATCTTATCTCTTTCAATGAAAGTTAAACCATTCGGCTTCACCCATTTAGATGCTACTTTTGCTAAAACTTTGGTTGGTGCCACACCGATGGATACTGATAAATTGAGCTCATCAGTCACTTCTTTTTTTATACGTTCAGCAATTTGTTTATAAGTCATCTTTAGTGTTTTTTCCAAACCAGTCAAATCGCCAAAACATTCATCAATACTGTATTCTTCAACATCATCCACATAGCGACGCACAATATCAAACATCTGACCAGAATATTTAGCATAAGATTTATAATCCCCAGGTAAAATAATTACTTTGGGAAAATATTTCTTGAGATGAAAAACAGACATACCACGTTTAATACCTAAAGCCTTGGCTTCATAAGACAGCGCTGTTACAATTCCTTTTTCTTCGCCAGTTACCACCGGCAAGCCTTTTAATTTAGGATTTTTTGCCACCTCCACACTCACAAAAAAAGCATCGCCATCAATGTGTAAAATTGTTTTATGTTTTACCAGGTTCCCCATCCCCCTATTATAGGTGAACGAGCGTTTACTGTCTAATAGACTAATACTGATTAAGGAGACTTTTGATAATGGTGATACCGGCTTTTAATGTTTTGTTATCGACTGCGTATGATATGCGGATATACTCTTGCTTACTTCCCGGCTTAGTAAAAGCAATTCCAGGAACAACTAGTAATTTTTGCTCTAAACATTTTTCAGCAAAGGTCTCGGAACTTACACCTTTGGGTAATGGAATTAAAAAGTAAAATGCCCCAGCTGGCTTTTGTATTTCTACAACTCGGCTCAGTTCCTTAAAAACATAATCTCTTCTTTTTTTAAAAAGTTGAATAGTAGATTGGTTCTTAATTAGTCCGATGGTGCTGCTGACTGCATACTGCGCAATGCTTGGTGCACAAACGTAGGTATATTGTTGGAGTTTTATCATCTCATCAATAATAAACTTTGGACCAACCGCGTAACCAATCCTTAACCCGGTCAAAGCCAGACTTTTTGAATAACCATTTAAAACAATAGTTTTGTCATAATATTTACCCATTGTTTCAAATTTCTTATCGTAATCAAATGATTCGTAAACTTCATCAGATATGATCCATAAATTATGTTGTCTAGCTATTTTAGCAAACTTTTTTAGCTCTGACTCGTTCAAAACATAGCCCGTTGGATTATTTGGACTGTTAATAATAATTGCTTTTGTCTTTTTGGTTATCGCTTTTTCAATTTCCGAAAAATTTGGACTAAAATCAGAATTGGATTCCACTATTACCGGTCGAATGTTCATGAAACTTGCGAGGTCAGGATACATTACAAAGTAAGGTGATAAAACAAGCAGTTCATCTCCCTCCTCAAGTATGGAGGCGTAAGTTAGAAAAATCCCGCCGGATACTCCAGAAGTTATAATAGTTTTCTCAGCAAATACCAGACCACTATAACGCTTCAATATTTTTTCCTGCAAGGCTGGAATGCCGGCTGAGGGTGTATAGCCCGTCTGGTCATTTTTTATGGCTTTGATTAAAGCTTGTTTAATCTGATTTTGGACTGGTAAATCTGGCTGTCCAATACTTAAATTTATGACGTCCTTCAAGCCAGCGGCCTTATCGAAAATTTTTCTTATTATCGAGGCCTTAATGTAACTAACTCTTTTTGTCATAAATTTTTTCTCTATTATAACTACCGAGGAATACTACGTCCGACTCCTTCTTTATACCGCTGAGTGCTTTGACGACAGCCGAATCCTTAAAATTACCGTTAATATCTACATAAAAAACATAAGTGCCGAGTTTAGATTTTAATGGTCGTGACTCAATTTTAATTAAGTTCAAATTATTATCCTTAAAATTTTTGAGTAGATCAAAAAGCAATCCGGGACGATCTTCCTTAGGAATTAAAACAAAACTAGAAATTTTACCTTTTGAATTAATGTCAAAGGTCTTACTTATCAGCACAAATTTTGTTTCGTTATTTTCTTTGTTTTGAATACATCGGTCTAGAATTTCAAGCCTATATTTTTTCGCCGCTGTTTCGGTACCAATTGCAACCGCTTTGACCAATCGTTCATCAGCGATTTTTTTGAAAGCTAGCGAGGTGCTGTTAGTCACGACTTGCTTGGCATTAGGAAAGTGTAATTTTATGTATTCTGAACACTGCCCCAAGGCCTGTGAATGAGATAAGACCATTTCTACCGAGTCAGGCTTAAGATCAGAACTTAGTGAGGCAGCGCAATGGTTTATGGGGACAATTAATTCGCGCTCTATATATAGTTTATTTTGATAGAGAGCATCTACTGTTTCCACTACACTACCGTGAATGGAATTTTCTATTGGTACCACACCAAAATCCAACTGGCTATCATTTACCATTTTGATTACCTCTGTGATGGTATCAGCTAATATTAAATTCGTATTAGGAATTAGATATTCAGCGGCCACCTCAGAGTAACTACCCACCGGACCGAGACAACCAACTTTTTTTGAATTTGAGGGTAAGCTTTTCAATAAGATTTGACTTTCTTCGAATGAATTTTTCAACAGTGGTGAAAATTTAGAGATAATGTCTTTAAAAATATAATCGTAAGCAATATAATCCTTATCCTTAATTATTCTAACCATTCTCTTGAAATTTATCTCATACATATCAAGAACCTTCAAAAAAGTCTTGTTATTAAACTGTATGCTGGCATAAATTTCTGAACTCTGAGCAAAGATCCTTGATAAGGTATCGAATTGTAAACGGCCAAATGCGGTCATAAAATCGCTAACTTCTTTGGTATTCACTCCAGAATCAGCAATAACTTTAGCTAATAAAATGTTACTAAAGTGGGGTAATGCCTGAATATTAGCCATAACACTCTCATGTTTATCAATTGTGGATTTTATCACTGTCGCACCAGAATTTTTTAAAAAGTTAAGAATGGCGGTTAATTTTTTATTATTTTTCAAATTAAGCGGGGCTAGTACATATTTACACATCTCCAAGTTCTGAATGCTAGTCGCAAAAAGTGGGTGAAGAAATACTGTCTGACATTTTAGCTTTGATAAATATTTTATATTTTCACTCATCACCGATGAAATATCAATCACTAACTGGTTTTTTTTGACCAACGATTCTAAGTCCTCATAATACAATTTACACGCTTCGGCGGGTAGAGAAATAATTATCACATCACTGTTTTGAACCGTCTTCTTTAGGTCAGATATATTACTGCGACCAATTGAAAAAACCGTCTGCTTCTGGGAAGTAAATATTTTAGTAAAAAATTTTCCAAAATTTCCTCGGCCTCCAATAATGCAAATTTTCATGTTATTTTCCAATTATTTCCTCTTCAATTCGGTGAGCGTCTAAAATTATTTCTTTAAACAAAGTTTCGACTAAATCTGGATTAAGCTCAACTTTTTTTGCTAATTCACGTTTTAAGACTAAAATCTCCCTTTCCCGCTCTGGCTGATATCGTTCAATATTATTTTCCTTTTTGTATTCAGCAACTTTTGGGATTAGACTCATGCGTTCAGCTAAAATATAGACCAGGGCTGTATCCAGCCTATCTAAATGCGCTCTAAGCTCTTTTAAATCCATACCTTTTGCCATGTAAACATAATAGCATAATAATACAGTTATATATATTGCAGCATAAAAAAATCGCCCTGGCACAGGCCAGGGCGACTCACGTATCGTTGTTGATAGATCATGCTGTCGCCCGAATCAAGGGCTTCCCGCCCACGACAACGCCATTCTTCAAGGAAAGGGGCTGTCCTTGCTCGTCGAAAGCACCAGCGCCATCAATTAAGTGGATCCTCCCACAATCATTGGAAGCGCATACTACCCCGGTCACAAGACCACGACTGGTCTTAACCGAGACCTGGACATTCGTGTCTACTGTCCCTGCGCAACGACTTTCACAACATTTCATGCTCTACTCCTTTTGAAAAATCGCCAACCAGACGTTGCGATCGTTATCGTGAGCAAAGAGTGTGCAACACAGCGTTAATACCCACGCTATCAATCCAACCGGCCATACGGTCCACATGAAGATTGAGTGAAAATCTTGTTTGATGATCCCAACGGCCGCACCAACCAAGAAAAATGTAAAGACCTCGTAGTGCCTGACCTCGCTGTCATGCGGTAACCGAGAGACCACATGCATTGAAATAAACAACCAGGCACCAATCGTCAAAAATGTTTCCATTTTTTTACCTCGATTTCTGTTTGTAATCTCTATTAATAAAATAACTCCTTTCTATTAGAAATGCAAGAGTGATCTTTTATAACGACAAAAATAAATTATTTTTCTAAAATAGCGAGTAGCCCTTCCATTTCCTCACGACGAGCATCAATTAAATTATTTTTTCTACGAAGTTCAGATTTAAGCCCATCAATCACAGTCAAAATTAGTTGAGGTTTTGGATCTTGCCTATTGACATTACTTTCAATACACGTTTTTGCAGTTCTAACCAAAATATCTATAGATCGGGAATCGATTTTCATGGCCTCCACTGAGTTCATAACTGATTCGTCAAAGGATCTTGTATCTTCGCCCTCACCTATCATTGTTTTTTCTTGTTCCATAATTAAAGTATTATAGCATGATTATTCTGAGGTAACTAGCAAATCAATCTGTTCGGCTAAAGCATAATCTTTATCAGTGATCATATCTTCTGAATGGGTCGTTATCGTAACCCTTAGTTTTTTGTAGGAATAAATAAATAAATCTGGATGATGGTTCATTTTCTCCGCAATCACTGAAATTTTGTTTACAAACTCAATAACCGCCACAAAATTCTCAAGTTCAAATTCCTTTATTAAAGACTTATTTTGTTTTTTCCAGGTCATGTGAGAATAGTGGTTATTATATTAGTCTCCGTCAGTCATTTCGAATTAATATATTTGTAAATTGTCAAAGGGATTATAGACATGAGCCAGGCGCCGATCGTGAACCAAATCACAAGGGGCATGGTGACGACCCAGGAATCTGAAAAAGAATTAATATATTCGGTAAAAATTAGAATAATAGGTGAGATAATAATTATTGATATTTTTTGATTGAATAATTTAGTGCCGATAAAAACAAAAACCGCAAACGAAGCTAGTGGCACCGCGTATTCCAGTGTAATTTTTATTATTTCATCAATCAGACCAGAATAATACGGATAATGCCGATAATTCAGAAAAAGACCGATTTGATCAACAATTAGACAGGCAGCACAGAGTAAAATCCAAAACAGCAAATGATCTTTAAATTTCCAATTGTCAAAAAAAGATCTTGAAAAGATTAGACGATATAGACCAAGACTGATAAGTAACGAACCGATAGAGAATGGAGTATAAAAATGTGGGTATTTTAAGATTACAGAAGAATAGATCCCAACTAGAAACAAAATTATACCTAAAATTAAATTAATTTTGATAGATTTGGACATTTAGAAAAACTTATCTGGTCCTTATATCTCCCAGAATATTATTCAACTCTTCAGCAATATTCTGAAACCATGGCACCACCCCGATAATATTCAAAACCCAACCCAGTAGAGCAATCGCGATCAATAAACCGAGCAAATATCCCACAGCTCGCCAAATACCTTGGGTAAACATTTTCCAGCGAGTGGGTCGAAGTTCTTCTTCTATAACTGATAAGTGTTTATTAATTATCCCTAATTGCTCTTTTAGTTCTTGGTCCATGGGGATATTATAGCACGAAAAGTATGTTAAAATATGTAAGATTTGGGCGATTAGCTCAGCTGGTTAGAGCGTACGATTCACATTCGTAAGGTCACAGGTTCGATTCCTGTATCGCCCACCGTCATCTTTTGGTCCGATCGAGGAGATGTTGGCTGTTACGACGTAAGAGTGAATATAAAAATAAATAAAAGAAAACCGCCTCCCAACGGTTTTCACTGGAAAGCGGTAATACGACGAGTCACCAACCTTTCGTCCCTTAGAGCGTTTCAGGCTCTCTTTCGTCCAAATAATGACGAACAGTAACCCCACACGGACCGGTGGTGGCCAAAACCAAAGGCAGATCCTTCAGAATCTGATATCCGTTCGCATCATCAGAGGTTTCCTTACAGACGACTTCACCTTCGACGACCAACCTGCATTCTTTTCCACCCATCATGCCTGCGTGCGGACCGGGGATTTCTTTTTGCTCCCCAGGCTCGACTAAGACATCACTACTAAAGCAATTGAGAGTGGAGCCAACTTTTGGCCCCCACGTAAATGCTTTAAGGGTAAAGCTTGTTTTGTTTGTCACCTTCATTCTCTGTCCTCCATAAGGAATGATTCTCCTGTCTTCAAAAATACTATCACCACGTAAATAATTTGGCAAGCAGCAGTAAAAGTTCTGAATATCATTTAGGTACTAAAAATATCCTTTGATATATAAGAGTAAAAAAAACGTAGTGGTCAGGAATAATTCCTCGCCGTCGCTCGGAATTTTCACGACCCTGGCTCGCGGTTTTGCTTGCTAGCAAAACATCGCTCCGCCTTCCCCAAGCTAAAAATCTGCTTCAAGGCAGATTTTCTTAACGCTTGTGGTGTGTCATTAACAAAGTCCGAACCTATTACGAACAAAATCCTGATGCCGACTAATCGCACGCTCCGCGTGCGTGGTGGCTCGGAACTACCTCGTACGCTCTAAACAATGGACTCGGTTT
>Ga0172380_10004546_pt1 | contig 17719 bp, 14 predicted proteins | sample Leawe162metaG_FD_119747 | JGI IMG/M metagenome (GOLD analysis project Ga0172380, IMG submission 119747) | Leachate microbial communities from a municipal landfill in Southern Ontario, Canada - Leachate well 162 metaG | ecosystem: Engineered > Solid waste > Landfill > Unclassified | place... | reverse complement strand
GTGCTCAAAAGTATGACAGGATTTGGAAAAGGGGAAGCATCCACCCCGAATGGTAATTTTTTGGTCGAAATTCGTTCCGTCAATCATCGCTATGGTGAAATTTCAGTGCGAATGCCTCGAACGTTCTTTCTGTTTGAAAACGATGTAAAACGTCTGGTCGCTTCGGTTCTGAAGCGGGGCAAGATTGATATTTCCGTGCAGTGGGAAGAAGCAGCGTCTGCACATGCGGTTCCACAACTGGACCTGGTTGTTGCCCGCGGCTATTATGACGCCTATATGCGCTTGTCAAAAGAACTGAATCTGCCGCAGGATGCCCCGCTTTCCCTGATCATGTCGCAAAAGGGAGTGGTAAAAGAGGTCGCCGCGCAAATTGACGAGACCGAATTGCAGCCGCAGCTCATGACTGCCGTGCAGGCCGCTGTTACCGCGCTTGAAGGTATGCGAAACAGGGAGGGGGAAGCTCTTGCCGATGACCTTCAGGCCAGGCGGACACAGGTTGCCGAGTGGTCTGCGCTGATTGGGGAGAGGACACCGTTGATGGTATCGGAGTATCGCCAGAAATTGAAAGCCCGCTTGGATCAGTTGCTTGAGGGGGCTGAAATGGACGAGAGCCGGCTGGCACAGGAAGTGGCGCTGCTGGCTGATCGTTGTGATATTACGGAGGAACTGGTACGGCTTGCCAGCCATTTCAACCAGTTTGATGAGGCGCTTCACAGTTCGGAACCGGTGGGTCGCAAGCTTGATTTCCTGATGCAGGAGATGAATCGGGAAGTCAATACGATCGGCTCGAAATCGAATGATTCCGGCATTACCGGCCTGGTCATCCAGATCAAGGCGGAAATGGAAAAAATGAGGGAACAGGTTCAAAACGTGGAGTGATTTGTACTACTCATTAAGTATTTTACAATTATCCAACGTACCATTTTGAGAGGCATACCAGATGAAACGTGAAGGTTTGATTCTTATTCTTTCTGCCCCGTCGGGCGCCGGTAAAACATCTCTTTGTCGGGAGCTGTTTAAAACATTTCCCGATATGAAAGAGTCCGTCAGTTACACAACCCGTGCACCGCGACCGGGGGAAGTTGAAGGTGAAGCGTATCATTTTGTCAGCCATGAAGAGTTTGAAAGCATGGTAGAAAAAGATGCGTTTGCCGAGTGGGCGTTAGTACACGGCAACATGTACGGAACCGCCCTGACTACTCTTGAGGAAGCTCGAAAAAACGGGATCGACCTGGTTCTGGATATCGACTGTCAAGGTGCCCGCAAGTTGAAGGAGCAGTTCGATGGGGGGGTGTATGTCTTTATCATGCCACCCAGCATGGCTGAGCTGCGTCGCCGCCTGGAGAGCCGCTCGTCAGATGCGCAGGAAGTCATTGAGCGTCGTATTGCCAGGGCGGCTGATGAAATCAGGGAAGCGAGTTGGTATGACTACATAATATTTAATGACGATTTTGATGTTGCGTGCCGTGAACTGGAGGCAATAGTAATTGCCCATCGCCGCAAAACCTTCAGAATGATGGAGAAGGTCGGAAAACTGTTTGATATATGATATAAAATAAGGTACAAAGACCGTTCATCTAAAGTTGCAGGAAGGAGATATATATGGCTCGAGTAACCGTTGAAGATTGTCTGGAAAAAGTCGAGAACAGATTCCAGCTCGTAATATTGGCCTCAAAGCGGGTCAAACAGCTCTATAAAGGGGCACAGCCGCTGATTGAATCAAGAAACAACCGCCAGGTTGTCACTGCTCTTCGTGAAATCGCTGCCGGTAAAATCGGTTTTGAAGTAACAAAAAAACCGCGCGCCTAACCTGCCACCTCGGGTGAAACTGGAAATTTTCCGGTTTCACCCTTTTTTTATCTACTCTCCGTACATTCCCGAATTTTTATTACAGGCGACGAATAGCGTATGATCCGGCTCAACGACATTCTCGATAAGGTTTCAGCGTATAATCCGACTGCTGATCATAATCTGATTCGCAAGGCATACGTATATTGTGCCAAGGTGCATCAGGGACAGACGAGGTTGTCGGGCGAGCCGTATATCATCCATCCCATGGAGGTTGCCGGACTGCTGGCCGATCTGAAACTGGATGTTCCCAGTATTGTGACCGGCTTTCTGCATGACACGATCGAAGACACTCTGGCGACATCGGAGGATATCACCAGGATGTTCGGCAGTGAAGTTGCCGCCCTGGTCGATGGCGTCACCAAGATCAGCAAGATCAATTTCAAAACCAAGGAAGAGAGCCAGGCTGAAAACTTTCGCAAAATGTTGTTGGCAATGGCCATCGATATTCGCGTCATTCTGGTCAAGCTTGCCGACCGGCTTCACAATATGCGCACCCTGGAGTTTCAGGATGAAGTGAAACAGCGGCGGATTGCCCGCGAAACGATGGACATTTATGCCCCTATCGCAAATCGGCTCGGGATTTCGTGGGTGAAGGTAGAACTGGAAGATCTGTCGTTTCGTTATTTGCATCCGGAGATTTACTTTGATCTGGTAAAGAAAATATCCCAGAAAAAGCAGGAACGCGAAGCGTTTGTCGAAGAAGCCAAGGCAATCATTTTCGAGAAGCTGTCATTTTACGGCATTAATGGCGAGATTTCCGGCCGGAGCAAACATCTCTATTCGATCTATCGAAAGATGGAAAAACGCAATGTTGAGTTCGAGGAAATTTACGATCTGATTGCAGTACGGATTCTTGTTGATAGTGTTCGCGAATGTTATGAGGTGCTGGGGGTTATTCATTCGGCATGGAAGCCGATTCCGGGTCGTTTCAAGGACTACATAGCCATGCCCAAGGGGAATATGTACCAATCCCTGCATACTACCGTCATTGGGCCGCACGGCGACCGCCTGGAAGTCCAGATCAGGACTCACGAGATGCACAGTGTTGCCGATGCCGGGATTGCTGCGCACTGGAAATACAAGGAAGGGAAGGGGTATGACGAGAAGGAGGTCAAACGCTTTGCCTGGCTGAGACAGCTTCTGGAGTGGCAGCAGGATCTGCAGGATTCCAAGGAGTTCATGGATTCGGTAAAAGTCGAGCTGTTTACGGAAGAGGTCTATGTATTTACCCCCAAAGGAGATGTGAAGGGGTATCCCAAGGGGTCTACTCCGATAGACTTTGCCTACAGCGTTCATACCGATATCGGGCACCGTTGTGTTGGCGCCAAGGTCAACGGCAAGTTGGTGCCACTCAAGTACGAGCTGAAGAATGGCGACATTGTCGAAGTCATAACCTCGCCGCACCATACTCCCAGCAAGGATTGGCTCAAAGTTGTAAAAAGTTCTCGTGCCCGTAATAAGATCAGGGCCTGGATCAAAATTGAGGAACGCAAGCGGAGTATCGTGCTGGGACGTGAAATCTGTGAGAAGGATTTCCGCCGCTATTCCATCAATCTCCAAAAAATCCAAAAAAGCGGTGAGTTCAAAAAGATCGCTGCCGAATTCGGCTATGCAGCTGACGAGGATCTGTTGGCGGCAGTCGGCTATGGTAAAATATCCAGCAACCAGATTGTTGCCAAACTTCTTCCTGAAGAAAAGCTGAAAGAGCGTGCCGAGCACAAGGAATCAAGGCTTGAATCGGTCATCAACAAGCTGAAGGGCAAATCTAACAGCGCCGTTGAGATCGGCGGCCTGGATGATGTGCTGGTGCGTTTCGGCAAATGCTGCAATCCGGTTCCGGGGGATGATATTATCGGTTTTATTACCCGGGGAAAAGGCGTCACGGTGCATACAGCGGATTGCCAGTTTGCAATGGAAAGCGATCCCGAACGGCGTGTCGATGTGGCCTGGAACAAGGTCAAAACGGCCGTGTTGCCGGTTAAAATCAGGGTGTTATGCCATGACGTTAAAGGAATCCTGGCAACAATCACTCTGGCAATCACGAATGCCGAGGCCAATATTGCCAGTGCCCAGATTCAGAGCACAATTGATCAGCGTGGTGAAAATATCTTCGAGGTTAACGTTACCAACCTGGCGCATCTTCAAAAAGTAATGAATTCACTCATGAAAATTAAAGGTGTCATTAAAGTGGAAAGGATAAAACATTGAAATTGGAAATTTTGTCTACCAATAAAGCTCCCGCTGCGATCGGGCCGTATTCACAGGCAGTAAAATTCGGGAACATGCTGTTTTGTTCAGGCCAGATACCGCTTGACCCTGTTTCGGGAGAGATCGTGGCGGGTGACATAACTGTTCAGGCTGACCAGGTGATGAATAATATCGCTGCGGTTCTGAGTGCTGCGGGCGTGGGGTTTGACGATATCATCAAATCAACTATTTATCTCGTAGACATGGCAGATTTTGCGGCTGTTAATGAGGTGTATGGCAAATGTTTTCCAACGCATAAGCCGGCCCGATCCACTGTGGCAGTAAAATCCCTGCCTCGCGGCGCACTGCTTGAGATAGAGGTAATTGCCAGTTTGTAAGTCGTGGCAACGAAAAAAAGCCGCATCCTCTGGAGGGTGCGGCTAATTCATCTGCGTTGCTCTGAAAACGGCTTAGAGTGATTTAGTAACGAATCCCGAACGGATGCAGCGGGTACAAACTTTTACGGTAGAGATGCTGCCGTTGTTTTTGACAGCTTTGATCTTCTGAAGATTCGGATACCAGACCGTACGAGTTTTGTTGTTAGCATGGCTGACATTATTTCCGAAGCTGGGGCCTTTACCGCAAATTTCACATTTTCTTGACATATTGTTGTCCTCCGTTGATTGCTGAAAAAAATCTTATAGCAGACTGATGTAACAGTTGCAAGAAAAATATGGGACAAGGTATGAATATCGTCAAGGCATTCCTCACAGTATGTATTATTGGACTGGTTGTTATTACAGTACTTTTTATTGATTTCAGCTATAAGACCTTTTCATATCGCCAGAATACGCTGAAGGCGGATGCAATAGTCGTTTTAACAGGTGGCAAGGGTCGCGTAGAAGAGGGTATTCGTCTTTTTCGTGAGGCTCGTGCTGAGTATCTCTTTTTTGTGGGCGTTGACCCGTCGGTCAGAAAAAGCGACCTGTATCGACCCAAGCTGGGTGATCCTTCGGCTGAAAACGTTACTCTTGAGAAGTCATCCCGCAATACCCTGGAAAACTCAATCTTCGGGCGAGATGTAATCGTACGCAGCGGCGTCCACTCCGTGCTTCTCATCACGTCGCGTTATCACCTCAAGCGGGCTTCCATCCTGTTTCGCCATTCTCTCCCCAAAGACATAACAATTATTCCATATCCTGTTGATTCGGTAAACCTGAAGGAGTCCTGGTGGAGGCATGGCGGCAGTTTTCATCTGTTGTTCAGCGAGTTTTATAAATATTGCATGTTACGAATGTTTTTTCTGCTTGCTCCAGAAGAGTTGCGGGAGAGTGTGATGCCATCAGTTTCAGGAGGGTGACTCCCCCTTTCATATTCGACAGCTATCTGCTATAGTTCAACATTCATTTCACAGCGAAAGGCTTTTTATCATGCGTTATATTAGTACACGCGGCGGCATCGCCCCCATTCCCTTTAAAGATGCGGTCATGATGGGGTTAGCCTCCGATGGTGGTCTCCTCCTGCCCCAGTCGTATCCAACGGTAACAAGAGAACAGCTTGAATCCTGGCGCACTCTCAGTTACCAGGAACTTGCTTTTGAGGTTATCTCACGATACGTTGACGATATCCCTTCCGAAGACCTGAAAAGCTTGATTACTCGCTCGTATGCCACGTTTACCCATCCCGATGTGACCCCGCTGGTCAAGCAAAATGGCGTCTATATTCTTGAACTGTTTCACGGAGTGACTCTGGCCTTCAAAGATGTTGCGCTCCAGTTTCTGGGGAATATGTTCGAATATATACTGGCGGAACGAAAGCAGACACTGAACATCATCGGCGCGACATCGGGTGATACCGGAAGCGCCGCCATCCACGGTGTTCGCGGCAAAAAGGGCATTTCGATCTTCATTCTCCATCCGCATGGCAAAACCTCAGCAGTTCAGGCGCTGCAGATGACGTCCGTCACTGATGCAAATGTTCACAACATTGCCGTGCGCGGCACTTTTGATGATTGCCAGGATATGGTAAAAGAGCTCTTCGGAGACCTTGAATTCAAGGAAAAATATTCGCTGGGAGCGGTAAACTCGATCAATTGGGCTCGGGTGCTGGCGCAGGTTGTGTACTACTTCTATGCCTGGCTGCGGGTCACTGACGAAACTGATGCTCCGGTACACTTTTCGGTACCTACCGGAAACTTTGGCGACATTTTTGCCGGCTATGTGGCAAAGCGTATGGGGCTTCCTGTCGGCAAACTCCTCCTGGCGACCAACGAAAACAATATTCTGACCCGCTTTGTCAACTCTGCCGATTATTCGCTGGGAGAGGTCGTCTCAACGGTGTCCCCCTCGATGGACATCCAGATTGCTTCCAATTTTGAGCGCTATCTGTTTCATCTATTTGTTGAAAATCCCGCACGAGTTAAGGAAGCGTTCGCCGAACTGAAGGAGCATGGCCGCATTTCATGTACGTCCGACGAAATGGCGCAGGTGCGCACGGATTTTTGTTCCGTTTCGGTCGATCAGGCTGACACGCTTCAGGAGATCCGTAATTTTTACAATAGTACCGGCTATCTGATCGATCCTCACACTGCTGTCGGCATCAAGGCCGCGCTTGACCTGCTGCCCCCTGATTCCGCCAGAATATGCCTCGCTACCGCCCATCCGGCAAAATTCAGCGAAACCGTGGAGCAGTCGCTCGGCTTCAAGGCACCGGTACCCGCATCAGTCAGTGAGCTGTACGGAAAGCCGACCCGGTGCGAGATTATGGATGCCGATCTGGAAGGCATTCGCGAGTTCATCGTCGCTCATATAGACTGACCGACCAGCGCTATGTCGGAAAAAGGGAATATAGCCCGGGCGGCTGGAATTCTGGGTAGCGCCACGATGCTTTCCCGTATCATGGGGATGGTTCGGGATATGGTGGTGTCGCGTTTGTTCGGCGCCGGCCTGGCCACGGATGCTTTTTTTGCGGCATTTCAAATCCCCAACATGTTGCGGCGTTTTTTCGCGGAAGGTGCTCTGACGTCCGCATTCGTCCCGACCTTTTCGGCGACCCTCTCGAAAGGAGGGGAGGAAAAGGCACGGGAACTCGCCAATATCTGCTTTACTCTGCTTACTATCGTCATGGCGTCCATCACGCTGGCCGGAATACTTTTTTCTCCCATCATTGTCGGATTGATGTTCCCCGGCTTCAAAGCCGTACCGGGTAAATTCGAACTGACGGTACTGCTTAATCGCCTGATGTTCCCCTACATTTTCTTTATCAGCCTGGTAGCCCTCTGCATGGGGATTCTCAACACGCTGCGGCACTTCTTCACACCTGCCATATCGACCGTGTTTCTGAATATCTCCATGATTATTGCCGCCCTCTGCCTGCGCGTTTTCTTTGAAGTTCCCATTACCGCCCTGGCGGTCGGAGTACTGATCGGTGGCTGTATTCAGCTGATCCTTCAACTGCCGGTACTTTGGAGCAAAGGGTTCCCTCTTAAGCCGAACTTTTCCTTCAGCGCTCCAGAAGTTCGCTCTATTGCACTGTTGATGCTGCCGTCCGTTTTCGGAGTAGGGGTCTACTATCTGAATATTGCCGTCAGCGCCATCCTGGCATCCCTGTTGCCGCAGGGGAGTGTTTCCTATCTCTATTATGCGCAGCGACTGTTTGAATTTCCTCAGGGAATATTTATCGTGTCGGTAGCACAGGCTGTTCTTCCGTCGATGAGCAGGCAGGCGGCCAGTGGTGATATGGCCGGCATGAAAGAAACACTGTCTTTTGGCATGCGCTTGACTCTTTTTATCACCATTCCTGCCATGGCGGGCTTGATGGTCTGTTCGACGCCGATTTTCAGCCTGATATTCATGGGGGGCGCTTTCAATTATGATACCGTCGTCAATTCAGCCCTGGCGCTGTTATACTATTCCGGAGGACTTTCGTTTGTTGCATTAACGCGAGTGCTGGCGCCGGTGTTTTATGCGCTTCATGATACAAAAACCCCGGTGTTTACAGCACTTATCGCCTTTGTTGTTAACCTCTGCCTGAGCCTTGCCTTGATGGGGCCACTCAAACATGGCGGTTTGGCTTTTGCGACAACGTTATCGGCGTTGTGCAACATGCTGCTGCTGCTCTGGCTTTTGCGGCGGAAGATAGGTCCTTTTGGGGGGAGGAGCATCGTGACGACCGCACTGAAATCGAGTGTGGCATCCGTTCCGATGGCTGTTCTGGTATGGTACGGCTGTTCATTTATTGACTGGTCGCAGTCCGGGCATAAGCTTCTGAAAGGTTCTGTCCTTGGAGTCGCGATTATTTGCGGTGCTGCGGTATATATGCTGATGGTGAAATTATTACGGTCCGAAGAAGTACTTGAAGCGATGTCGTTGCTGCGCAGGAAGGTAAAGAAAGGGTAGACTCAAATGTTTAATTTTCCTTTTTTGAAAAAAACAAAGGAGCGTTACTGATGATGGAAGGTGTTGAATTCAAAGGGTTGATGGTCGTTACAAATCAAATGGTTATACACAGGGAATCAGGATGGTAAAAAAAGAAAAAATATTGATAAAAGAACTTGACAGCGCAACCCCCTATTTTTACTGAATACGGTTATAACTTATTGAAATAAAACACAAAACCAGTTGTATAAAAAAAGGGCATTTCGGACAAAAGGCTTGCAAAAATATCACTTTTGAATATCGTCAACATCATTCTCCACAGGTTATCCACAATTTTTGTGGATAAGAATAACAACTGTTTAAAAACAGTTACATCGCGTAAACTAATTAAATCCTTTTGTTGCTTTCAGCGCGTTTTGCCTTTTCCCATAAGACATCCATCTCTTCAAGAGTGGCGTTTTGCATCGTTACTCCTTGGAGGAGCAGTTCCGCTTCGACGTAGCTGAAACGCTTTTGAAAACGGGTGATGGTCTTTCGAAGGGCCTCTTCCGGATTGAGCGATAGAAACCTTCCCAGATTTGCGATGGAAAACAGCAGGTCACCCAACTCGTCTTCCATTCGAGACAGATCGCCTCCCGCCCATGCTTCTTCAAACTCGTGCAGTTCCTCCATAACCTTTGCGAATACCTGATCGGCATGTTCCCAATCAAAGCCTACACGTGAGGCCTTTTCACTTATCTTATGAGCTTTGAGGAGTGCCGGAAGATGATCGGGAACACCGGAAAGGGCGGATGGCCGCTCATCTCCCTTTTCCAGGCGTTTGATACTTTCCCAGCTTTCAACCTGCTGAGCGCTGTCCTTGATCTCAAGATCGCCAAATACATGAGGATGGCGTCTGATCAGCTTATCGCAGAGGGTGGTGATGATGTCGTTAATGGTAAAATCACCCGATTCCTCGGCAATGGCGGCATGAAAAACCGGTTGAAGCAGAAGATCTCCCAGCTCTTCTTTAAGGTGCTGCGGAGATTTTTCGTCGATAGCTTCAATGACTTCGTAGGTTTCCTCAAGTAAATAACGGGTAAGGCTTTCATGGGTTTGCTCCGCGTCCCATGGACAACCGCCCGGCGCGCGCAGTTTTTGCATGATATTTACGAGTTGTTCGAATGTGTAGTGTGAGTTCATGACGGTTCCTTTTGGTAACTATCTGTAAGTGATGGTTCCTGTTCTGAAGATATGCCTGCTCGGAGTATTCTTGTCAATGAAACAGGTTGAAAATATGTGGACAATATGTGGCAAGAATATTATGTTTACCCGTCCAACCCTACTTTGTTCCGGTTCAGGAATGTGCATGTCCACTGTTGAACTTTCCGAAAACAATTCAATCAGCATCCCATCCGAAATTCTGAAAAAACTGGGTCTCGTGCCGGGTGATTCACTTGCCGTCGAAGAGGTAAATGGTGAACTTGTATTTCGCCCTGTGCGCCCTGCAATCGTTTCGTCATCGTCTGCAGCTGAGAACAAAAGTCTTAACAATGCCATTTCACGCAAGAATTTGCAGATCGGCATCCAGTTTATCAAGGGGATAGGCCCCAAAATGGCGGCTCTTCTTGAAAAACGGGAGATCAGGACCGTCGAGGATGCTCTCTATCTGATGCCGTTGCGCTACGAAGACCGCCGCCGGCTGATACCGATTTCTGCTCTTTGCCCCGGAAAGAGCGCCGTGTTTTCCGGTACGGTGATTGCTGCCGATGCGACAACGACCAGGGGGGGGCGGCGTGTGTTTGAGGTATTGGTGCGTGATGAAAGCGGCACGATTGCCTGCAAGTGGTTTCATGCCAATGCCACCTGGATGAAACGAACATGGAAAATCGGACGTGTCGGAGTGTTCAGCGGTGAAGTGAGCCAGTTCGGCTATCAGCGCGAAGTGCATCATCCGGACGCCGAGTGGCTTCCTGAAGGAGGGGAACTGCAGTCGCTGCTGGACTCTGATCCGGCTAATTTCGGTCGTATTGTGCCTGTCTATCCGCTGTCAGAGGGGATTCATCAAAAAACGATGCGCCGGGTTATGCGCGAAGTCGTGGATAGTTTTCTGCCGAATATTGACAGCGTTGTGCCCGCCGGGCTCTGCCCCGCGGCATTTCCACCTCTCCGTGAAGCGCTCGGGCATGTTCATTCACCGCCTCCCGAAGCAGATTTGTCCGAACTGAATAATGGCGCTACGCCGGCACATCAGGCTCTGGCTTTTGACGAATTCTTCTTCTGGGAATTAGGACTTGCCTTGAAAAAACGCGGGGTCGCGCTGGAAGAGGGAATAGCCTTTCAGGTGACGCACCGCTATACAAAAGAGCTGGCCCGATTGCTCCCGTTTGATCTGACCGCTGCCCAACGGAGAGTGTTGGCGGAAATTAAAGCCGATATGATGTCTCCACATCCGATGCACCGCCTGGTTCAGGGGGATGTGGGGAGCGGCAAGACTCTCGTAGCGTTGATGGCGGCTTTGATTGCGGTTGAGAATGATTACCAGGTTGCCGTCATGGCGCCAACTGAAATTCTGGCTGAGCAGCACTGGCACACCATGCACCGCTGGTGTTCACAAATGGGGTTGGAAATAACATTGATAACGGCCGGTCTTAAGGGAAAAGCTAAAAAAGAGGCTCTTGAACGGGTAGCTAACGGCAGCGCCCGAATTGTAATCGGTACCCACGCGGTTATTCAGGAGAAGGTTGAATTTGCGAAACTTGGCCTTGGAGTTATCGATGAACAGCACCGTTTCGGCGTGTTGCAGCGCGGCATTCTCAGGAAGAAGGGTGCCAATCCAGACATTCTGGTTATGACCGCAACTCCGATTCCTCGTACTCTTGCCATGACGTTGTTTGGTGATCTCGATCTGTCGGTAATCGATGAAATGCCTCCGGGCAGAATTCCGGTTGAAACGAAGATTTTTTTTGAGTCACGTCGCACGCAACTCTATGATATGATCCGGGATCAGGTTCGATCTGAACGACAGGTTTATATCATCTACCCGTTAGTTGAAGAGTCTGAAAAAATGGACCTGAAGGCTGCCAGTCAGATGGCGGAGCATTTACAGGCAGATATATTCCCCGACTTCAGGGTGGGATTGCTGCATGGCCGGATGAGTCCTGTAGAAAAGGAGGCGGTCATGACTTCCTTTACCTTACGCGAATTCGATATTCTTGTTTCAACTACCGTCATCGAGGTCGGCATTGATGTTTCGAATGCCACGGTAATGGTTATCGAACATGCCGAGCGTTTCGGACTTTCACAATTGCATCAGTTGCGGGGCAGGGTAGGGCGCGGCACAGAGAAGTCGTACTGTGTTCTGATGACGACCGGCAAATTGTCTGAAGACGGAGAAAAACGCCTTCGGGTGATGGAGTCAACCGGAGACGGGTTCCGGATTGCCGAAGCTGATCTTGAAATCAGGGGACCGGGCGATTTTCTCGGCACTCGCCAGGCGGGCATGCCTGATTTTCGTGTTGCAAACATTTTGCGTGACGGAACATTGCTGGAAAAAGCCCGTCGGGCGGCCTTTGATCTGCTGGATTGTGATCCGGAGCTTGCCACTCCGGTCCATGCGCCACTCTATGATGAACTGCTGCGGCGCTGGGGTAAGCGGCTGGAACTTGCGACAATAGGATAGGGGCAGGGATGCAAATTGTAACAGGTACTAATATCTACGAAAAAATCATCGATGCTTCCATTGTCACCATTGGTAATTTTGACGGTGTTCACCGCGGCCATGCAGAGATTTTTGCCCACTTGAAGAGGAAAAGTCTGGTCCATGGTCTCCCCTCGGTTGTGGTCACCTTTGAACCACACCCGTTAAAAATTCTGGCACCTGAATCCGCGCCTTCCCTGATAACAACATTTGCACAAAAAACAGTATTGATTGCCGAGTCGGGAATAGATTTGCTGGTTGTTGTACCTTTTTCTAAGGAATTCTCCCAGGTTTCGGCGAATGATTTTGTACTCAACATCCTGTGCAGTTCACTCGGAATGCGGCATATAATTATCGGGCACGATTATGCCTTTGGCAGGAATCGGGAAGGAAATTTCAAAACGTTGGAACGCCTTGGAATACGGAACGGATTTTCACTCGAAGATCTCCCCCCGATTGGCGAGGACGGAGTTGTCTTCAGCAGCAGCCTGGTGAGGTCAGCTGTTGCTGGTGGTGATATGGTGGCAGCAGCTCGAATTCTTGGGCGTTATTACCAGATTTCCGGAACCATTGTGCATGGTCGTGAGATAGGTCATTCGATCGGGTTTCCGACCGCGAATATCGCTACGTCTAACGAACTCTTGCCTCCTGATGGTGTATATGCCGTGATGGCCACTGTTGATGGCCAATGCGTCAAAGGTGCGTGCAACGTAGGCTGTAATCCAACTTTCGGCGGCAATGTGCGGACGATCGAAGTGTTTTTGCTTGATTATTCCGATCAAATTTATGATCACGAGATTACTGTCCAGTTTGTGCAGAGATTGCGCCAGGAATTGAAGTTTCCCGATGTTGCCGCATTGAAGGCGGCAATAAGCCAGGATGTAGAGAACACCCGCATCATTCTGGAAAATGTGAATAAAAACTATCTGAGACTCAATGGTAGATTGGAACCTTGTGCGCACAAAAATTGATTTGAAATTCTGGTTTGGGATCGCTATCAGTCTGTTTTTTATGGTATTGCTGTTCAGAAAAATTGATTTCAATTCACTCTGGTCAGCTCTAGTCAGGGTAGATTATCGTTATATTTTGCTGGCGGTAGTATGTACTTTTGTCAGTTATTTCTTGCGGGCGATTCGCTGGCACTACCTCCTCATTCCTGAGAAGCGTATTCCTCTTTCCTCTTTGTACCCAGCCACGATTATTGGTTACATGGCCAACAATCTTCTCCCGGCGCGGCTTGGCGAATTTGTACGTGCATTTGTTCTGGCGCAACAGGAAGGATTGCAAACGCCGACTGTTTTCGCTTCACTTGTGATTGACCGACTCTTCGATGGTTTTACGGTCATGCTGATACTCTTGTTCACACTATTCACTTTACGGTTGCCACAGGGAATGTCGGAAGCAGAGACTGTGCTGCGAACCGGTGGAGTTGTAACATTCATTTTATATGCAGGGGTAGTTGTTTTTCTGTTTGTTCTGAAGCATCAAACCATTCGTACCCTCGCGTGGACGGGAGTACTTTTGAAGCCTTTTCCGCAGCAACTATCTAACCGTATTATCCCCTTACTCGGTTCATTTATCGGCGGTATTCGGATTTCTTCAAACGGGGGACACCTTGCAGCGATACTGGTATCTTCCATAGCTGTTTGGTTATTTTGTGTTATCCCCGTGGATATGGTGCTGCAGGGGTTTGGTATCCATCTCCCCATTACCGCTTCCATGTTTATTCTGGTGTTGCTTGTTTTTGCAGTGATGGTTCCAGCTTCACCCGGATTTATCGGTACGTACCATTATGCCTGTTTTAGGGGGCTTTCTGCGTTCGGAATCCCGGAGTCAACTGCCGTAAGTATTGCGCTAGTCCTTCACGGTACCGCATTTTTTCCGGTGATTATTGCAGGGTTTTACTATCTCTGGCAGAGTAAGATGAGTTTCAAAGGACTGAGGTCTGCTGGCTCAAGGGTGGGTAATTAAATGGAATGGTATCCAACACCAAGTTATCTGGTAAAGCGTCGCGTAATTCTGGAATTTTTGACAACGTGTGACGGTAAGAACATCCTTGAGGTTGGGTGTGGTTGCGGTGATCTGTTGCATGTACTGGACCGTAGAGGGTATTCAGGATTGGGTATCGATATTTCGGAAGATGCACTGGGTGTTGCTGGAGCAGGACTTTCCAGTCATCGCATCAAGGTAGCGCGCTGCACACCTGGAGATCTCCAGGAAAAATTTGATATAGTGATCGCCTCAGAAGTCATGGAACACTATCAGGATGATGAGTTTTTCCTTTTGCAACTGTGGGAACGGTTGCTAGATGGGGGGCATGTGCTGTTGACTGTTCCTGCGCATATGAAAGATTGGGGGCCCAATGATGATTTCTGTGGTCATGTTCGGCGCTATGAACGCACACAATTGTATGCTGCTTTGAAGGCGGCTGGCTTTGATGATATCGTCATATGCTCCTATGGTGTTCCCATATACAATGTCATGAAACCTTTTTACGACTGGGCAATTCGTACCGAGACAGCTCCTGCGGACGCTCCAATGGAAAAAACCGCTGAAAGTGGGGGGATGTGGCTGATGAAAGGTGCGGGAAGATTGTTCCGAATACTGTTCAACGATTTGACCATGTATCCAATGTATGTATTACAACGACTATTTTATAGTACCGACCTGGGGAAGGGCTATTTTGCTATAGCCCGGAAAAAGGAGCAGAAGTGAAACACGAGAGAAGAATTAATTTCTATAGACCCGATCTGTTTATAATCCTCTCGTTTATAATTCCATTTGGTATTTTTATTCTAACGTTGGCTCCTTCGGTTACTTTTTTCGACAGCGGCGAGTTTCTGACTGCGACGGCATCACTCGGGTCTGCTCATTCGCCTGGATATCCACTTTTTTTGATGTACGCCAAGCCGTTTACCTGGATTCCGTTGGGAAATATTGCGTTCCGAATCAATATGGCGACAGCCTTTTCTTCTTCTCTAGCTTGTTTAGCTGTCTACCTGTTAACGCTCAAGCTTTTAAAAAAAGAGCAACTGGTTGAAAACGAATTTTTTTCGAACTTCGCTGTCAAAGCGTCTGGATTGGCGGCGGCACTCTCTTTTTCGTTTACCCCGCGTCTCTGGTTGCAATCAAACCATGACAAGCCTTATCCGCTTCTTGCTTTTATTTCGGCTGTTATTTTTTATTTGTTGTTAACGTGGCGTGATCATTACAAAAGCGGAGATGAGCGTCCCGCGTATGTGTATGTTTGCACGTTTCTGGCCGGTCTATCTATGGCGCTTCATCAGTCGGTTGTACTACTGCTACCAGCCTGGTTTCTGATGATAGTATTGGCCGATTGGCGAATGATAACAAGAGGTAAGGAACTTGTTCTTGCTACGGCTTTTGCCTTGCTTGGGTTCTCAGTTAATCTTTATCTTCCGCTTCGGGCGCTGAGCAATCCTCTGCTTAACTGGGGTGACTCCAAAACATCGGATCAGTTTTTGTGGCACTTTTTGCGCAAAGGATACCCTAGCGATCCGCATCAACGCGACATTTCATTGTTGTGGGCTCAAGTCAAGGCGTTTAATGTGCCCCATGAGTTTACATGGGTAGGAGCTGCTCTCGTACTGTTTGCATTGTTCGGTCTGTGGCGGCGGCAACGGGACATCGTTATTGCTTATCTGGCTGGAGTGATTGCCTTTCTTATGGTTATCGCAGGCTACTTTAATGCACTGCCTGATTTGATTTTTCTTACCGAGGAGTTTTTTACTCCGCTCTATCTTTTGTCTGCCGTTTTGATCGGAGTTGGACTCTTCAATGTCCTCAAGTATGCTATCCGCAATGCCCGTATACCTGAAAGATATGATTTAAAGGTCTACTCTCTGGTTGTGATTATGCTGTTTTCACTGCCCGTTTCGCTCTGCGCTGTTAATTATTACGAGAATGACCAGCACGACAACTACATCGCTTTTGATTATGCTTCGAATTCACTGCGTTCATTACCTCAGAACGCAATCATGTTCACGTGGGGCGACAGTGGCGCGTTTCCTCTCTGGTACCTGCAGGGTATTGAACGGATGCGCGAAGATGTTGATTTGCCGCACACTCCCCATCTTGTCTTTGACTGGTATCTTGACTCAATGCCTCGCATCTTTAAAGACAGCAACCTGAGAAAGTTTGATACGTCCTCATTTGGCCCCGAATCCGCCCTGCGTATTGCCATTACGGAAAATCTCGGCAACAGGCCGGTTTATATCGATTTTTCAACTAGATATTCAGTGGAATTCAAGGATTACCAGCCGATTCAACGGGGAATCGTATACTGCGTTCGGAAAATAAATGAACCGTCAGGATTGCCGGATGTTACAGTGTGGGATAATTATAACAATCGGGGAATTATGGAAAAACAGTCCTTCCTTGATCTTGATACCGGAAAAGCAATCATGATTTATGCAAACAGTTACTTGGAAGCAGGCGAGTTTCTTGCGGGAATTAACAGGCAGCAGGAAGCAATCGTGATGTTGAAAAAGGCCGGTCAGATTTCGCCTGAAATGCTGGCTCCTATCGAACAAGTTCGAATGCGTTATGGTCTGGGACGCTAAGCAGGTTTCAACCGCTCTGCTTGTTTTGCCGGTACGCCGCTTATCAAGATAGCATCTGCATTGGGTTTACAAACTTTCAAAGAATTTGGCATTGGTTGTCGCGCAGGGTGTTTGAAAAATTGAGCAGATGAAAGCGCCTGAAGGTGTTATGGATCAGGCTTTAGACCGTATTTGTTGACCTTAACTACAGCTTGACAATAACCGACATTCTCCCTAGTATGGCGATTTAGACACGTAAACGGAGCAATCATGCAGTCAAACAGGCTGGGAGAAATCCTTGTAAAAAATAATCTGATCAATCGCGATCAGTTAGGTCTAGCATTAGAAGAGCAAAAGCTTTCCGGCAACCAGCTTCGGCTCGGAACCATTCTGATTAATCAAAAACTTCTTACCGAGGAGCAACTCACCTCATTTTTATCCAAGCAGTACGGTGTACCAAGTGTCAATCTTGCCGATTATGAAATAGATCCCTCCGTTATAAAAATCATTCCGCCTGAAGTTGTGCAAAAGTATCAGTTGCTGCCTGTCAACAGGGCCGGTGCAACCTTGATTATCGCGGTAAGCGACCCGTCAAACCTGTTTGCTCTCGAAGATATAAAATTTATGACCGGCTACAACATTGAAATGGTTGTGGCATCAGAACGGGATATTAAAACTTCGATAGACAAGTATTATGATCAATCAGCTTCGCTTGCAGACGTCATGAGCGATCTGGATGTTGAGGATATGGAAATTGTCGGCGATGAAGAGCAGGTCGACATCAGTTCTCTTGAACGGGCGACGGAGGATGCTCCGGTTGTCAAGATGGTAAATGCAATATTGCAGGATGCAATTAGGAAAAAAGCCAGCGATATCCACATAGAGCCGTATGAAAAACTTTTCAGGGTGCGTTACCGGATTGACGGAGTTCTCTATGAAGTCATGAAGCCTCCTTTAAAACTGAAAAATGCGATTACATCACGTATCAAGATTATGGCTGAACTTGACATCGCCGAGCGCCGACTTCCGCAGGACGGACGTATAAAAATCAAGCTTGGTGGCGG
>Ga0172380_10004544_pt1 | contig 17722 bp, 16 predicted proteins | sample Leawe162metaG_FD_119747 | JGI IMG/M metagenome (GOLD analysis project Ga0172380, IMG submission 119747) | Leachate microbial communities from a municipal landfill in Southern Ontario, Canada - Leachate well 162 metaG | ecosystem: Engineered > Solid waste > Landfill > Unclassified | place... | reverse complement strand
GCGTGCTCATTGCGCACGGCCGGCGCGCGCCGCGCGGCGGATCGCGTCGAGCGCGCCCGGCGGGGGCGGGCGCTTCGCGATGTCGCGTGCAACTGCATCCTCGGTCTCCTTTCTGCGCAGCCGATGCGCCTCCTCGCGCCGCCGCGCCTCGGCCACGGCGATGCCCGCCTCGGGATGGAACTCGCCGCGCGCGGCGCACTCGGCCAGGCGGCGCAGGTAGGCCAGCGGGTTGGCGACGAGCCGGATCACCATGCGCCCGGCCAGCTCGTCGAGCAGCGCCTGGGCGCAGCCGTTGGCGCGCGAGAGCGTCCGGCGCGCGGCGGCTTCCTGCGCCGGCGTGAAGCCGCGCGGGAAGACGAGCGCGGCAGGTTCTGTAGTAGTGGTAGTTGAAGAACTACAACCACCACTCGCGCGGGCGCGCGCGAGGGGCTGGTGCTCCTGCGGCACCATCGGGCGGGAATCGGCCATCGGCGCGGCTTCCGGCGCTGGTGCCGATTCGGCACCGGGTGCTCTTTCGGCACGGGGGTGGTGCTTCTGCGGCACCGGGGGTGATGCTTTATCGGCACCGCCCTGGTGCTCCTGCGGCACCAGCAAGTGGTGCTCTTCCGGCACCAGTGGCGGCGGGTTGTCCACAGGGATGACACGGCCGGATTCGTCGCGGCGGAGCCAGCCGGCGGCGGCGAGCAAGCGGATGGATCGCGTGCAGTGGGCACGGTCGAGGCCGGTCGCCCTCGCCGCGCTGCCGGCGCTCCAGGCGCCCGCAGCGACGGCCAAGATGACGCGCGCCTCGCGGTGCGAGAGGCGTCCGGTCATGATGGCGGTCATCAGGCGGGGATTCACGCCGCCAGCCTCTCCGGCGGAGGCGCGGGCGGGAGTTCATCGAGCAACGCGGCGGGATGCACCGCCAGCGCGGCGGCGATGCTATAGAGGCGGGGAACGCTCAGGGTACGATGACCGCATTCGATGCGGCTGATTTCGCTTTGCGGCAGGCCGATGCGGCTACCCAGCTCGGCCTGGGTGATGCGAAGGTTCTTTCGGATGTCACGGATCCTCATAGGGCATGGCGGCTCTCCTTAATGACTGTAGGGCATGATACATGCCCATAAGCCATGCTGCAAGGGAATAAATGTCTTTTATTCATGGGGTATGACTCAGAGTCTATAATTACCCTAAAAATATGTGGGATTACAGATAATTGACATATGGATAAAATCGCCCCTCACCTGAAGGCGCTGCGCGAGCGGAAAGGGCTGACCCAGGCCGGCCTGGGTAAGCTTGTCGGCCTCGACCAGACCCACATTTCGCGCCTGGAGAGCGGCACCAAGGGCGTTTCCAACGAGAAGCTGCGCGCCATCGCCGAGGCGCTCGGCGTGACCGTCTCCGACCTCCTCGGCGACGCCGCCAACATCGTGCGCAAGGAATACGAGACCGGCCATCCCGCCCGCAAGATCATCGCCGACGCGAAGGCCCCGCGCGGCCTGGTCGCCCTGGCCGGCGACAAGGCGCTTGCCGACGCCCTGCGCATCACACCCGAGGAATGGAAGGCACTGCGCTCCATTGAACTACCGGGAAGCGTGTCGAAGGACGGCTATGTGCAGCTGCTGATTACGATCCGGGCGATTGGTGGGAGTTAACCTTACCTGACGGCCTCGTTTGCTCCGGGAATCACGAGTCGTAGGCACCGACATAAATCATCAAACCCAGAGACGGTCATCGTGCAAAGGCCTTAGTCGTATCCAATTGCCTTGACGGGCCTACTGGCCGTTCTTGCCTAAAGCTTCAAAGTCTGTCGGATTCGTGTCCATTCGCTCGAAAGAGGGGGATTTAATCGCTCGAAGATCTCCGCAGATAGAGTAATCCCTCCGTACCCCTTGCTTGTCTCATACTCGCCAAATGCTTCGAGCACCCTAACCCGGAATTCGTCTTTGTTGAAATTCGTGGTTGTCTGGATTAACCGGTACAGGTTTTCATACACGCGTTCGAAGCGCATCCGCAACCATTCTAGGCGAATCCATTTGGCAATTATTTGTTCGCTGAATACAGCCTGTGCCATAGCCGCACCAAGCGCTAGATCAGTTGAGCGATTCAGGAGCGCAATGATCCACACCGCAGTATAAAAGGACATTCTAGCGCGTTCGCGGTGAGCCATTTTCAGCGCGACGTTTTTGCTGAAAAAGCTGTTCTCGAGTAGCGATGCGCATAGCCGCCTTAATGGATTTGTTTGCTCGTTGTTGTAATACCCGCTGGTCTGCTCGTGAGTGATGGCAACGGAAAAGGAATTTGAGAGCAAATCCTGTCGACGCTTGTCCTCTGCACGAGGCGTCCAATATAGTCGCACACCCTGCCCGAGGAAGAACAAACCCAATACTCCGATGATAAATCCCCCCTGAACAAGGTCGTACATAATGGGGTGGCTCGTTCTCTCTACCGCAAATGCGGAAACGGACAGCACAGCCACTATCCAGAAAAGCCAATCAGAGCAGGCCTCGGCCAACTCCAACGGTCGATAGTAGCGTGCCCGGATCGGATCGATTTTCTGGTGATGATTAGCCATAGGCAGGGAAATAGTCTCCAAAGATCAATCGCCACTTATCGACTGCTGACGATGTTTTGCCCTGTTTCTCAAGGCTTTCGGCATCGATTGCGCGGGTATATGCGGTCTCCAGTCTGCTCACAACATCGTCGATCTTCTGCTGCGTATTGAGGTAGTCGGCCAGGTTCCCTCCATAGCCTGAGGGGTCATACGTCGCACTCTTGACGGCCTGCCTCGCCTTATCGAAGACGTATCGAGTTCCTGATGAAAAATCGTTAATCGTCACATTAGTCAGAATTCCCAAAATCATTGTTTCCAGATGGAAGGATCGAAGCAAGGAGCTGTGCTGTCGGTTCCATGCCTTCACCATCTTGATCAAAGGCACGAGATTGCCGCCGTGATTTGAGTTTGCGGTCGACCAGATTTCCACGTGTTTCTTGGGGTCCGTAGATATCCAACGTGCGTTAATCGAATCGGGGATCAGAAAGCCTCCCCCCTGCCGAAAAAAGGCAGGAACCACGTCGACGACAAAATCGCTGAAGGTGATTGTCACGGCCTGACCATTTCTGCTGATCTTCGGCGTCTTTGGATATTCCTTCTTGAGTGCTGCTTTTACTTTGTCGAGCAGCGCGGCTTGCCCACCTTGCTGGAAGTAAGCTGAATCCATTACAACAAAAACATCAATGTCGGCATCGCTGAGCGGCGCGATCATAGTGCTGCGCCGATAAGAGCCGGTCAGAAATGAGTCAAGCACAGTCATGTCGACAGCAACAGCGTCACGGACATTTTGCTGACGCGTCGACACAGTCTGCTGCTGGAGGCCGGTTATCTCAAGGTTCGATTTAAAGCCGAGAAAACTCTGTTTTATTGTGGTCGCCAATTTACCCTCCTTATTTCACCCGCTGACGATCTCGACATAGCCAATCAACTCGGCCGAATAGCTGCCATCTCCGTTCGCCGCCCCCTTATGCTTAAGCTCCCGCTGCAGGGTCGGCTCAACGGCACGCGCGAACAGCTCCAGCCGTTGCTCTGGCAAGAACCTCGGCGATGTCGACGGGGCCTGCAGATATCGCTCGCATTGCCGCTCGACTGCAGGAACCCTTGTGCCATCTTGCTTAACAGCGATGGGCTGAACCACGACGCGATGCTCGCCGTTGCCAGCGGATGCCTCGACCATCCAGAGAGAGAGCAGTACAGGATCGTCTACGTCCCCTGAAACGGCGATACCGACTTCCTCCGGCGGCACGCTACGCCAGCGCCCCAGCTCCTCCTGCACCAACGGGTGATCCAGACCCATCAGCTCTAGATCGTCCTGGCTCGTTGCGGTGTCTCGGTTCAACGTGAAGCGGGCGCGACGGGTACCTTCGACCGTCACGAGGTCATATGTCTCGTCGTCGATCTTGATTAGTTTCTGGTTCCGGTCTGCCACAGCTGCAGACAGGAAACGCACCAAGCGTTCCAAGCTGGACGACACGTCAGAGAACGGCCTGTAGTCGTCTAGGCTGAAGCCTTCGAGATCTTGAAACAGATCAAACACCACCTGCCGCGCTTCGCGGGAATTCGACAGTGCGGCCTCCAGTTCAACCTGCGTGCGTTTCAGCTCGGGGTCGGACAGCGCCTCCTGGTACAGCCGGTCGTAGTTAAGCCGCTCGGACAACTGGCCAAGAATCTGCGCCCGCAGGTCTTCAGCGACATTGCCTTGCTCATCTACCTTGCCAACGGTGCGCGCAATCTCAGCCAGCTTCTCGTCGAGCAGCAGGAATATGCGGCCCTCGATGGTATCGGACAACACGAGGTTGTAGACCTGTGCCGTGTGATTCTGCCCGTAGCGGTGGATGCGCCCGATGCGCTGCTCCACGTCCATCGGGTTCCACGGCAGGTCGAAGTTAAACAGGATGCGCGCAAACTGCAGGTTAATGCCTTCGCGTCCTGCAGCCGTACAAACCAGCACGCGCGGGCCATCCTTCTGGCGGAACCTGCGCTCCGCAGCCACCTTGGCACCGTGGTCGCCGCCACGCAGCACCACGACACCCTGGCCGGGGAAGGTCTGGTCGATCTCTCGGGCGATCAAATCAACCGTACCAAGGAAGGTGGCGAACACGACGATCTTCTCGTTCGGGTTTTGCCGCCATAGAGTGCCCAACCCGTCGAGCAGTTTCTGCGCTTTGGTCTCGCGTTGCTGCGGGAAGACCTTGAGCAGATCGCCGATGCGCAGCCGCTCCTCGGGTAGATGGAGTTCCACGACTGCCGATACGGCTTCCTCGGCGTGCGTCGCTGAGTATTCGCTGCCGTAGGGATCGGAAGCCATCTCAAGCGCCTCCTCGTCCAGCCTCTTGACCAAGCGGTACTTGAGGTCGGCGAGCACGCGATCCACCTCGCTGCGCCCAATACTGTCACGCGGCAAGCCGAATTCCTCGTGGATGAGCTCGCGAGCTTCTTCCATCAGGCGCTCACGGCCCTCTATGTCCAAATCCTTATCGCGGAGCAGGGCCTCATGTAGCGTTAGCATCAGCAGACGGCGCTTGAGAGTCCGTCGTACAGCCGCAAAACTGGATGCTGCGATCTTCTGGAAGATCGCCATCAGGAAGCCGAGCGCACGCCCCTGATTGCCCTGGCGGCGGGCCAGATCGAAGCCGTCTTCCAGATACTCGCGCAGCTTCTCGTAGAACAACCGCTCCTCCTGGCCCATCAGGAAGGATTCGGTGTGGACCCAGCGCCGCGCAAACAGCGGTGAGCCATCGGGTTGACAAGCGTCGGCCTTGGTGCGCCGGAACATCACCGTGTTCAGTCGGTGGCGGTTTTCCAGCATTTCCTCTGGACTGCCGAACAAGGTCGGGTTCAGCAATTGAGCCAGCATCCAGAACTGGAAATGATTCCCCTGGTGCGGTGTGGCCGACAGCAGCATCAGATCACGTGAGTGGTCTTTCAACGCCTCGGCCAGCTTGTAGTTCTCAGTCTTCCGCACCTTGCCGCCCGTGCGGTATGCGGTCAGGTGGTGTGCTTCATCGAATACCACCAGATCCCAACGAGGCGCATCGAGCAGTCGCTTGATGCGCGCGGGGCGCTTGAGGGTATCGATGCTGGCGATCAGCCGGTCGTGCTTGGCGAAGGCATTCGTCTTGCGGTCAGTGATGTCGCCCTCGGAGCCAAACACCTCGAAGTCGAGGTTGAACACTTCGTTCAGCTCACGGTGCCAGTTGTTGACCAGCCCGGCAGGCACCACCATCAGCGCGCGATTCAGTTCGCCCCGGCTGGCCAGCTCACGCAAGATAAGCGCGGTTTCGATGGTTTTGCCTAATCCCACCTCGTCGGCAATCAGATAGCGCCGGGGGGACGCGGTGGCAATGCGGTGAGTCAGCACCACCTGATGGGGCAGCAGATCGATCTTGGCCGAGGTCAGCGCCGACGCGCTTTCCATGACCGGCAGCGCGTGGGCCTCGTAGGACAGCCACGCCTTGCGCGACCGATCTGCACCGCCATCGACGGCGCGCAGGATGCGTTCAGTACGCGAGATCTGGCGGCGCACCGAGCTAACCGGCACACGGCGCTCGCCGACACCAAAGAAGGCCCGCAAGTAGCCGTCGCGCGCCGGATCAAGAACGACACCTTGGCCGAATTCGTGGTGGGTGATCCGTTCGCCGGGTTGAAACTGAGTCTCTGCTTCCACGAGCCGATCTCAGGTAATTCGCAGGTGGAACAGACCAGCGGGCTTGCTTCCTTCGCGCAGCAGAATCTCCTGCGGGTATTCGTTTGCTTCGCCCCACAAGATGCGGCCGAAAGCGAGCAGGCTTTCGCCGTGCGGTGCCGCGCAGCGCCACTCGACGGAGTCTGTAGCTGGATGAAACTTGATACGGCCCTGACCGGATGGCAGCCAGAACACCAGCGCTGCTTGTCCGTCATAAGCATCCTGAAAAGACAGGATCGCCTGCTTTACCGCGTCTCCCAGCCACGTCTCGGCATCCTCCGGCATCAACAGGTCGAGGCCGCCTTCCAGGCCCGCGACCACTAGCGTGTTGTTGTCGTTGCTTGGCAGATCGTCGGGCCAATTGCCCACCGCCTGGAGGAACTGGCGCAGGCTCCAGACCTCATTGGCCACGCACACCTGATTGCGCGCTTCCTCGTCCCAAATCCAACTGGTGCCGCGCCGCTGCCACACCGTGTCGAGCAGTTGCTTCATAGCCCATACTCCTCGAACAGCGTGCCCTGCTGCGGCTTGACCGCTTGGGTCGCTGCCCACGCGTTGTAGATCGCCACGGCACGTGAGGCAGCGTTTCGGCTGGCCTGATCCGGGCCGTTCTTATACAGCCACTCCAGCAAAGGCTTCAGCGCCACATGAGGTCTGAAGTTCTCATTCTTCAGCGTGTCGGAGGCATTGATGCCACTGCCATCAAAACACGCGCCGATCAGCACCAGTGCCTGATCCAGATCCGAGGTCAGGCGGCGGCGGTGCTTACCTGACCAATCGCGGGCGAAATCGAGCGGATTCACGCGCGTAAACACCTTGCCCCTCTCCGAGCACCAACCGCGCTGCTCGAATTCGTCCGGGGTGGTAATCGAGCCCTTGAGGAACTTCTGCAACTGGTCGCGCTTCATCTCGGTCGCGTTGCCGAAGGTACGCAGGAACTGGCGGGTAATCGGCTCGGCATTCACCGGCGGCGGCTCCTTGCCTTTGTCGGCGTCCTCGTCGATGAGCTGGTTGATGCCGACCAGCGCATCTTTCACCGAAATGGCTCGGCCTTCGTCGACGTAAACCTTGCCGTAGTGGCGCGAGAAATATTCCAGCGCCTTGCCGCGCCGGATCACCTGGATGTCTGCGGCGGGCAGACCTTCCTTCGCGTGGTTCTCCAGCATCGCCTGCAATTGGCGCACATCGGCCATCACTTCGCGGCGCATCCGGCCCCAGCTCACTGGCTTGGGTTCTTCCGTGCGCTTGCGGCAGACGTGGATGATGTCGTATTCGATGGTCTTGGAGCCGAACTCGCCTTCGCCCTTGGTTTCGTCGGAGCGGATCGGATACGTCGCTTCGAGGTAGTACCCGGCGTCGAACAAGGATTCCAGCACCGCCACCCACGGCTCGTCCTCGCTGTGGTGGAAGGTGAAGGCGAGGATGCCGCTGGGCTTGAGCACGCGATGCGCCTCGCGCCAACACTGTGTGAGGAGGCGCTGGTAGTAACCGTCCGGATCTTCCGGCTCGCGAGCCCGGTTGGCGACAGCCTCCAGCGACTTGGGCGTGTATTCCGCACCGAAAATCTCCGGGTACCTGCCCTTGAGCGCCAGGCGCAGCCAGACGTAGAAGAAATCGGACAGTTCCGAGTAGTGAAGCAAGCCGCCGAAGGGCGGGTCGGTGATGACCAGATCGAGGCTGGCCGTAGCGACGTGCGTGAGGTCTGTGGACGAGCCTTGGTACACGCCGACCACGCCGACAGAATCGCCGGGAAAGACTTTCTCACTCTTGCCTGTGATCTGCTCGGCCAAGGCTGGAGCCTGCCGCTTCAGCGTCTCAAGGCTTACAGCCTCCCACGGCTGCATAGCCCACTCTCGCCCTTGGACGATTCCTTCGATGCAGGATGCCCAGTTGCCGCGCCCCAGCACCGAGAACACGCAGTTTTCGACGACGTTGTTCTTCGGGTGGAAATTGTTGTTGCTCATATGGGGCACGAGCTTGTCGTATCCGCTGTCCCAAAAGCAGAAGGAGTTTTGGTTCCGCAGGTACTGTTGGTAAGCGCCAAGCACATACTCGCGGGCACTCCAACTGTAGGAGCCGACGTTTACAATGGCCTTCAGCAGTTGCGCGTGAACGAGTAACTGGCGCGGGTTGAACATTGTCCACCAATGCGTGAAGCCGTGGTTGGGCACGCCGCCTTGCAGATGGTGAGTCATGAAACCGTAGGCCAGCTCGGAACGCGGCCAGTAGTCCTTCAGGTCGGCGTCCTTGCGCGCTTCCCATTCCGTGAGTGCTGCGTCGTACTGCTTGGCGCGCACTGCATCGAAGGCGGCGAAGAAGCGACCGCTGTAGGGCTTGCCTGCCGCATCGCGCTTGGGCGCGTAGCCTTGCACGGCGTAGGCAGCCATCGGCCCGGTTTTACCCGTGGCCTTGATGGTGGTCAGCACATCCTGCACCGTGCCGCAGGCCGCGCAGGCATAGTGCGATTTCTTCGGCACCGTGCCGTTTTCCGGCGCAAAGGTGATGTTCGTTTTCGGGCAGGTCACCTCATCCGGCAGCGTGCCACGCACCTCCAGCAGGCGAATCTTGGATGCGCGCTCCCCATCCCACCGCGTGGTCGCGGCCACATCGTCCTGCGCCGAACCGCCGTAGGGCTGGTTATTCGCATCCTGCTTGGGTGAACCGGCCAACCATTGCGGATGCACGAGCAGGCTCAATTCGACCTTCTTGTTCTTGCCCTTGCCGAGGTTGACCATCGCCGTATGGCCGCAATGCGGGCAGATAACGCCCTTCCTGCGGTCGAGCACGGAGAATGGGGGCTCGGAAGGCGCTACATACAGTGGCGCATCCGGGGCCATCCGCGCGGCGTCCTCCTCAACATGAAACTCGCCGCCGCACTTGCTGCAGGTGTGCTCCCAGTGCTTGACGCTGAGCGTCTTAACCGCCATCACCGGGCTGCTCATGATTGGTGTGCGGTGGCCGCAGCCTGTCACCTGACAAGGACCGTGCTTGGCCCAAAATGTGTAGATGACCTCCGGGCCATCGTAACGGTAGTCCTTGCGCTCGTCGCGCGGGATGGTCAGCGGGTCGAAATCGGCGGGCATCACCTTGTTGGTCGGCAGGTGCGTCCACGACCCTTTCTCACCTTCCGGGCCGTCGCAGTAGTAGTACGGCATGATCTGCTGCTTGACCTCGGCCTCGATGTCGGCGAGCAGGCGTTTTACTTCCTCCAGATCGACGTTGGACAGCTCCTGTTTGACCACGAACCACGCGACCGGATTCAGGTCGTTGCCGATCATCTGCATTCCGAGACGCGAGCCTTCCACCAGCGTGGTGCCGCCGCCCATGAAGATGTCAGCGACCTTCAGGTGCTTGAACGCGCCTTTCTTCTGGTGATTGGCGTAGTAGTTGTCCCACACCAGCTTGGCTGCGTGCGACTTGTCTTCCGGAGCCTTTGTGGCCGCTGCGATCAGCATCGAACGGAACACGCTAGAGCGGCGTCGCGCCCACCACTTCGACATCTGGTAGATGGGCTTGCCCGCGTTACCCTCGATGATCGCCACCTGATTGACGGGCAGAATCGGAAAATCCACCTCCAGACATGTCTTTGGGCGGTTTGGGTCGTTGAAATCAACCGTTTCGAGCGCGACCGTCTTGCCTGCACCGACGGCTTTGGCGACTTCTTGCGCCAATAGTTCTTTTTTGATTGCCATACAGCGCCGCCTTTACGTAACTGAGTTATTTCGTGAGCTCGACGAAGGGCGACAGCACCTCCAGCAGCGAGAGGCCGCCGTGCGTCAGCGTTGGGTAACCACCCTGGCTCTTCCATTTCCAGCGACCAACGGCCAGAAGGTGAGCGCCGTGCGGGCTGTTGATCTGGAGAGCAACCGGCGGCACAAACGGGCCGGTTTCGCCCGTACCAGCGGTACTGCGACCGCTGGCGAAGGTCTTTTTGAGAAACTGTCCGACCTCGCCATCGGCATCAGGGAAGTAGCCGGTGGCGGCGTAGCCGTGATCGGAAGTGATGACCAACCGCCGACCCGTAGCCAAGCGATCGACAAAGGCCCAAAAATCATCACTACCAAGCTGATTGGCCGCATCGCGGGTCAGCGTGTCGAGTCCCTGGCCCGCGCCTGATCCGTCGTGAACCTTGCTATCGGGCCAGTGGTGCCAGAACACCCAGTTTGGCTCGCTGTTGATCAGTCCTTCGCAGTCCTTCCACGGCAGATCAACGCATTCGGTATGCGCCGATTGCAGCCGGTGGGCAAGACCCCCGCCGTTGTTCTGAAGCTGGCTACGACTGCCGAAGCCCAGCGCTTGCGCAAACTCGTTGGTCTCGCCGGGAAGCTCGGAAGCGTTTGCTGAGACTTCGTGCAGGGTGAAGCCGCGCTCCTTCGCTCCTTGCAGCAGCCAGGGCAGTTCGCGTAACGACAGACCGTCAAGAATCAGCACCGCCTTGGCGCTGTAGGGCTCAGCCCACCAGCGCGCGAGACGATCTGACGTGCGTTCGACGGTGTCGCCGAAGGCCTGCCACAGATCCCATCCAGTGGACGAGAGGAAGTGATCGAGCGCGCCAATTTCGCGGTCGCGCTTAATGACCTCGCTGGCCGCATTGCCTGCTGCCAAGGGCTTCGAGGCGATCTCGACGGCGTTGTTGATGATGACGCGCCATGCATCCTTGGCAGAGCCTTTGGTCAGGCTGTGCAATACCCCGGCGTCGAGTGCCATCAGTTGTCTTCCTTCTCAAGGCTCAGCTCGAAAGTCATGCCATCGGGCAGTTTTTTGAGCAGTTCCTTGAGCTGGGCACCGTTGGCCGCAGACACTTTGATTGAGACCTCGGCGACCTGCGTGGCGGGGCCAATACCCCAACCTTCGAGCTTGCCGATTAGATTCAGCGGTGAAGTCGGCGGGTTGCTCAGGGGGATGCGCGGCTTGCCGCCAGTACCCGTTGAACCACCTCCGAAAATGCCACCTCCTGTCGGGGCCGTGTCACCGCCAAAGATCGTATCACCCTCCGAAGGAGGTGTTGGTGGAGGCGTCGTGCCACCGCCAAACAGGCCGCCGCCATCCCCGCCAGCAGGCGGCTGGGGTGCAGGAGGCGTTGTGCCGCCAGTGGTTGGCACCGCCGAAGGTTCCATAAGGAACACCTCGTCAAGCTGGCGTCCGGTGTAGGCGAGCTTGGGGCGCAGCCGCTTCCAGGCTGTGTCCTCGTCTTCGCCGGGTTGAGTCTGCAGGTATTCGAGGCCACGCAGGTTGATGGCGATCTTGCCCCGAGCACACAGACGCAGGATGCGCTCCTTCATCGCGGTTTCGCCGAGCCAGGGGATGCAATCCTGGCCCGCAGGGCGGGGCTCCTGCAGCTCGCGCAACAGCTTGCCGACCGGAGAGTTTTCGGTGGCAGCTTCGAGCACAAGGTCTTCAAAGTCCTCCGGCACGAACAGGTCGTTGACCAGCGCTTCTTCGATGCCTTCCGGGATCTGTGCACCTTGCTTCTTCAGGCTCTCGACACTGAACATACACTGGTTCGGGTCGGCGAAATTCCAGCGATGAAGTACAGCGAAGCGGTCAAAGCGCTTCTTCAGGATGTCGCGCAGCACACCCTGGTATTCGGTTTGCAGCCTCTTGTACTCGGGGTTCTGGCCACTCCATTCCTGCGCCTTCATCTCGGCCCTTGCCAAGATGAGCAAATCGCGATCTTGGAACGCATTCGATGAGCCGGATCGCGGCAGCAGGAAGCGAATGGTGTTGCGACGCTTCTGCAGGTGATCTTTGAGCCAACGGCCAAGACGCTGGTCAATAGTGTCGGGTTCTTCCGGCAGCACCAGGATGGGCAAGCGGTCGTCCCAGCGAACGGGTTGCTCGGCCTCATCCAGCGTTGACCACGGATCAGTCTGCCAAGATTTCGGCAGCGCGATTACGCGGAAAGTCTTGGCCACCTCATCGGTGCCACCAATGACGTAGCGAACCTGCTTGGCCAACTGCGCCTGATCGGAACCGTCCGTGAACAGTTTGTCATTGCGCGCGCAAGCCATCAGCTTGGCACGTGGGTTTTCCTCTTCGCGGAAAACCAGACGGGGGCCATCCTGGTGGATATTGAAGCTGTTTTCGACGATGGTCGCCAGTTCGACCTGGAACGCGTTGTCGTCGACGGCCTTGCTGCGGGTGATGTCGACCTGCAGCGTCGCGGGCTCTGCACCGGCGAGGTTGCCGACGGCAATCGAACGCAGCCACAACCCTCCCACGATCTCCTGAAGGTGCGGGGCAAGGCTGGCGTGGTCGGCCACAGCCTCGGTGACCGAAATGATGTTCTGCTGTGCCTTCGCGCGCAGCGTGCGGTGATGCTCATTCGACACCGAATCCAGCAGCGCGCCGATGCCTGATGCATCGTCATCCAGGCGGAAGTCTGCGGCTGTGAGCACCGGGGCCACCTCGCCGCGACTCTTGTAGAGGTTGGCCAGGATACGAATCATGTCGCGCGTTTCCTGCGCGTCGGTCGCAATCAGTACCTGTTCTTCAAGCAGGCGCAGCAGATGCGGCGCAAAAGGCCACGATTCGACGAATTCCTTACGCTTGCGATCCTGCTCGGCAGGCGGGACATCGAGGAGGCGGAAATACTCAAAGACGTGCTGCGCGACCAGAGATTCAATCGTGCCGCTCGCAATCTGCATGCGGTTGTCGAAAAGACGGTGCAGCAGCATCCGGCGGCGATCCTGCTGAATGCGTTCTGCGTTGCCGCCCGCCTTGAAGTCGATGGCGACCGGATTGACGCGATGCACCTGCTGGTAGGCGTCGCTACTGCCATTGCGAACCGAGATCACCAGCACCAGAAGGTCTGGGCGCTCCTTGGCGATCTCCGAGAGGATCTGGATAAAGTTGAAAGCCCAGTTCTTCCAGGGGTACTGCTTCGTGTTGGTCAAGCCGTCGTACCACGTCTGGAATTCGTCCAGGAGCAGCATCGTGGGCGTGTGCTGCAGCAGCTCGATGATCAGCTTGTCGGATGGAATGTCGGTCTTGGCCGCCCCCATCCCTTCCCATTTGCCCTTGATGTAGGTGCCGTGCGGGTGACGCTCGAACAGCAAATCCCACAGGAATTTGTAGCGCTGGCGGTGGAGGCTCTCGCCAATGACCAGCATTCCATCGCGCAGGGCGATCTTGCCAATGTTGGGGTCGCCCAATGTGGACGACCACGAATTGAGCCATGAGCTCGTCGATGTCGCATCGTTTACTGCATGGTAAAGTGCAGCCATCAAGTGCGATTTACCCAGTCCGCGCTCGCCGATCACCACCACTGGACGACCTTGGTTGGGGCCAACAGCCTCGATGCCCTTCAGTAGGTCATGGGTCGGATACGTGATCTCCAGGAACTGCTTCGCCGCAATTTGCGTCGCGCCGGTGTTCGATTCGTTGGAGAGTTCAATGGCCGTCCCTTTGAGGCGCTTGCCTCGGAATTCTTCTCGTAGAGTCAGTCCAAGCATTACTTTCGCCCCCCATTGTTCGATTTTCCCTTGGTCGCGTCATCTTCTTCACGCCCAGTGACGAGTCCATCCATAGACTGCTGCTTGATCCAGTTGTCGATGTCCGCACGCGAGAACCGCCATGTCCCGCCAACCTTGAAGGCCGGAATCTTCTTCGCTCCGGCCAAGCGATATACCGTGCGTTTGCCAACCTTGAGGTATGACGCCACTTCATCGAGGGTGAATATCCGTCCAAATTCGTTTTTCATCTCACACAGTAACCGGTCGGCGCCAGTAACAATGGCAATCTTGGCAAGCATAAGGCAAATTTGTGCAAAGCCAAATAGCATGACAACAGGCATTGCATTACATGCTGGCACGGCATGATCACGAAGGATTCGGCCTAGAATCGGCCGGAAGATGGTCTGGCTCTTCCTCGACTTCGACGGCGTGCTTCATCCAGGGCTCTGCGATGCCGGGGACCATCTCTGCCGCCTGCCAATCCTGGAGGATGTCTTGCGCGGCCACCCTGCCGTGCAGGTGGTGGTCTCGTCGAGCTGGCGGCACAGCCAGTCCACGGACGAGCTGCGCCTGCTGTTCTCCCATGACATTCGCCCCAGGATCGTCGGCGTCACCCCGCCCGCAAAGGCCGGGGTTCCGCACGGGCGCTTCTCCGAGATCACCGCCTGGCTGGCGCTCAACAGCCGGCAGGGCGATCACTGGATCGCATTGGACGACTATGCATTCGAGTTCCCGAGGAATTGCCCCAACCTGCTGCTATGCAACGGCGGCACCGGCCTGACCGAGGATCTGGCGGCAGAACTGGGGCGGCGGCTACGAGCGCTGGCACCTTGAGCGTGATCTCAACGGTTTGCCAAAAGCAGCGGCCTCATCATCGGCAGCCAGCGCACCTCAATGAATTCCCCGACGAATTCGACAACCCATTGCCAGAGCGCCTCCTCCTGCCCGGGCGCCTCGGCAGGCTGCGGTTCCGGGTCCTTGCGCCCGCGGCGGACAATAGCCTCTTCGTTGCAAGGCTTCGCCTTTATGGGCCAGCGGTCGAGGACGATGCAGAGTTCGCCCACTAGCATGGCGCCGCCCTCTAGCATGACCGTCTCGTAACGCATGAGCACCGCGATCCCGCCCAGGAAAGTCAGTCCCGCCAGGACGGCGACCGTGCCGGCAATAAAGAACCGGCGCCAACCGCCCTTTCCCGCCGCGACGGCGCGGGCGCCGGGACAATGCTTCAGGAAGTTATCGTTCAGGCGCAGCGCAGACATGGCGGGCCTCCTCTCGTAGCTGGAGGCCCATTATTGGCAGGGGGCTGGCTCAGGGGGTGAGCCTTGAGTTGCGCGCTATTACATCAAGCCTGGGCAGCAAGCTAGCGACGTACTATATCTTGTGTCCCAATTTCGCTTCTTACACAAGCAATGTATGTAACTTACTGATTAATAACGTGTGAAAAGTTTATAAAACCTGTTCACATGTGGATAACTTGGCGCTATGCTTTGATGCAGGTTTATGCACATTGGGCACAAACCTGCTGAGAGAAGTGCCCCCGAGGCGCTGGGCCCCGGGGGTAGAAAAAGCGGCGCAGAAAGCAGCCGCCATATAGCTGATCCGATGATACCCAAGTTGTATCTGGCGTCAACGGAAGAATCGAGCTGCTGGCGCCGTGCACTCAGCAAATTGACTGAAGAGGTACGCTATGGCTACGAAAAGTGGCAATGGCGGCAGCGCACGCAGCGCAGTCACTGGGCAGTACGTCAAGCAGCAGTACGCGAAGACGCACCCCAACACCACAGTGATCGAGCGCAAGCCTGCGCCCAAGCCGCAACCGCCGAAACGCGGTAAGTAGTAACGAGGCCGGGGTCAGAAATGACCCCGGCTTTTTGTTGCACACCGAATCTTGAATCCGGTGATGATGACCGCAACCAACTGCCGAGCAATTTATTCATTTCATAGCAATGGCCGCGACAAAAGAAAAAAAGAGATTCCTGGCGACGTTTTCGCTGCCGGACGGGCATAGCGCATTCGGCGAGCTTCGGCTGAAGGGTGAAGACACCCTGCTGCGCCTCAAGAGCGACAAGCTCCTAGGCCGAATTGAAGACGGCTCGCACCTCCAAGGGGTCACACTGGATCACAAGCTGGTGACCTGCATCGACTGCATCAGTCCAGGTACGGGCCATCATTGGAGTAAGGCCGGAATCACGCACTACCACGCCGACGTGTTCCCCCATTACGTCACAGTCGGCGGCGAGCATCTCCGCCCTGATTACGCAATGGTGCGAGCTATTTCATTCAGAGTGAGTGACCTCCCAGCGCTCTTCTATGACTTTGACGCTTTCGGTCACGTCATTGGCTCTGACAAGGTGATCGACGCAGTTCTGGAAGAGGCGCGAAAGCGACGAGCAGTCGAAGCTGGCGAGTGGCCGCAAGTCTGTTACTTCACCGGCAAGGACACCGTGGCGGAGATTGAAACTCCGATTGGCAAGATATCCGTTAACCACCGGCCTTCGTTCAGCATGGGCGGCCCTGAGGGCGTGTTCATTAAGAACCGTATGGCTGTGTCAATCGAGCCCGAGGCCCCGGTAACGTTCAAGGACATCATTGATCGCATGCTGACGCTAAGGCGCTTCCTATCGATGGCCGCCGGGCGCAGACAGGGGATTCAGAGCGTCGGACTAACAACAGCGACGCCGGCTCAAGAGCCTGGGCAAGCGCTCGAACTTCACTGGAGTTATGCCAGGAAAGGAGTTGGGAAATGCGCATCCCAGCACAGGCCGCACCCCGGAGACGTGCCGCTGGATCCAATAAACAGACTGGGCGAGTTCTCCGCAGTTCTGAAAAACTGGCTGGAGCGCGAGAACGGCTGGCGTGTGCCCCGCATTCGCTACATTGATTGCCTTCACAAAGGAAACCGGTACAGCGTAGACCGGCTGGTTGCCGCCGCCAACATGTTTGACATACTTCCATCCGAGGCACTGCCTGCAGCCGCTGGCCTGCCTGCTGACCTCGAAGCAACACGAGCGGCCTGCTTCGATCTGCTAAGGAAACACGCTGTGGGACATGACCGCGACAGCGCGCTCTCGGCGCTTGGCAGGATGGGCAAACCGTCGCTGCCGAAGAAAGTGCTGCACCGCACCTCCATTGTTGTCGAGCGCTTCGGTTCAAAGTTTGCGGAACTGTCCTTGGCGACAAGCACAGCCGTCAAATGCCGCAATTTCTTTGTCCATGGCAGCTCAAGCGATTTCGACTACTTCAAAGTGGAGCACCTGACGCCGTTTCTGACTGATGCGCTCGAGTTTGTTTTCTCGGCCTCAGATTTCATCGAGGCAGGATGGGATGCCGAGCGCTGGAACGCGCAGAACCACGGGGTAGGACACAACTTCGCTCGATTCCGGAACGGCTTTGATGCCGGGATCAAAGATCTGAAACTGGCATTGGGCATGTGAGCAGATGCCGCGCGTGCGCGTCTTAGCTTGTTGGGCGTTGTTACTTCTTCCTCGTCGCAAATATCATCTGCGGGGGTAATATGACGGTGTTCAATCTGAAATTGCAGGAAACGTACTTCAAGCAGGGATTCTTCAACGTCATCGTCGACTTCGACAGATTCGTGCGCGCTGAAGAAGGCCCGATCAGGCTTCGGCTCGGCCGGAACGGCAGGGAAATCCAAGCTTCAATCAACCGGCATGCCAACAACAATGGCACAGCGAGAATCATGGGAGGTGCAGATCTCAGGAATTGGTTTCAAAGCCAGTTCGAGCCGATGGATACGGTCGCCGTCGACCTGAGCTCCCGGGACGTCATCATTTTCGACAAGGCAAAAAAAACAGCGTGACCAAATCGTGACCGACTCCCGTCACGACGGGTACAATTCGGTCACGTTCAGTCACGTTCGATCACGAAAGCGCGGGGCGATGGCGCGTAACGTGTTGATTTAACAATAGGGCCCTTAGCTCAGTCGGTTAGAGCAGGGGACTCATAATCCCTTGGTCGTTGGTTCGAGTCCAACACGGCCCACCAAGCATTGCCGCGAGGTGCTTCGCGACCTCGCTGGGCCGAAGGCTT
>Ga0172380_10004543_pt1 | contig 17722 bp, 17 predicted proteins | sample Leawe162metaG_FD_119747 | JGI IMG/M metagenome (GOLD analysis project Ga0172380, IMG submission 119747) | Leachate microbial communities from a municipal landfill in Southern Ontario, Canada - Leachate well 162 metaG | ecosystem: Engineered > Solid waste > Landfill > Unclassified | place... | reverse complement strand
TACCGGGTAAGCTTCATCCATTATGGTATTCATCATTGCTTCCTGTGCATTTTTATATATCATGTATTGCCTCAGGTTTAGCGATGATAATCTTTGAATCGTTTATAATTGCAAGAGCTTTTAACAAAGAAGATGGTTTTAAGAATACGGGCATAAAAATGAATCTTTTAACGGGTGCTTCTTATGTTGTATTAGTTGCATTAATAGCTGGATTTTTATTAAAGGCATATGATTTTATTGATAACGGTAAACTTGGATATCTATTTATCGCCTCCACCGAAACATATTTATTCTATTTAGAAATAATTCTTGGGACTTTTATACCAATAGCATTATTAAGTCAGAAAAAATTCCGCGAAGATAAAAAATGGTTGTATCTTATTTCAATATCTGTCATTTGCGGATTGATATTGAATCGCTTAAACGTAAGTATAACAGGATTAGCAGCTTCATCGGGAATAAATTATTTCCCATCTTTCGATGAAATAAGTATTACGATGATGCTTGTAGTACTGGCTATTTCTGCTTTCAGATTTACTGCAAAATATTTCACAGTCTTTATCGATGAAGAAACTCATACTCATACAGAAACTGAACCGACAAAAAATATTAACGCGCAGGAAGCACTTAATTCATAGCAAATATAATTAAAGAATGAGCATGATATTATGAGCAATAGTTACGAGAAATTAAAATGTATCTGGATGGCATCACAAGTTATTGAGTACAAATTGTGCGATAATAATTTTGATTGCGAGAATTGCATGTTAGATAAAGCAATGAGGAATCTAATTAATAACCAAGCGCAAAAACATTCTTCAATAAATGTCGTTAGTTCAATTTCTGAAAAATTGTACAAGCTGGTTTACAATGATAAAACTATTTACCTGACAAAATCTTTAATTGCAAAGGAGATATGCCGAGATACGTTTTATCTCGGTATAAACCCTATTCTTGAATGCTTTTTAGATTCAGAATATTCGATAGTCGTTAATGATAGTAGAAAAAATATTCAAAAAGGGAAAAATGTAGTTAATATTTCAGGAATATGGGGCGATATTACTATTTCATCCCCAATTGATTTAGTTGTACATGATAAAATCGGGAGTACATCATTTACTCCCTTCAATTCGCGTTGGTTTGCTATTATTGGTGACACAAAGCAAACTATTCAGAATCACAAACTTTCTAAAATTGATTGGCATGCATATCTCAATAGTGCAATCAAATCAATTGAAGAAATTAAAACAAATATACCCTCGGTAGGTGATACCATGATGGATGGTGGTACGAATATAGAGTTTTTGCATCAATTATTAGGCTATAAAAAATATGTTTCCCTTTTAAGCGCGATTAGTTTATAGAATAGAATAGGTTGGATTTATTTCTCCAATTTCAGAAAGGCAAATTTTGTTCTATAATCTCAACAATAAGTATTCCCCACCTTTATAAACAGAAATAATCGAAAAAGGACATAAGTGTCGATAAGATTTTTTATCTTTGTACTATAAAATTATATTTATATGAAAACCAAACTTCAAAATAGACTAAGTGTTAGGCTAATTATCTCAATTTCTTTGATAATGTTTTTCATATTATCCGCTTATACCTTTTTCGTAGTAAAAAAACTCGACAGTTATTTAACTCAAACACGATTCGAAAGTGCATATAATATCAGCGATATTATAAAAAAATCTACTCGCTATAGCATGCTTCTAAATAGGCGCGAAGATGTCCATCAAATTATTAATACAGTTCGTTCTGAAATCGGTGTAGAGGAAATTCGTATTTATAATAAATTCGGAACTATTAGTTATTCCACTCATCCACCTGAAATAAATAAACAAGTAGATTTAACTTCAAAAGCTTGCATTGGATGCCATAATAGCGAAGTGCCACTCGAAAGTTTAACGAATCAGAAGAAAATTAGAATTTATAAAAATGCAAAAAATCAAAGAATACTTGGTTTAATTAATCCAATTAGAAATGAACCGGATTGCTCTAATGCCGAATGTCATGCCCATTCATCAGATGTTCAAATTCTTGGTGTCCTTGATGTAGAAGTATCGCTTGATAAATTAGACGAAATTATACAAAGCTCAAAAGAGGATATCATTTCTGCGTCAGTTGTCCTTGTGGTTTTTATTTCATTTTTTACCGGTCTTTTTATTACTGTTTTAGTTAATAAGCCGCTTAAGAAAATTAAGGATGGAATTGAGGAAGTTGGAAATGGTAATTTGAATTATAGAATTGAAATGAATTCTTCGAATGAACTTGGGCAGGTAGCTAAAAGATTCAACGAAATGTCGAATAAACTTAGTGATGCATATGAAGAAATAAAGACTTGGACTGAAACTCTGAATGAAAAAGTTAATGAAAAAACTAAAGAACTAAAAAACATATATAATCAAGTTTATCAGATTGAAAAATTGGCATCTTTGGGAAAACTTTCTGCTACAGTTGCCCACGAATTGAATAATCCGCTTGCCGGGATTTTAACTTTAAGCAAGCTAATAGCAAAAAAACTTAGAAATTCGCAAAAAGAAAAAGAATTTAAAGAACTCATTGAATACTTAGATTTAATTTCAAATGAGTCTTTACGATGCGGACAAATTGTAAAGGACTTGCTCATTTTTTCTCATGCTGAACCAAATGAATTTGCTAACGAAAATCTCTTAAAGATAATTGATAATAGTGTAACGGTTATAAATCACCATCTGCAAATCAATGGTATCACATTAATAAAAGATTATTCTGAAGAGCCGAGAATTATTTATTGTAATGCTAGTAAAATTCAGCAAGCGTTAATGTCGCTACTTATTAATTCGATAGAAGCGATGACAAATAAAGGTAAAATTATTATGAAATTATCCCAAGAAGATGATAATGTAGTTATGAGGATCATTGATGAGGGAACGGGAATTTCGGATAAAGATTTACCATATATATTCGAGCCTTTTTATTCTACAAAGGAATCTACTTCCGGTACGGGACTTGGTCTAGCAGTCGTTTATGGAATTATTACAATGCATCATGGAAAAGTTGAAATAGAACATACATCTAATCAAGGAACTACATTTAAATTGGTATTTCCGCAACATAAGCAAAATACCTAATGGAATGAATTATGAATAGAAAAAACAAAATATTAATTGTAGATGATGAAAAAATCGTTAGAGAATCACTTTATCATTGGTTTGATGAAGAGAACTATTATGTTGAAACTGCTGAAGATGGCGAAATAGCCTTATCCAAATATTCTAAGGAAAAATTTGATCTTCTGCTTGTTGATATGAAAATGCCGGGTATGAGCGGACTCGATTTACTAATAAAAATTAAAGCAATTGATAAAGATGCCCTCATAATTTTAATTACTGCCTATTCCTCTGTTCCAACTGCAATAACTGCTTTGAAGAATGGTGCTTATGATTATGTTACAAAGCCCGTTGATCCAGATGAACTTGCTCATATCGTAAAAAATGCTCTTCAACAAAAATCATTAAAAATTGAAAACACTATGCTGAAGGAAAATCTTGAAGAAGTAATTAAACCGGATAACCTGATTGGCGAAAGTTTTCAGATGAAGAAAATTTATGAATTGGTTCATTCCGTAGCGAAAACTGATACTACGGTTCTAATCCGTGGAGAAAGCGGCACGGGAAAAGAATTAATAGCAAAAGCAATTCACATCAACAGTAATAGAAAATATTCGCCGATAATAACAGTGAATTGCGGTGCATTAGCAGAGACACTTTTAGAAAGCGAATTATTCGGACATGAAAAAGGTTCGTTTACAGGTGCTCAATTCAAGAGAAAAGGGAAGTTCGAAATGGCTGATGGAGGTACGATATTTTTGGATGAAATCGGCTCAGTTTCTCTTAGAATGCAGATTGAATTATTGCGTGTACTTGAATCAAAACAGTTCAATAGAGTCGGTGGTAATGACTTAATTAAAAGTGATTTCAGAATAATTACTGCTACTAATGAACCGCTCGAAGAATTAGTAAAGGCTGGAAAATTTAGAGAAGATTTATATTATCGGTTAAATGTATTTACTATTGTTATTCCTCCATTACGCGAAAGAAGAAATGATATTCCATTATTGGTTGATTTTTTTATCGGTAAATTTTCTACAGTTATGAATAAAAAGAAAAAGAAAGTTTCCAAAGAAGCGAGTGATTTTTTAATGGATTATGACTGGCGTGGAAATGTAAGAGAATTAGAAAATGCAGTAGAAAGAGCTATGGTTGTGGGTAAGACTGATACAATAGAAGTTGATGATTTGCCATTTCATGTATCTAAGAATGTTTTTGAATTAGACGAAGGAGATAATAGTCTTTCTTCTATGGAGAAAAAATATATTCAAAAAATACTAAATGAATGCAGTTGGAATATTTCAAAAGCTGCTCAAATTTTAGGAATTGATAGAGCCACATTATATAATAAAATTAGTAAATATGATCTACGTAAAGATGAGTATTAATGGATATTTATCTTACACCGCTTAAATTTTACAACCAATTATTGTTGCAAAATCTTGTTGCGGAATTTTCTAAAAGATTTTCTTGTAAAATTAATGTTGTTGATCTTAAAGTCAATATCGATGATTTTTTTTCAATCGATAGACAGCAATATTATTCTACTCAGATACTTGCCGAAGTACTTAATCTCACCGATCACTTAAATGGTAAAGTTCTTCTTTTAACGGATGTTGATTTATTTGTACCCGCATTAACTTTTATTTTTGGGGAAGCTCAGCTTAATGGAAAGCATGCTATCGTGTCGGTTTGTCGCCTGCATGAAGAGTTTTATTCCGGTATATCGGATGAGAAATTACTTCTTGAGCGGACGATTAAAGAAGCACTTCACGAATTGGGTCATAATTACGGATTGCGACACTGCCTTGATTGGGATTGCGTAATGCATTCTTCAAATGGAATTGAGGAAGTGGATATAAAAGGCAATTCCTACTGCACTACCTGTTCAAAAGCAATAGAGGGCTATCGCTGGTGATCTTGTTCTCGGCTAAATTTTTTTGCCACACGTATCAAGTAATTTCAACCGTGAAGTAGCACTAACCACTTACCATTTTTACCAACGAACTTCTCTAATTGATGATAATTAAGTCTGAATTTAAATATTCTTGAGTTTGCCGTCCAAAAACGGGAAATCATTTAGGTTTTAGAAGTAAAAATATGGCAGAAAAGATTTTTGGTTTTACAATATTAATATTTTTTGGTTTATTCGTCATATTAGTTGTTGTTGGTATTTTTAAGCCCGATAGAGAAATAGGAAGCAAAATCTCACCAATTCCCGACCCAAAAGCTAAATATAAAGAAATGAAAAAAATAACGTCTCGGCAGATGAAACGCAGCCGAATAAAGGAAATAAAAAGCAGCAGCAGAAGAAGAAGAATTCACAAATTCTTTGGTATGGAATACTATTCTCATTGTTTTCTGTTTTTGATTTACGAATATTTGAATGAAGCATTAATAAAATTAAAATATTCTTATTAATTGCTACTGTAGTTTAATTATAGAAGAAAAAAGTTATTAAAAAAGGTGAAACAAATAAATTACTCTTGAAAAAGAAAAATGAACCCAAATCTATTAAAAAAGAAATAGTACAAGCGAAAGTTCCAAAATTGCATTATTTCAAAAAAGGGAGATTAGAAAAACCATATATAATAATGAATGGTGGTTTGTAATTTCCGATGTGATTTCTACTTTAACTGATTCAAAAGACCCTAGTGGATATCTTAAAGATATGAGAGAATTCAAGAAATTGAAGACCCTGAATTAACTACAAAAAGAACTAAGGCATTATATAAAGCCAATGGATTTAGTGAAGACTGGATAGAAAAAAGAATGCGCGGAAGTGCTGTTCGTGAGAAACTTACTGATGAATAACAAAAAAGAGGAGCTAAAGACCAGACCGATTACTCAATCTTAACTGCTGAAATTAGTAAAGCTACATTTGGAATGACACCAAATGAATACAAAAATCTTAAACATGAAAATTTACGAAACCACATGACAGACCTTGAACTTATTTTTTCCATGTTGGGAGAAAGAGCTACAACCGAAATAACACAAACACAAGATACTCGAGGACTTGATAATCTTAAAAATGATGCAAAAGAGGCTGGCAAAATTGCAGAAGACGCAAAGAAAGCTCTCGAAGTTAAAACAAAGAAAAAGGTATCAACTAAAGAAAATTATATATATGAATCAGAAACGAAAAAGAGAATTAAAAAATAATCATCTTCCGAATCAGTGATAGGTTTTGGATTGCTTTCAAATTTTGATTTACTGATATTAAATTCATGAATTACAGTAATAAGCGAGCTAAGTAAGGGGAGTACCTTTACTGTTTGGCTGCCGGTTAACGAAAACGTCATTACATCGTCTTAAGATTATTACAAAGTGAGGGCTTGCAATTCCCGACCTTTTAATAATTCGCCGAAACACTAAAAATTTTGAGGAATTATTTCCTATGAATGATTATATATCTGAAAATATTTTAAATCTATTCCACGAGTTTGTAAATAGGTTTATACCAACAGAAGAAAATCTTTTTGATATTATCATCAGCAACTTTGAGTATAAGAAAGTTGCAAGAAAAGAAATTTTGCTGGAAGCCGGTAAAACAGCTGACAAAATTTTCTTTTTACCCGAAGGTTTCGCACGCTTCTATCACACAAAGAAAGAAGGAACCGAAGTAACAAGCGATTTTTATTTCGCACCCGGATTCATAACCTCTTTTACAAGTTTAATTGAACAAAAACCATCTATAGTAAATATTCAGGCAATGGTTAAAATGGATGTGCTGTTTATTAAGTACAAAAATCTTATGTCTTTGTATGAAAAAGAACATAAAGTAGAAAGATTGGGAAGACTTCTAGCCGAACAGGTTTTCATAACATCTGAAAAACATCTGCTAAGTTTTCTAAATGATACACCACAAGAAAGATACTCGTGGTTAATGAATGAATACCCCGAATATGTTAAGAATATTCCGCTGCACTTTCTCGCCTCTTACCTTGGTATAACCCCGGAGTCACTCAGCCGAATAAGAAATCGCTACACAAAATAATTTCTTAACTTAAGTCAAGGATTTTATCCTCAGATACAAATTAACTTTGTACTGTAAATAATCACTTAATTATTGAGGATAAAATGAAAACAAGAAATATTTTAAAATTCGTAACATTTGTATCAATTTTTTCGGGATGTGTACCGGTTTCAAGAGAAAGTTTTGATGATGAGCTTTCTGAGCCCGTAGAAGAAATTATCTATTATGCTACTTTAGCCGGCAGTTCGCATAATACGCAGCCATGGTTTGTTGAAATTGTAAATGATTCTCTTTTATATTTAAAAGCCGACTTTTCAAAAAAGCTCCAAGTCGTAGATCCGGATGCTCGTGAATTATTTATATCATTGGGTGCTTTTATTGAAAATTTTGTGTTTGCAGCCGAATGTTTTGGTTATAAAGCTGACATCCAAATAACTGCAAAACATAAAAACGATACCAATGTCGCTGCGATTTATCTTAGTAAAGCACAGAGAAGCAATTATGATTTAGATCAGATTAAAAATCGCAGAACACTTCGCACCCCTTTTCATAATACTGCAATATCCAAGGAACATTTAAACAATCTTACTCATAATAATTCTGAAATAGTTTACTTCCCATCATATTCGGAAGAGGGGAAATATATTGCATCACAAACCCTTTCTGCTTATATCTGCCAAGTAAAAGACGATCAAGCAAAACAAGAACTTGCCAACTGGATACGTTTTTCAAATAGTGATGTTGAAAAACATCGCGATGGTCTAACAACTTCCGAAATGGGAATAACCGGTTTCGGTGGTTTTTTTGTGCGAAACTTTTATAAACCGGAAGACTCGATGAAGGATTCTTTCATTAATACCGGCATTGATAAAACAAAAGAGCAAACAGAAAATTGTGGCGGATGGATTTTGATTGTTCAAAACGAAGAAAACCCCGAAAATTGGATAAATACAGGAAGATTGTATCAACAACTAAATTTGACTAGCAGAGATTTGATGATCGGATTTCATCCAATGAATCAGATGATTGAAGAAGAGAATTTTGAGAAAGAAGTAAACGAACGTTTGTCTCTGCCGGGAGTCATTCAATTTGTAGCACGAATTGGTTATGTGGAAAATTATCCACCGGCAAATAGTGTGCGCAGACCTTGTAATAAAATAATCAAATACACTGAAAAAAATGTTAAATAAAAATATACTACAATTATTTATAAAGGAAAAATATAATATGAAAAATATAATATGAAAAATTCAATATTAATAACTATCATCTTGTTTACATCAACATTGTGGGCACAACAAATCAATTCTGATTCATTAATTACGAAACAAACATTTGGTACAGAGCTGGATTTACTTCCATATATAAGTGGTGGTTATTATGCTTCGGCTTGGTATGGAATCGATCAGTTTAGATTCAGAACAATCTTAACAAAAACGACTGTACCCCAATTTGCAGTTGCTGAAGGTTATAAAGATAATAAACTTAATGTCTATGCATTAATAACAGATTACTTTTTTAAGAAAAATTTTGAGGGATTCTGGATCGGTACCGGTCTTGAATACTGGGATTCACAAATTACATATGAAGCTGAAAATCAAACCTCATCATATAATAACACAGTTTTTACTTTGGGGGGAGGATATGTGTGGAAGTTTTATAAAAATATTTATCTGAATCCGTGGGTAGCTTTTCATTACATCATTGCAGGTGATAACGAAGTAAAGGTTGGAAGCAGAACATTTAAACCAAATGAGTTTACGCCGGAAGCATCGATTAAAATCGGATGGTATTTTTAATAAATAAAACAGAAGTATGATTCATACATGATTAATTATAAAGTAAAAAAGTTAAGTTGTTTAAAATATTTTTCATATTCGTTTTTTATCCATGCATTGATCATTTACCGGGTTTTCTTGAATCATTTCAGCATTCAGTGGTTAATCAACTCACTCCAACCAATAATTTGACTTATAAATAGCTTCTAAAGAATTTAATGTGATTTTGTAATTACCGGAATATTCTAAAGCTTTATCACTAATATAATTTTAAAATGTGTTAATGTTTAGTGCTTTATTCTTTACGCATTTTTTTTTCATAATAAACCTTTGTACTATTACTTTTTAGTCGTTGTTTTAGCCAATTATTAATTTTCGTTTTATCAGAATTTTTAATTATCGTATTAGAATACAAAATTACAATTGGTTTTGTGTGTGGTGATTTTAGTGAATCACTAAAGTCTAATGGTTCAGAATATAAACAACCATTAATTTGTGGAAATAAAGGTTTAATCTCATTTAAGATTTCTATTCCGAATTTTTGTTTATTTCTTATACTGTCTATGTCAGAATTCTGCTTATTTAATAAATCATTCAGATTTATAATCTGTTCTTTGAGTTTGAGTGATTCAATATTCGCATCATCAATATTGCTAAAAGTTAATCCTTGTTGAATGATAATTGTAGCATCTTCAATATTAAAGTCATTCGCTTTTTTAATTATTTCATTTTTTTGATTTTCGGATAGTGTTGAGCCTCCATAAATTAGAGTAATTGCATTTGAATTTACGTCAATTTTATTTTTTAAAAGATAGTTCCCTTCATATAGTGTAACATTTGAAGCATACATATTTGCTTGCTGTAAAAATTCTTCTTGCTTTACAAGTTTATAACCAAAAAATATACTTGGCAAAAGAACAATAGTTATAACAATGGTAATAGTACTATTGATCCTTTTCTTTTTACCCGGGTCAACTATCGTTCTAATAGGGAACTTCAATATTTGCGAAATCCAAATAGACGCTATGGCAATAAAAATGGTATTGATTGTAAACAAATAAAAAGCCCCAAAGAAAAAATTAAATTGACCTGTTCCAAGTCCGTAACCCGCAGTACACAATGGAGGCATAAGAGCAGTAGCAATAGCCACGCCGGGTATAACATTTCCCTTTTGTTTGCTACTAATAGCAACAATACCGGCTAAACCACCAAATAAAGCAATCAAAACATCATATATGGTTGGACTCGTTCTGGCTAATAATTCAGAATGAGCTGTTGAAACAGGACTTAATGCAAAATAAGCAGTGGAGGCTACAAGACTTACGATTATAGCAAAAGAAAAGTTTTTAATAGATTTTGTAAAAAGTTCAAAATCGTATGTTGCTATACTATAACCCATACCATTGATAGGTCCCATGAGAGGTGATATGAGCATCGCTCCAATTATTACTGCCGTGGAGTTAATATTGAGCCCAACAGAAGCTACAATAATTGCAAAAATTAAAATCCAAAGATTTGTGCCTTTGAATACACTCCCTTTTTTAATTTCATCATATACAAAATCTTGATTTTCGAGTTCGGATTCTAAACTAAAAAAGTGTAAAAATTTTCTAATAAAGTAGATAGTTTTCATATCAGTTTGCTCTTCTTTTTGAATGAACAGTAGCGGTTACGTATATGAAATGTTTGGCATTTCCAAGCACGAACCTGTCAAGCTACCAAGCCGTTTATTAAATATTATGTGATTCGATTTCATTGAAAACATTCTTATCTAAATATGTGTTGATGATTGATTCGATGTATCCTTCAAGTTCCATCCACTTTTTAGTTTGATAGATTCTGCTATAACTTGAAGTGTATTTGTAGTTTGGTTTTAACATTATATCTAATAGTATCAAATACTGCTTTTTTCTTTAGGGCCTCACTTAGATTGCTTAATTCAAAATTGTCTTTATGTGTCGTTTTTATTTTTCCTTTTACTCAAAAGACCACTAATCAAAAATGTAGTTGATAAAATCAACAGAAAGAATTTAAACCATCCGGAGTTCCCATAAATATCAGTCAATTCTAATACGAGTAATACCACAAAGAATAGTCCTGAGAGAAAATAATAATTGGTTTGTTTATCCATAATACTCCATATTTTTTTTTGTCGTAAGGGATGCGTGGCACACCTATCCACCGACACTGAAGCATTTTCAGTGTAAAATACTTGGAATACCACCAAAGTCATTATTGCTGCTACATATTGTTAGCGTTTTGTGCTTTATTTCTTTTCAGGCGAGAAAGGAATGTGTGAGTCATGAAGGATAATTTTCAATTTTCCTTCTTTATCTTTCGTATAAGCAAAAGAATACTCTACCTTTACTTCATCACCACCTTTTGCAGGTGTGAAATAATAGTTACCCATAGCTACTGCCATATTACCAATGATTTTTATCCCAATACTTTCCCAGCGAACACTACTCCATGGTTTTATAGCAAAGCCATGGTCTTCCGGGTAATTAGCGTTTCCAGCTATGAAATATGATAAAGCTCCTTCAAAATCGGTACGGAATTGCTTTTCTGAAGCCATAGTTGGTTTAAACAAAACAGTGCCTTCCTGATAATTATAAAAGTTATTTATATGTTCGGTGGCTGCGTTTTTGAAGTCACCCTTTTCAATAAAAACTTTTCCAATCTTCACAATTCCATCACCCCATTCTTTCTGTACATCCAATACTTCTTGTTCTGCAATAACAACATTTATCTCTGTTTGAGTAGTATTAGTATTTTCTTTCTGCGTGCTTTGTTTACAGGAAGTAATTCCTAAAGAAAAAATCGCTGCAAAAACTAATGCAACTAATGTTGTATTTATTTTCATTTTAAATATTGTCATTTGCATACTCCTTGTTTAAAATTTATCCCTACTCTTTAAAGAATTTTTGGGCATCCCCATTTTTTTTCTTAGCATGAACGCTATTGGATTTCGGTTTGGGGTAGTGGCGGATTTCGGAACTCTACACTAATAACCAAGCCCAAATTTTTAATATAATTAGAGATGTTCAATTTACCAAGTAACCCTCTGTAAATTCCCATTCGTAATTAATCCACCCTAAGATAAGTTAATTATTATTAAAGTTCTTTATTCTAAAAAATTTCTCTTGTGTAAAAAGTGGATTGCTTTCAAATTTTGTTTTACTGATATTAGATTCATGTGTGGTTTATGAATTAACTGACGGCGATTTAAGCAAGCTATCGTTTATCGAAGATAAAAAAGAATATTTGGCAACCGATTGGTATTACGTGAAAAAAATTAGCGATTTGAATAAGATGAAGATGGATTTAGAGCAGTTGAAAAACTTAAGAAAAAGCTAAAGGTCTTTCGACAAGAATTTAAAGATCGCATTGACAATTTTATTCGCGACTATTGTAAGTGCTACAATTAAAAAAATAAAAAATAGGAATTCCACTTTTGAGTATCTCCGAGATTAAATTAAAATTAGTAGTTGAAGTCAAAGAAGCAGACGCTGCTATACAACTAACTGATGAAAATATAAAACAATTATACAAAAGTTTCAAGTATGGAAAGCAAGAAGTAAATGGATTGACTTCTGCAATCTCTCAGGGATTCAACAATGCACGAGAGATTATTCAAGGAGCGAAAGAAGTGTGGGATTTGCTAAAACGTGCTTTTGGAGAATCAGTGAAAGCATATCAGGAGCAAGAAGTTGCTCTTGTAAAATTGAATACAGCATTGTAACAATCAGGGCAATATTCAATAGAGAACTCGGAGGCACTTGTTGAATATGCTGCACAATTACAGGCAACAACAATCTTTGGCGATGAGGTAACTGAATCTTCTATGGCGATGCTTTTTGCTATGTTGTGGATTGCTTTCAAATTTTGATTTACTGATATTAGATCCAAGTAAAATATATCTTTTTGACTATCCGATTTGGGATAAATTTTCCCCCCAGTGGGCATTTAATCCCTCTAAAATTGATATAGAACGCTTTACTATGAAATTAATAAGTAAGCGAATTAGGATAAAGAAAGTTTAAGTAATCTCAAAATGTCAAAGAACGATTTGTAAAATTTATTTAAGTACGTTACTGCGAATAATATTGATAATGCTGTCTCTATAAGTATCGGTTAAGACCATGAACGGACGTGCCGGGATTGTTATGTTATAATTCTTCTGCCCGAACGTATATGAGATTTTCCGTTTGTGTGAGGTTTTTGCAAAAACAAGAAGATTGCTATTACTCTTTTGTTTCAGCAGATTGCCTTTAGCATCGGTACGGTGGAATAAAGTGCGAGTTCTAGCTGCGATAGAGATAGCACCGCCGTAATTGTGGATTGCCGCATAGCGTACATTAGTAGAAACGATAGCGGTGTCTTCAGTGGCACTTGATTGAAGAGACTTCCGCAGTTGATCTGTCGATTGCAGGATACTTGATACCAGACCTTTTTTCTGTTTGTGTTTAAGAGACGCCGGGCGTAATTGCCTCCAACCTCCGGAGCCAGCACCTTGAGTCTGAAATTCGTTTTGAACGGAAGCGTACATTTGCTCGACAATTTCTCCCATTAAGGATTTATTAGGAGTGAACCTGCTTTTAAGATTAGCAATGATTGCGTTTATTTGGTCTATGTTGTTATTACCAGCCATTAGCCCTCACTCTTGGGCTCTGCTCAGAGCAGATATTAAGCCCTCCGGAGTGGAGGGGAATGGACGTTAAAATAACTTGCATTAATGAGGGCGCTTTTTTATATTTGCAATGAAGTCGAGAAACCAACTGCTGTTGGGAGCTATAGTTGGTGGAAGTTCCTACGCAATGCCCAACCTTGCTGTAGGAGAGACGCTCGAAAATTTGCTCCTTTATTAAATATAAAGGGGCATTTTTTTTATTCTTTATATCACATCAAAAAGTCTCCTTTCCTGTGCGAATTTATTCTTTTCTTATCCGCATGTTGTGGATTGCTTTCAAATTTTGATTTACTGATATTAGATTCAAGAATAGGGCAGAAGGACAATGGTATGTAGAAGTTGTGGATTGCTTTCAAATTTTGATTTACTGATATTAGATTCAAGATACCTAATGTTGGTGCAACTTCAACCCATGTTGTGGATTGCTTTCAAATTTTGATTTACTGATATTAGATTCAAGCGATTCTGCTAATGCCTTTGCCTGACCGCCGTTGTGGATTGCTTTCAAATTTTGATTTACTGATATTAGATTCAAGTAAATTCATAATAATTAGGCACTACTGTAAGTTGTGGATTGCTTTCAAATTTTGATTTACTGATATTAGATTCAAGTGAACAGATTTCTGATGCTCTCCCTGATAGGTTGTGGATTGCTTTCAAATTTTGATTTACTGATATTAGATTCAAGTGCATGATGTAGCGGAGCTATTGATCCCAGTTGTGGATTGCTTTCAAATTTTGATTTACTGATATTAGATTCAAGTTCTTTTTTGCCGTTTGCTTTGCCGATTAGGTTGTGGATTGCTTTCAAATTTTGATTTACTGATATTAGATTCAAGCGTGTTAAAGAAAAAGGCTTTACTAACCAAGTTGTGGATTGCTTTCAAATTTTGATTTACTGATATTAGATTCAAGAAATTAAGTTTTTGTTCAGCAACGGCAGAGGTTGTGGATTGCTTTCAAATTTTGATTTACTGATATTAGATTCAAGGAGAAATTCAAAGTGTGCGACAATAATAGGGTTGTGGATTGCTTTCAAATTTTGATTTACTGATATTAGATTCAAGAGGTGGAGTTTCACGCACTTATAATCATCTGTTGTGGATTGCTTTCAAATTTTGATTTACTGATATTAGATTCAAGAATCTCCGCCTCGACTATCTCTCTCCGCCAGTTGTGGATTGCTTTCAAATTTTGATTTACTGATATTAGATTCAAGCATCGACCCGCAGAATCCCAATTACTCTTTGTTGTGGATTGCTTTCAAATTTTGATTTACTGATATTAGATTCAAGCCAAATAAGCATCGCCACGCTCAACAAGTGTTGTGGATTGCTTTCAAATTTTGATTTACTGATATTAGATTCAAGGGAGAAACAAATTATGGCAGTATCAATCTAGTTGTGGATTGCTTTCAAATTTTGATTTACTGATATTAGATTCAAGCTATTCAGCACGCAGACCGATAATACAGCTGTTGTGGATTGCTTTCAAATTTTGATTTACTGATATTAGATTCAAGTCATTCAAAAGAGTTTATCAATCATCCATGGTTGTGGATTGCTTTCAAATTTTGATTTACTGATATTAGATTCAAGTAACGCCGGTATCGATAATGATACCGGCAGGTTGTGGATTGCTTTCAAATTTTGATTTACTGATATTAGATTCAAGTAAATAAGTGTTTCACGTATACCGTGTACAGTTGTGGATTGCTTTCAAATTTTGATTTACTGATATTAGATTCAAGAATTGCTTTTCACTCCATTTACTTGTAGGGGTTGTGGATTGCTTTCAAATTTTGATTTACTGATATTAGATTCAAGTAATGTATTATACAGGAATGAGACAAAGCAGTTGTGGATTGCTTTCAAATTTTGATTTACTGATATTAGATTCAAGCGAGTCCGTCTTCGATAGCATCTTCAATTGGTTGTGGATTGCTTTCAAATTTTGATTTACTGATATTAGATTCAAGAGCTTCTGCATAAGTGATACCAACACGGCGGTTGTGGATTGCTTTCAAATTTTGATTTACTGATATTAGATTCAAGTTTGTTAAGATTAGGACTATCGCTTACGTCGTTGTGGATTGCTTTCAAATTTTGATTTACTGATATTAGATTCAAGCGAGAAATCCCTCAATGATAGAGTCCTCCCGTTGTGGATTGCTTTCAAATTTTGATTTACTGATATTAGATTCAAGGATGTGCATTATAGATCCCTTTAGTCGTAGGTTGTGGATTGCTTTCAAATTTTGATTTACTGATATTAGATTCAAGACAAATTCTCCGAACAGACTACTTCAAGAGTTGTGGATTGCTTTCAAATTTTGATTTACTGATATTAGATTCAAGGGTAACATCTTTGTTATCTGCATAAGAATAGTTGTGGATTGCTTTCAAATTTTGATTTACTGATATTAGATTCAAGGCAGTTGCCATTTGCAACCTCCATTTGTTAGTTGTGGATTGCTTTCAAATTTTGATTTACTGATATTAGATTCAAGCACCAAGAGTCCCTACACCGCCCCCTATTAGTTGTGGATTGCTTTCAAATTTTGATTTACTGATATTAGATTCAAGTTTTTACAGTTGCAGGTTCTGGAGTCAAAAGTTGTGGATTGCTTTCAAATTTTGATTTACTGATATTAGATTCAAGAATTGGTATAAGATATATAGTAGAAGAATAGTTGTGGATTGCTTTCAAATTTTGATTTACTGATATTAGATTCAAGTATCGTCCCCTTAGATATACTATGTCTGCGGTTGTGGATTGCTTTCAAATTTTGATTTACTGATATTAGATTCAAGGTTATGCTTCGCCTCGAACCCGGCGATATAGTTGTGGATTGCTTTCAAATTTTGATTTACTGATATTAGATTCAAGGATAATTTTATTCCGATATTTCCGGTCGATGTTGTGGATTGCTTTCAAATTTTGATTTACTGATATTAGATTCAAGAATCGATTTGACTATGTACTATTAAATTATGTTGTGGATTGCTTTCAAATTTTGATTTACTGATATTAGATTCAAGGTCACGCCTGTTCCAGTGTGACAATCGCATGTTGTGGATTGCTTTCAAATTTTGATTTACTGATATTAGATTCAAGTTCAGTCTCTGGCATAGTAGTATCTCCTTGGTTGTGGATTGCTTTCAAATTTTGATTTACTGATATTAGATTCAAGGTTTATTAGGCACTTATATAACATCTGGGGGTTGTGGATTGCTTTCAAATTTTGATTTACTGATATTAGATTCAAGTCTGTAAATGTTGTATCAATTAATCGTTTAGTTGTGGATTGCTTTCAAATTTTGATTTACTGATATTAGATTCAAGAGACGGCTCGAATTGGGTATGACACAAGCGGTTGTGGATTGCTTTCAAATTTTGATTTACTGATATTAGATTCAAGTTATTGATAGTAGTGAATTTACCCATGACAGTTGTGGATTGCTTTCAAATTTTGATTTACTGATATTAGATTCAAGCATTACTAATTGTTCAACCTCACCAACAGGGTTGTGGATTGCTTTCAAATTTTGATTTACTGATATTAGATTCAAGTGTAAATTTAGGAAAGGTACTGGGCTTTGGGTTGTGGATTGCTTTCAAATTTTGATTTACTGATATTAGATTCAAGGTTCTTTACTATTTCCCATTTTCTTTACTGTTGTGGATTGCTTTCAAATTTTGATTTACTGATATTAGATTCAAGTTCTTTTCTTTTATAACAAAGTTTAAATCAGTTGTGGATTGCTTTCAAATTTTGATTTACTGATATTAGATTCAAGGAATAGGCAATCGTGCTCTTTGTGTATATGGTTGTGGATTGCTTTCAAATTTTGATTTACTGATATTAGATTCAAGTTATAATTCTAGTACAGACAGAACGAGTAGTTGTGGATTGCTTTCAAATTTTGATTTACTGATATTAGATTCAAGTGCAATTCCGGCTATAACAGGATTAACCGGGTTGTGGATTGCTTTCAAATTTTGATTTACTGATATTAGATTCAAGGACACGAATATTGTATATAGATGGAGTGGCGTTGTGGATTGCTTTCAAATTTTGATTTACTGATATTAGATTCAAGTAGGATAACATCGATAGAGTTTTCAACACTGTTGTGGATTGCTTTCAAATTTTGATTTACTGATATTAGATTCAAGT
>Ga0172380_10004542_pt1 | contig 17723 bp, 17 predicted proteins | sample Leawe162metaG_FD_119747 | JGI IMG/M metagenome (GOLD analysis project Ga0172380, IMG submission 119747) | Leachate microbial communities from a municipal landfill in Southern Ontario, Canada - Leachate well 162 metaG | ecosystem: Engineered > Solid waste > Landfill > Unclassified | place... | reverse complement strand
CGACGAGCTATATAAGCCCATTCTCGGGGGGCGGAACCCGAGCTAACGTAAAAACATGCCAACAGCAAAAAGGGGACATTTCTAATGAGTCGAAAATGGGGACATTTCTAATGAGTCTTGACAGCGTGGACAATTCGCTTGCCCTTGGTTGGTCAATCTGATAACCGATACTGTCTGTTGTCGGTTTATTATGGTGCTTGGCCGCTTATTAGTTGCGTTTCTGCATTCTGCATTCTACATTCTGCATTTGTTTGAGGAGAGGTGACCGAGTGGCCGAAGGTGTACGATTGGAAATCGTATGTGCCCCAAAAGGGCACCGCGGGTTCGACTCCCGCCCTCTCCGCCATTCGACGCGACCTGTTGCGCAGGCCTTGCTCATGGCAGGCCATCCGATTGAATCGGCGCTATGAAACCGAATTGCACGGTAAAGATTCGACCGTTGACAATCGTTCTGCTCCAAAACAGCGCCGGGGCGGATGTGGCGCGGAACTTGTCCGCGATTGAACGGCGGCTGCGGCATGCGCCGGCCTGCGATCTGATCGCCCTCCCGGAAGTGTTCGCCATTCGCGGCGCCGACGCGGATTATCGCGCTGTGGCGGAGCGCCTGCCGGGAGCGATTACAGAACGCCTGATGGCTTTGGCCGCGCGGCGGCGGGCCTGGGTATTGGCCGGCAGTGTGCTCGAGCGCTGCCGGGGGAAAATCTACAACACGAGCGTGCTTATCGATCGGCAGGGCCGGATTGCCGCCCGGTACCGCAAAATCCACCTGTTCGAGGCCAACCTGGACAATGGAAAGATCATACGGGAAGGCGATATCTACACCGCGGGCGACAAGCCCGTCATGGCCGAGATCGAAGGCTGGTCCTGCGGTCTGGCAATTTGTTACGACCTGCGCTTCCCGGAGTTGTTCCGGCATTATTCCAGGCATGACGCCGCGCTTTTTTTCGTGCCCTCGAATTTTACGCAAAAAACCGGCAAGGACCATTGGGAGACGCTCGTGCGCGCGCGGGCGATCGAGAACCAGGCTTTCGTCGTGGCGCCCAACCAGTGCGGCGTCAACCCGCGCACCGGCATTGCCAGCCACGGACACAGCCTGGTGGCGGGACCCTGGGGCGAGGTGCTCGCCGCCGCCGGCGACAAGGAAACCCTCCTGACCGTCACGCTCCAGCCGGAAGTTTTGCGCCGCACCCGCGCGCGCATCCCCGTCCTCGATCACCGGCGGCTGGACTGAAAGAGAGTATCGTGCTTGAGTTTTGCGCCGGCATGGGGTATACATTCACAACTGCGGCACACGCGGCGCTTGTTAAAATCAACACCAATCGAAGGAGAACGCATCATGCCGGAAATCAGTCATGTCGTGGGGCGCGAAATTCTGGATTCGCGCGGCAATCCGACCGTGGAAGTCGAAGTGCAGTTGACTTGCGGCGTCATCGGCCGGGCGGCGGTGCCCTCGGGGGCCTCCACGGGCGAGAACGAGGCGCTGGAACTGCGCGACGGCGACAAGGCCCGCTATAACGGCAAGGGTGTCTTGAAGGCGGTCAAGAATATCAACGATGTCATTTTCCCGAAGGTTGTGGGCTTCGATGCCATCGACCAGGTGGGCTTGGACCAGGCCATGATCAAGTTGGACGGCACTCCCACCAAGATGAAGCTCGGCGCCAACGCCATCCTGGGTGTGTCTTTGGCGACGGCCAAGGCGGCGGCCGAATTTCTGGGCCAGCCGCTCTACCGCTACATCGGCGGCACGAACGCCAAGGTCCTGCCGGTGCCCATGATGAACATCATGAACGGCGGCGCGCATTCGGATGCCCCGGTGGATTTGCAGGAATTCATGATCATGCCCAAGGGCGCCAAGTCTTTCCGTGAAGCCCTGCGCATGGGCGCCGAGGTGTTTCACGCCCTTAAATCCATTCTCAAGGACATGCAACTCAGCACGGCGGTGGGCGATGAAGGCGGATTTGCCCCGAAATTGAAAAGCAACACCGAGGCCCTGGATGTCATCGTCAAGGCCATCGCCAAGGCCGGCTACAAGCCCGGCAAGGACATCTTCATTGCGCTTGACCCGGCCGCGAGCGAGTTTTATGACGCCGCCAAAAAGCGCTATGTGTTCAAGAAGAGCGACAAGTCCGAGCACACCTCCGAGCAGATGGTTCAGTTCTACGAGGGGCTCGTCAAGAAATATCCGATTATCAGCATCGAGGACGGCATGGCCGAGTCCGACTGGTCCGGCTGGAAACAGTTGACCGACAAGATCGGCGGCCAGACCCAGCTCGTGGGCGACGATCTCTTTGTGACCAACACGAAATTCCTCAAGAAGGGCATCGAACTGGGCACGGCCAACTCGATCCTGATCAAGCTCAACCAGATCGGCACGCTCACCGAGACGCTGGACGCCATTCGCATGGCCAACAACGCCGGTTATACCGCCGTGGTCAGCCACCGCTCCGGCGAGACCGAGGACACGACCATTGCCGACCTGACCGTGGCGGTCAACGCCGGCCAGATCAAGACCGGCTCGGCCTGCCGGACGGATCGCGTCTGCAAATACAACCAACTGCTCCGCATCGAGGAACAGCTGGGCAAAAACGCGGTTTTCGGCGGCGTGATTTAAGAGTAATAACGACACAAAGAGCCAGAATCCAGAACGTCGTGCCGCAGGCAGATCCACCTAAGGCGGAAAATGTCCGCGACAGCTTTCCTCATTCTGAATCCTGACTCCTGAATTCTGACTCCTGAGCAGGCTTATGAACGTTTGGATGACGATTTACCGGAGCGCTACGATTGTCTTTGTGGCGATGGTGATTGTCGCCGTCGTCAGCCTGTTCCTTCCCAAGATTCGCCAGAACCAGGAGCGCCAGCGCAAGCTGGCCGTTATGGAAGAGGAAAATCGCGCCAAGGAAGACATGGTGCGGCAGTTACAGTCCCAGCAAGACCGGTTCCTGTCGGATTCACGGTACGTGGAACGCATTGCGCGCGAGGAGTTGGGCAAGGCCAAGGCCGGCGAAACCATTTACCGCTTCACCGAGCGCAAGACCAATTCCTTCCGGGTCCGGCGCTGATCGAATGCGCAAGCGGAGACAGCCGCTGATTTCACGGATAACGACACAAATGATCCAGGAGCAAGGGTGGGTTCCGCGCTCTTTGCCGGTATCCGTTTCCATCCGCAATCAACAATCCGAAATCCGAAATGGAATATGCGCTTTCTCCCGGGCATAGATGTCCTCCTGACCCGTCACCGGCCTTGGCTGGAAGGCAAGCGCATCGGATTGGTAAGTCATCTGGCCGCCGTCGATGCCCGCGGGATGACGTCGGCCGAGCGGCTGTGGCGGGAGCACGCCCCAACACGGGGTCGCGCCCCGGCGCGGGGTCGCGCCCTGAAGCTGCGCGCCTTGTTCGGGCCGGAACACGGATTTTTCGGTCTTGGCGACGCCGGCCAGAAATTGTGGTCCCGTCGGCATCCAGCCTGGCGGATTCCGGTCTATTCCCTGTATGGTTCGGCGCGCCGGCCAACCCCGGCCATGTTCAAAAATTTGGACGTGCTGGTCGTGGATCTCCAGGATCTCGGGGCGCGCTGTTATACCTATGTCGCCACCTTGCGCTATGTGCTGGAGCAGGCCGCCGCGATGGGCAAGGAGGTCGTGGTGGCCGATCGCCCCATTCCCCTCCCGCGGATTGTGGATGGCCCCATGCCGGCGCCCGCCTTTGAAAGTTTTGTGGCGAGTGTGCGCGCTCCCATGTGCTACGGCATGACGCCCGGCGAAATGGCGCTTTGGCTCAAAGCCGATCTCGGACTGGATATGCCGCTTCGGATCGCGCGGATGCAAGGGTATGCCCGCGCGGCGGCGCGCGGCGCGGGTTGGCCGCCCTGGATTCCGCCCTCGCCCGGCATCCGGGCCTGGGAAACCGGACAGTGTTACTTGGCCACCGTATTTTGCGAGGCCCTGCCGGCCATCAACAATGGGCGCTCATCCAACCTGGCTTTCCAGGTGTTTGCCGCCCCGTGGCTGAAAAGCGCCGCGGTATGCGCGCGGCTGAATGCGCGGCGCCTGCCGGGCGTGTCGTTTTATGCGCATCCGTATAAAACCACCATAGCTGAGACCGTGTTCGATGGCGTTCGCCTCGCGGTAACCGATCCGAATATATTCCATCCCGTTTATACCGGGATTTCCATCCTGGCCTGCCTGCAGGAAATGTATGGGCGCCGGAAAGTCTGGAAGCACGCCGGCGCGCGCGAGGATTTCTTCGATAAACTCTACGGCGCCGATGCCGTCCGCCGCGCTCTACAGGCCGGCGTCGCGCCGGAACAGATCCGGCGTACGTGGGTTAAGTCGCACCGGGTCTTTGTGTCGTCCCGCGCGGCCAGCCTGCTCTATCCGGAACCCAATTTCTGATTTATGATTTCTGATTTTTGATTTCCGCCTGGGACGGACATGGCCAACCACATCTTGTAGAACCGTGGTCATGTTGATATGAGGTGATTTCAAAACTCATCTTGATGAGTTTTGAAATTGGCTCGATATATATGCTTTTTTTAACGACAGGGAGCATCTCTTTCTGATTGCTGACTTCGGACCTCTATCTTATGACCTCTCTCAATCAATTCCTGGCCCGCGTGCGTCAGATGAACCCGCAGCTGAAATTGTTTTTGGCGGGGGTTGCGCTCCTGAGCATCACCGGCGGCATCGGCGAAAGCACGTTTAATAATTTCTTGAGCGACACCTTCGACCTGAATGCCGCCGCGCGCGGTTTGCTGGAATTTCCCAGGGAATTGCCGGGGCTCCTGACGGCCCTGTTTGCCGGGGCTCTTTTTTTTCTCAGCGAAACGCGCATTGCCGCGTTTGCCGCGTTGTGCACCGGGATCGGAATGCTGGGGATCGCATTCTGGGGCGCTTCCTGGACGGTCATGCTGGCCTTTATGTTTGTCTGGAGCACGGGCATGCACATGATGATGCCGGTGCGTTCGTCCATTGGCATGGAATTGGCCCACGCCGCGCACAAGGGCCGTCGCCTGGGCCAGATCCAGGGGGTGGGGATTGCCGCCAGCATCGCGGGTTGCGCCGTGGTGTGGATCCTGATGAAATACGTGGGCGCCGGATACCGGACCATGTTTATCATCGGTGGGATCGTGGCCTTGCTCGCCGCTTTTGTTTTGTTCGGGATGTGGATGCCGAACGCCCACCTGCAACGCCCGAAATTCGTGTTCCGGCGCCAGTACTGGCTCTACTATACGCTGGCGTTCCTGTTCGGCGCGCGCAAACAGATTTTCATTACTTTCGGTCCCTGGGTGCTGATCAAGATTTTCACCAGCCGGCTTATATCTTCGCCCAGCTTTGGATGGTGGCCGGCGTGCTGGGCGTTGTCTTCCAGCCGGCGTTGGGCCGGGCCATCGACCGGTTCGGCGAACGCTGGGTTCTGATGGTGGATTCCGTATTGGTTTTCCTGGTGTGCATCGGTTACGGCTATGCGCACCTGATCGGCAGTCACACTTTGGCGTTGGGCGTGCTCTATACGTGTTTTGTGGGCGATCTCCTGTTCTTCGGCACCAATATCGCGCGCGACACTTACCTGGCCAAAATCGCCCTCAAACCCGAGGACGTGGCGCCCTCGCTCTCGCTGGGGGTCAGTATCAACCACGCCGTTTCAATGTCCGTCCCCGCCCTGGGCGGGTTGATGTGGATGAAATACGGGCATGCCTCCGTGTTCCTGGCGGCGGCCGGCGTGGCCGTGGTGATGCTGTTCTTCAGTAACCGCATCCGCGCGGAAAGCACGTGGAGCATGGAGCGTAAAGCGTAGAGCAGGGAAAGTGTGGCGACCTCACTGCAAACATTGCGGCAAGGCCCGGCCGGTGGTATAGTGCGCCGCGTGCATGAATTTTCGATAGCCCAAACGATGGTGCGGGCCGTGCTGGCGGAACTGAAAAAAGTCCAGCCCGCTCGGCTGGTCCGTGTGCGGATTGTGGCCGGCGGTTTGCATCAAATCGTGCCCGCCAGCCTGATGCTGGCTTATAAGGTGTTGACCAAGGACACACCGGCGGCGGGCTCGCGCTTGAGCATTCGCCGGGCGCCGATCACGGCCGAATGCCGCCAGTGTCATTGGCGCGGAAAAATTAAGGGAGCGCTGTTTGCCTGTGGCAAATGCCAGTCCGGCGACCTCGACATTACGGGGGGACGGGAACTGTATCTGGAAAACATCGAAGTGGAACAAAGATGACGGCACAGTTTTAACGGCGTTCCAGCCCATCGACTCGTCAGGGGTTATAAAAGCATGCTTATATTCTTCTATAACGGACTGACGCCCGCAACCCAAAGAATTTGCCCGCGAACCACGCGAAAGGACGCGAAAAAAGGCGTTAATTGACAATCTTCTATCAGATGATATGATAATTGCAGTTTAGTATGAAAAAGGAGGTATTTGTATGAGTACGGCAACGGTAGGATCGAGATACCAGGTGGTTATACCACGCGAGGTGCGCAAGCAAATGACCTTGCGCCCGCACAGCAAGGTTAATATTGAGGTGCGGGATTATTGCTTGGTTGTCTATCCGGTAAACGTAGCGGGCTGGCGCGGCATCGGGAAAGCGTTGGCAAATGGCAATGACGCCGTCGACTATGTGCGCGCCTTACGGTCCGAATGGAACCGTCGCGCATGAAATTGACTTCCCTTCTACAGGGCGGCCATGATGTCGTCTTGGATACGATGATCTTCATCTATTTTTTCGAAGACGATCGAAAATATGGCCGTCGTTGCGAATGGTTGCTTCAGCAGGCGGCGGACGGAGCATTTACCGGAGCGATTACACCGGTAACGGCGGCCGAATTGCTGGTAAAACCTCTCCAATCGAAACGAGCCGCTTTGGCCGATCACTATCGGGACGCGCTGCGTAGCTTGCCCAATATTCGCTTAGTTGGCTTTTCGCCGGAGGCGGGCTTTATGGCTGGAGCCCTGAGAGCAAAATACAACCTGCCTCTGCCCGATATGATCCAGGTGGCGATTGCCATGGAAAGAAATAGCACGGCGCTGATTTCGAATGATAAAGCCCTGCAACACGTTAAAGAAGTAAATGTTATCATGCTCGATTCACTGCTCTGAAGCGATACGAACGCTTGGTAATCACGCAAGTCTTAAGTACGCGGCGCAGTCGAAGGCGCGCTTTTCCTTTGCGGAAATTGCGGTGGCGGAGATATGGAAGTGACCGGCGGCAAGGAACTTTACCAGGTCGGCATTGAGGTGGAACAAAGATGCCCAAACTGAACATTAAAGTCTATCGGAACCTGATGGGCGCCAACGATAAGTGGGCGCAGCGCACGCGCGCCTTGCTGAAAAAGCACGGGGTGGTCATGCTCAACCTGATCGGCTCCCCCGGCGCGGGAAAAACCCGCCTGCTGGAAAAAACCGTGCGCGCCCTCTCGAAAAACTGCCGGTTCGCCGTGCTGGAGGGCGACGTCGAAACCACGCACGATGCCGAGCGCCTGGCCCGGCTGGGCTGCCGGGTCAGCCAGTTGCTGACCGACGGCGCCTGCCACCTGGAGGCCAAGTTGGTGCATTATGCGCTCCGCGATTTGCCGCTCGCGAAACTCGACCTGGTGGTGGTCGAAAATGTCGGCAACCTGGTTTGTCCGGCTGAATTCGATATCGGCGAGCACGCCAAGGTGGCGATCTTGAGCGTGGCGGAGGGCGAAGATAAGCCCGTAAAATATCCGACGCTCTTTCGGGAAGCCAAGGCCGTGGCGCTGACTAAAATGGATTTACTGCCGCATCTGCCGTTCGATCTCAAGGCCTGCCGGGCTTACCTGCGCCAGGTCAATGCCGCCACCCCCGTATTCCAGGTTTCGGCCCAAACCGGCCTGGGGATGGCCGCCTGGATCAAGTGGTTGAGGGAAATGCGGGATGTGGCCGACAGCGCCTGATGCATGAAAGGAAGCTCTTGCGTAGAATATCGCCAAGGATAGCACTCAATGCGGAATGAACGCAGCCGCCCCAAAGTCGCCGCCTTTGGCGGCCTACCTCGATGCATAGGAAATCCAAACCCGCCGGGTCAGGGGACCCGGCCTACAATACTGTAGGCCCGGTGCCCTCACCGGGCGTTATGAAAAGCCGCCCCGCTTTGCGGGGCCTAACTCGACCAACCAATCAGAATGCCAGCCGGGCGGCGGCGCCGAGCGTGACGGTGTCGGTATTGACGCTTTTGCCCTCGGTGCTGAGGTCGTCCCAGTTTTCGAACCGGTAATTGGCGTTAATGTCCAGGTGCAGGATGGGCAACAACGGAATATCCAGGCCGGCGCGGAAGGCGTAGAAGGGTTTATCGGCCAATTTGCCGTCCGTGTAGTAGCCGCCGATGCCAGCGGCCGCATAAAGGACTTTGCCGAGAATGAGATAGGCCTGCGGCTGATAAGAATCCTGGGTGGAACCGCCGAATCCCTTCTGAAACCATTCCAGGTCCGCTTCGACGCCAACCCATCCGTAGCGGTATTGGTACATGGCCAGGTACGAAAAACCGTCTTTATCGATATTGTTCTGATCGATGTTTTTGACGGTCGTCCAGTAATGCATGCCGACGCCGATCTGGTTGTTCCTTTCCTGCTCCTGCGCCCGCCCGGCGGCGGCCGTCAACAGGAATCCCGCGCTCGCGACCGCGAATACGATCAAGATCCGTTTCATCGCTGCGTCCCTCCTTTGGTTGTCGTTGCGTTTGCGGACTGGTTTCATGCCGTTAAGATAACGCCCCGCCGCAATTTATCAAGTCCCGATTGAAAAAACAGGCGAAAAGAGCTTGACAATTCCACGCCGGGGCCGTACTATCCATCGTATTACTTAATTAATGCGATAAAGGAAACAGACGATGAGCGAAGAGTATGCGAGCGATAGCGCCATTTTGAAGGCCCTGGCCCATCCGGTGCGCTTGCGGATCGTCTATGGGCTTGTCCGCCATGAATGCAACGTGGATAAGATCGTCAAGGCCTTGAAGATCCCGCAGTCCACGGTCTCCCAGCATCTGGCGCTCTTGAAGACCCGGGGCGTGCTCCAGGTCCGCAAAGAGGGCGTGCGGACGTGTTATCGCGTCATTGACCCGCGCATCGTCAAGTTGCTCGGTGTTTTAAAAGGAAAACCGCTTGGGAGGGGCGCTTGTGAAAAAAACAAATCGTAACGCAGCGTCCGCTTCGATCGGCGCCTTGCTCTTCATGTTCTGCGTTTTGCCCGCGCCCATTGCCTGGGCCGGGGACGCGCCGGCCGGCCCGGCCCCGCTGACATTGGCGGACTTCTGCCGCCGGGTATTGGCCTACTATCCCAAGCTGAAGGCCCAGGGCGTCGGCGTCGAGGCGGCCATCGCGCGGAAATTGCAGGCCCAGGCGGGGTTTTGGCCCAAATTGCAGGGGCTGGCGGGCGCCACTTACGGAGACGACCAGGTCTATGTCTTCGGCGCGCTCCTGCGCCAGCGGGCCTTCACCCAGGACGATTTCGATTTGGACCGGCTTAATAACCCGAATGCCCGCGCCAACTTTGACGCCGGCCTGCACGGCGAGTTGCCGCTCTTTGACGCTTTTCAGACCATATCCAAAGTGCGCGCGGCCGGGCATCTGGCGGAATCGGCCCGGCATGACGAGGCCTTCGCAACGATGGAGGCGCGCCTCGTCGCTTGCGACGCCTATCTTAACGCCGTGGCGGTGGAAAAGGCGCTGGCGAAGGCGGAAGAAGCCTGCCGGAATTCCGAGGCGGATATCGGACAGGCCGGGGAATTGAAAGAAAAGGGCGTGGTGCTCGGCGCGGATTTTTACGCCGCCCGGGTCATTTTCGGCAGTCTGCGGAATATCAGGAACAACCTTGCGGCCCAAAAGGAGAGCGCGCACGCGCTGTTGAACATCCTCATGGGCGAAGATCCGCTTAAGCCCGTGCGGATCGTTGCGGACTTGAAAGAGGACAACGGCGCCGGCGCGGATCTGAAAGCATGGCTGGCGCAGGCCTATGATCTGCGGCCCGATCTGCGCTCCATCAAAGAGGCCATCCGCGCCCAGGAGGCGCATGTCTCCGGCGCGCGCGCCGGCGCCTGGCCGGTCATCAGCGCGTTCGGCGACTTGAGCGAGAACACCGGGGATTTTCATGCCGGCGGCGGAAGTTTTGCGGTGGGACTCAAGGGGAGCGTGGATTTATTCGATCCCGGTTACGCTTCCCGGGTGAAGGTGGCGGAAAAATCGTTGCGGCGGCTCGAATATGAAAAAGATGCCGCGGCCGATGCGATCGCCAGGGATGTAAGCTTCGAATATGCCCGGCTCGCATCGCTGAAGGCGAACATCCCGGTTCTGCGCGATATGGCGGGCGATTCCGACCAGGCCGTGGATCTGGTGCTCCCGCTTTACCGGGAGGGCCGCAAATCGATTGCGGACCTGCTCGACATGCGCCAGGGGAATATAAGGACATACCAGATTTATTATTCCGCGCTGGCGGGCGCCAAGAACTCCGCGCTGCGGCTGCTGTTTTTGTCCGGTCAGTTGAACGAGTCGAAGATCCCGGGCGTGTTCGGGGAAGGGAAATAGAGCATGAGCGCGCATAATTCGCAACTTATCGGCGGGATCGTCGATTACTTCGCCCGCGCCAAGATCACGCCTCTTATTATCGGGTTTTCGCTGTTTCTCGGCCTGCTCGCGGTGTTGAACATTCCCCGCGAAGAGGAGCCGCAAATATCGGCGCCGATGTTCGACATCTTCGTGTCTTACCCGGGCGCGACGGCCGAGGAGGTCGAGCGCCGGATCGTCAACCTGGGCGAGCGCAAACTCTGGGGAATACCCGGCGTGGAGTACATCTATTCCACGTCCGAGCCGGACGGCGCGCTGATCATTGTGCGCTTCAAGGTGGGGGAAAACGTTGAAAAGAGCCTGATCAAGTTATACACCAAGGTCTATTCGAACCTGGATCTTCTGCCGCAGGGCGCCGGCCAGCCCCTTATCAAAGTGCGCTCCATCGACGATGTGCCCATCCTGAGCTTGACCTTCAGCGATCCCGCGCGGGACCCCGTCGAACTTCGCAGAATTGTCGCCCGGGTGCGGCGATCCGTCGACGCCATCCCGGATGTGTCTGAGACGCGCATCGTCGGCGGACGGAAAAGGCAGTTTCAGATCTTCATCGACGAGCAGAAGCTCAAAGACCGGATCTTGACCCCGAGCGAGATCGTGGACCTCGTCCGGAAAGCGAACGTTAAACTGGATGCCGGGCGCCTGGAGACGGCGCCCCAATATATCAATGTGGAGGCGGACGGATTTTTCCGCTCCAGGGAAGACCTCGCGAATCTTGTCGTGGGCACGAGCCGGGGCGGCGCCATCTATCTCAAGGACGTGGCCCGGATCGTGGATGGGCCCGACGAGGACGAGAACGCGGTCAACATCCGGTTTGCCCACGCCGGGCCCGGTGCCCCCAAGGGGCCTTTGGAGGCCGTGACGCTCTCGGTCTCCAAGCGCCAGGGCGCGAACGCTTCGCATCTGTGCCGGAAAATAACCGGCCACGTGGAGGCGCTCAAAGGGACGGAGATTCCCGACGGCGTGGCGTTCACGGTCACGCGCGATTACGGCGCGACCGCCGACGAGAAATCCAACGAACTGCTGTTTCACATGGCGCTGGCCGTATTCGGCGTAAGCGTCCTGATCGCGCTCGTGCTCGGATGGCGCGAGGCGGGCGTGGTCGCCATCGCCATTCCGATGACCCTCTCGCTGACGCTGGCCGCCTTCTATTTCATCGGTTTCACGCTCAACCGGATCACGCTCTTCGCGTTGATATTTTCCATCGGGATCCTCGTCGACGACCCGATCGTGGACGTGGAAAACATCGTGCGCCACCTGCGCATGCCGAAGAACAAGGGGCGCCCGGTGCTCGAGGTGACGATCGAGGCGGTGAAGGAGGTCATGAGTCCGCTGATCCTGGCGACGCTGACCGTCATGGCGGCCATCCTTCCCATGGCGTTTGTCAGGGGGCTTATGGGCCCGTATATGCGGCCGATCCCCGTCGGCGCGAGCATCGCCATGTTCCTGTCCATGATGGTCGCTTTTATCGCCACGCCCTGGGCCGCCTGCCGGATACTCGGTCCGGCGCTCCTGCGGGGGAAGCTGAAAGGATACGGTCGGGACGAAGAGGAGGGGTTCCTGACGAAGTGTTACCGCTGGTACATGCGGCCGCTCATTTATAACGGAAAGATCCGCATGGCCTTCCTGTGCGCGCTGGGCGTTCTGCTGCTGGCCTCGCTGACGCTGGTGCCGCTCAAGCTTGTCAAGGTCAAGATGCTGCCGTTCGACAACAAGAACGAGTTTCAGGTGATCCTCGACATGCCCGAAGGCTCGTCGATCGCCGCGACGACTCCGGTCATCGAGGAGATCGCCGCCTATTTGATGACGGTGCCGGAAGTTAAGGACATTGAAACGTATGTCGGCGCGAGTTCGCCGTATAATTTCAACGGCCTTGTCCGCCATTATTTTCTGCGGTCAAAGCCCTACCAGGCCGACCTGCAGGTCAACCTGGTCGACAAGCAACGGCGCCAACGCCAAAGCCATGACATCGCCAAAGCGGTGCGGCCGGCCATCCATGCGATCGTCCGCCGCCACGGCGGGCACGTCCAGGTCGCGGAAGTCCCGCCCGGCCCGCCGGTCCTTTCCACGCTCGTCCTGGAAATATACGGGCCGAGCCTCGACGGACAGCGGGAACTTGCCGGGAAAATCGAGAGGATCCTGGACAACAATGAAGGCGTGACGGACGTCGCTACTTATGTCCAGGCGCCGGAAAAGCTCCTGCAGTTAAGGGTCGATGCGCAGAAAGCCACCCTCAACGGCATCCCGGCGCAAAGCATTGTCCAAACCATCGCCCTCGCGATCCACGGCCGGGACATCGATCTGGCGCATCTCTCGGGCGAGTGCGAGCCCGTGGACATCATCGTTCGATTGCCGAAAGAAAAACGGGCGACGCTCGATTCCGTCCTTAACCTGACACTGCTCTCGCGCTTCGGTTCGCAGATCGCCATCCGGGACCTTGTGACCGTGACGGACCGCGCCAAAGATCGGGCCATCCACCACAAGAACCTCATGCGGGTCGCCTACGTGCTCGGGGATGTCGCGGGCCAATTCGAGAGCCCGGTCTATGTGATCATGGGATTGAAGGACCAGATCGATAAATTGCCCGTCGCGGTCCCGGGCGCGGCGGATAAAAAGGGCATGAAACAATATTTCACGCATCAACCCGAATCGACGGGCGCCTGGTCGCTCAAATGGGACGGCGAATGGCAGATCACCTACGAGGTCTTCCGGGACTTGGGGATAGCTTTCGCCGTGGTGTTGATCTTGATCTATGTCCTGGTCGTGGGCTGGTTCCAATCGTTCAAGGCGCCGTGGATCATCATGCTCCCCATTCCGCTGACCTTGGTGGGCATCCTGCCGGCGCATTGGATGACGAACACGTTTTTCACGGCCACCTCCATGATCGGCATGATCGCCGGCGCCGGCATCGTGGTGCGCAATTCGATCATCCTGGTCGATTTCATCCAGATCAGGCTCTCCGAGGGGATGCCGTTCGAGGAGGCCGTGATCGATGCCGGGGTGAAGCGCTTTCGGCCGATGCTCCTCACCGCGGCCGCGGTGGTCGTGGGCGCATCGGTGATACTGTTCGATCCCATCTTCCAGGGGCTTGCGCTTTCACTTATGGCCGGTGAGGTGGCGTCCACCGTATTGTCGCGCACGGCCGTGCCGGTCATTTACTACATGGCCATGAGGAACAAGAAAAAAACGAATTAAACGGAGGTGTTATATGGACAGAATCCTGAGAGGCATGGCGGGAGCGTTGGTCTTGGCGAGTCTTCTTCTGGCGCATTTTGTAAGCCACCACTGGCTGTGGTTTACCGCTTTCGTGGGGCTTAATCTGCTCCAATCGGCCTTCACCAATTGGTGCCCCATGATGTCGGTGCTTCGAAAGTTCGCGGATCAGGGTCAGCCCTCGAAATAGAACTTAGCGTCGTTCCGAATATGTTTTCCACTTTGGGGCTTACGCATGGTTTGACGTAATTCTTCCATCCGTTTATCGGCGCGTTCCGCCAGGTGACGCAGGGGATGCTCGCTCGCCAATAACACACGCACTTTACGCATCTGCCGGCTTACCGCTCCACCACTGCCCGCGCCTATCTTAATCCGCCTGCGGGAATAGCGGTCACGCCGAGACGATGCGGGCGAAGGCGCGCTTGCCGGCCTGGACGACGCACCCTTCCGGGACGGCGAGTTCCGCGGCGATATCGGTGATTTTGGTTTCGCCGATTTTGACGGCGCCTTGCCGGACCAGACGGCGGGCGGCGCCGTTGCTTTCCGCCAGGCCGGCCGCGACCAAAAGAGCGATAATCCCCAGCTTGCCGTTTTTCCGCCGGGCCATGGGAATCACGACGGCGGGGATCTCATCCGGCTGTTTGTGTTCCGAAAACACGCGCTCGAACTCGGCGGAAGCGGCCTGGGCGGCCTCCGGACTGTGAAAGCGCGCCACAATAGTCCGGGCCAGTTCGTCTTTCACCTGGCGCGGGTGGCGTTCGTTCTTGGCGCCGGACTCCGGCCGACCGAGCACCAGCGCCGCGTAGCGCCCCATCAAGGCATCCGGAATGGACATGATTTTGCCGAACATTTCGCGCGGGCTTTCGTTAATGCCCACGTAATTGCCCAAGCTCTTGCTCATCTTGCGGACGCCATCCAGACCTTCCAGCAGGGGAAGGGTCAGCACCACCTGCTGTTCCTTGCCGAAGGCCTTTTGCAGGTCGCGTCCGACGAGCAGGTTGAAAAGTTGATCGGTGCCGCCGACCTCGATATCCGCCTCCACCCGGACGGAATCGTAGCCCTGGATTACGGGATAGAGGAATTCCACCACCGAAATGGGCTGGTTATCCTTAAAGCGCTTCTGAAAATCGTCACGGGCCAGCATCTGGGCCACGGTCACATGGGCCGTCAGCCGCAGGACGTCCGGGAAGGCCAGAGCGGCGCACCATTCGGAATTGAAGCGCACCTCGGTGCGCGCGCGATCGAGCACTTTGAACACCTGGTCCTGATAGGTTTTGGCGTTGGCGGCAATCTGTTCGCGCGACATCGGCTTGCGGGTTTCCGAGCGCCCGGAAGGATCGCCGATCATTCCCGTGAAGTCGCCGATAATGAATACCACCGTGTGGCCCAAGTCCTGGAACTCGCGCAGTTTATTGAGTCCCACGACGTGCCCGAGGTGGATATCCGGGGCGGAGGGATCGGCCCCGTACTTTACGCGCAGGGGCCGTTTGGACGCCGCGGCCGTTTCCAGTTTGCGGCGCAGTTCCGCGCGCGACACCAAGTCCACGCTGTGGGCCGTGAGGATTTCGAGTTGCCGGTCAAGTGGAATAGTCATGACATTAGCATGGCCGGTATAAAACCGGCTCTACAACAGGTAGAGCCGACTTTACGTCGGCTATCTCCAACATGGCCGGTATAAAACCGGCTCTACAATATGTAGAGCCGACTTTACGTCGGCTATCTCCAACATAGCCGGTATAAAACCGGCTCTACATTAGGAATGTCAGATTTACGTCGGCTATCTTCAGAGCGCGGGTCGAAACAACAAAGACGTCCCGGCAGGCGCCGGGACGTCTTTGGATAAACCTGCCTCGGCGAACGTTATTTTTGCTCGTTTTTTTCGTCGCCTTTATCGTCCTTTTTCTCGCCCGGCCGCCATTCCTGGACCTGGCCGTTGGCCTGGCTGACCCCGAAGGCTTCATCGAAGGCGCCGGCCAGGTCCACCAGGTCCTCGCCCGGCTTGAGCCCGGTCAGCATGTCATCCTGCACCACGAATTCTTCATCCGGCAGGGTGGCGGCCTTGATGCTCAGTCCGATGCGCCGCTCGATGGGATCGATCTTCACCACGCGGGCGGTCACTTCCTGGCCGACTTTGAGAGCGTCACGCACCTTCTCCACGTGCTGTTCGCCGATCTGGGAAATATGCACCAAGCCATCGATCCCTTCCTCCAGGCCGATAAAGGCGCCGAAGGAAGCCAGTTTCGAGACCTTGCCGGTGACCTTCTGGCCGACCTTGTAACGGTCGGCGATGGACGACCAGGGATCGTTTTGCGCCTGTTTGAGGCCCAGGCTGATGCGCTGGTTGCTGGGATCCACTTCCAGGACCACCACGTCCACGGTATCGGCCTTCTTCAGGATTTCCGAGGGATGATTGACCTTGCGTGTCCAGGACATGTCGGACACATGGATCATACCGTCAATACCTTCCTGAAGTTCCACGAAAGCGCCGTAGGAGGTGAAGTTGCGGACGATACCCGTGACCCGCATGCCGACCGGGTATTTCTCCCGCACCGTGTCCCAGGGATTGGCCGTGGTCTGGCGGATGCCGAGCGAAATTTTCTGATCGGCCCGGTTGATGTTGAGCACCACGGCCTCCACTTCGTCGCCGATGGCGAGCACGTCGGAGGCGCGGCCCACGCGTTGAATCCACGAAATCTCGGAAACATGCACCAAGCCTTCCACGCCTTCCTCGATTTCGACGAACGCGCCGTAGGGCACCAGGTTGACCACCTTGCCATGTACGCGGCTGCCCACGGGGAATTTTGACTCGATATTGTCCCACGGATTCGGGGTTTTCTGCTTGAGACCCAGCGAAACGCGCTCCTTATCGAAATCGATGCCCAGGATCACGACTTCGGTCGTTTCCCCGACTTTGAGAACTTTCGAAGGATGGCTGACACGGCCCCAGCTCATGTCCGTGATATGCAGGAGGCCGTCCAAGCCGCCCAGGTCGATAAAGGCGCCGAAATCGGTGATGTTCTTGACCAAGCCGGAGCGCAGTTGTCCGACCTTGATATCGGCCAACAATCCTTTGCGTTTTTCACGGCGGCGCTGTTCGATCAGATCGCGGCGCGACAGCACGATATTGCGGCGTTCGCGGTCGATTTTCATGACCTTGAACTCGAAACGCTTGCCGAGATAGTCGTCCAGGTTGCGCACCGGAACGACATCGAGCTGGGAGCCGGGCAAAAAGCCCTTGACCCCGCTGACGTCCACGATCAAGCCGCCCTTGACACGGCTCTTGATTTCGCCTTCCAGCACACTGCCTTCCTCGCTGTTGGAAAGCACGTTGTCCCACATGCGCTGTTGTTCGGCCTTGGTTTTGCTCAGGATGATTTTGCCGTCGTCGTCCTCGATCTGTTCCAGGACGACTTCGACCGGATCGCCGGGTTTAAGGGTTGCCAGGTCCCGGAATTCCTCGCCCGCAATGAGGCCTTCGGATTTGTAGCCGATATCTACAAGCACTTCATTATTACGGACTTCCACCACCTTGCCGGAAACGATGGATCCTTCCTTGAAGTTTTGTAGCGTATCCTCATACATTTTGGCCATAGCCGCTTGTTTGTCGTCGCCGAACTGGCTGAGGTCAAAATCCTTGTGAGTTTTACGCTTCATTTCTTTTCCCATGATAACTGTTTATGTGCTTTACGGGCATTTGGTTGTCTTAATGCCGGCCACGGAAACAGCCCTTTCATTTCCGGCCCGGTTTCGCGGTTCTAAGCTGAACCGAAAACCCCTTGTATATCAATAAGTTCCCGCAATTGACAAGCCTAAAAATAAAAAAACTGCGATTCAGACAGTGGGGAGATAGCGAGGCCAGAGGCCGCAGGTAGGGCGACCGGCGGCGGAGGCGACTCGGATGGCGTGGATCGTCGTGACGAGTGCGGTGATCAACGAGGTGGCAAT
>Ga0172380_10004541_pt1 | contig 17726 bp, 13 predicted proteins | sample Leawe162metaG_FD_119747 | JGI IMG/M metagenome (GOLD analysis project Ga0172380, IMG submission 119747) | Leachate microbial communities from a municipal landfill in Southern Ontario, Canada - Leachate well 162 metaG | ecosystem: Engineered > Solid waste > Landfill > Unclassified | place... | reverse complement strand
TGAATTAAAATATGGAAAATATATTGATTGGTACAACCAAGAAAGAGAACATCTGGGAATTAATGGCTTGACGCCAATTCAAAAGCTAAAAGAGTGTCAGATATGATGTTGCATATTTCAAAATTTGGACTTTATTTTAGTGCGTGGGAGAGGACTTGAATCTTACAGATTCGGTACAGTCTTCGCTTGTCAAAGACAAATACTCAGACTTTTTAAGTCCTCTCTCATAAGCCAAGCAGTTGGCTTACTCCACTTACTTTGTGCGTGGGAGAGGACTTGAACCTCCATGCCTTGCGGCACCAGCTCCTAAGGCTGGCGTGTCTGCCATTTCACCACCCACGCATTACTTTATAAGGATAAGCGATAATCAAAATATAATCAATATCTACTAAGATTTATGCATTGCTTATCGTTATAAAATCTGGTATAAATAAACACGTTAGTTTCGAATTGTCGTTGTAAGTTGTTTGTTGTCAGTTGTTAGTTATACGCGCCCATAGCTCAGTTGGTACCTGCCTGCCGGCAGGCAGGGAGCAGTTGTGACTAACGTAGAAGAAATGATATATACGCGCCCATAGCTCAGTTGGTAGAGCAGTTGCCTCTTAAGCAAATGGTCGCAGGTTCGAATCCTGCTGGGCGCACCCGATTTAAAATAACCACTGTACCAACAGTGGTTATTTTAATATCGCTTGGGTTCCGGCGGGATTCGAAGCCTGTTTGAGGTATTTTAGAGTCCGACGGGACGAATAAAATACCCAAACATGGGTACTGAATCTGTAAGATTCGAATCCTGCTGTGTGCGAGCCGGAGCGCGACGGCGCGAGGTTGGGTCGCGGGTTTTGCGAGCACGCAAAAACCCGTGACCACCAAGTAAACATTAAAACCCCGCTTTTACAGCGGGTTTCTAATGTTTGGTGCCTAGGGCGGGAATCGAACCCGCATCCCTTTATATAAGAGACAACATTTTAAGTGTTGCGCGTATACCAGTTCCGCCACCTAGGCATGTTTCTGTTGTCTCTGAGGCGTGGGGCGGAATCGAACCGCCGCATGGGAGTTTTGCAGACTCCAGCCTTACCACTTGGCAACCACGCCATCTACAAGATTCTATGTTCTCTGACTCAACTCGTCAATCTTTTGTCTGTTCTTTTCTCCTTTGTCTAAATCAAATTTGAAAAAAGGTAGCGATCGTAGGCGAGCCTTTTCTTTGACGTACGCGATGAAATCATCTATCTGTCTATTGGCAAATTCCAAAGCAATTTCTTCTTTGTCTTCGGGCAATACGCTCAGAAGTATATCGGCACTTTTTTTGTTGGGGGAAAGCACGACCCTTGTGACAGTGATCAGTGATGTGCCATTTGATTCTCTTTGGAGAAAATCAGCGGCCAGTTCTCGATAAAGTTCTGTTATTTTTTCTGTTTTAAAATTATTCATAATTATTCTGCTTTTTTTGTTACTACTTTGTATGATTCAATAAAATCTCCTGGAGCAAGTTCTATTTTTGATTCTATCATAGTGCCAAATTCATATCCTTCGGCGACACTATCCGTGCGAACTTTTTGACTTTGAATCTCACGTATTTTGCCTTTACCAATTTCTACATCACGTCTTTTGATTTTTATTTGTTCACCCGAAGATATTGTTCCAGACATAACTTTGCCACCGACTATGTGTTTGTCTTTTGTCGAGCTGAAATATTTTTGAATTTTTGCCAAGCCAGTCACTTCTTCTGTTTCTATCATCGGCATACGTTTTGATATTTCTTCACTTAGCCATTCTGTTAGTTTGTATATGATGTCAAAAATTTGGATATTTACACCAGTTCTTTCGGCGAGGCTTTGAGCTCCTGGATCAATTTTGACATTAAAACCCAAAATTACAGTATTTGAATTTGCTACTGCTACTTTTACATCATTTTCTGATACAGCACCTACACCAGATTGTACGATTTCCAACACAACTTTGTCGTTACCTAGTTTTTTTAGTTCGTGTTCTAGAGCTTCCATACTACCGAATCTATCTGCGCGCAATATAATAGGGAAGCCAATTACATTTTCGTTTTTTGTATTTTGCTTTTTAATAATAGGTTCAGATTTGAATTGACTTATTTGTTCCTCGGCAATTTTCTTTGTTGCAACTATGTTAAAAGATGTTCCAACTTTTGGTTGTTTGTTCCAGCCAATTATACGTATTGGGCTTGAGAAAGTAGCTTCTTCAACTTGTTTGCCTGCAAAATCTTCCATAATTCTTACCGGTGAATAGCTGTCCTCGGCTATTATAAAAGAACCTTTTTTTAATGTGCCATTTTTGATAATTATCGTAGCACTTATGCCTTTTTTGGTATCAACGTTGCTCTCGATGATTACACCTTCGGCGTCTGCTGTGGGTGTGCCAGTGAGACTTTCCATTTCTGACACGAGCAACATCATATCTAGGAGATCAGGTACGCCTTGTCCGGTTTTGGCGCTAATAGGTACAGCAGGCACAGCACCACCATATCCTTCAATATATATTTCATTTTCGGCAAGTGATTGCTTTGTGCGTTCTATGTCTGCGTTTGGCTTGTCTATTTTATTTATAGCAACAATGTATGGTATCTTGGCTTCCAAAATACATTTCAATGCTTCTTTGGTTTGTGGCTTGACTCCATCTTCGGCTGACACTACTAGTACAGCAATATCAGCGACTCTCGAGCCTCTCTCGCGTATAGCGCTAAAAGCCTCATGGCCTGGAGTGTCTAGAAAAGTAATTTTGTGTTCCTTTTCATCTTTTCCAATATGCTTTACTTCATAGGCCGAGAGGTGTTGGGTAATACCACCAGCTTCTTTGTCTACGATATTTGTTTTGCGAATATAATCCAGAAGAGTAGATTTGCCATGATCAATATGACCCATAATAGTGATTACGGGTGGTCTCTCTGTCTTTGTTGTCTGTTCTGTGTTGGTCATGGTTTTTAATTTAATTATTCTAAACTTGCTTCTGTTTTTGCAATACGTATGGCCTCTTGTTCTTCATCTGTGAGCTCAAAATCTGAGGTAAAGTTTTTGAGTGGTTTTGCAAAGAGGGAAACTCTATCTCTTGAATATAAACTAGATAGAACAACTCCGTTTCCTTTTTCATTGACTAGAGCAGTAGAGAAACTCTGGCCCCCGCCTTGTCCTGTGCCTTTGAAAGGATTGAATCTAATGGTGCCAAGTCCTTGTACACTTTGTTTGACTCTGGCTTCTACTGTTCTAAAATATTCTGATGATTTTTTGTTGAAGTCGCTAAATCTTTCTAGCTCTTTTTGTATAGAAAGAATTGTGTCTTCAAGCGTTCGAGCCTCTTTGCCTCGTAACATTCTATTGAGTCTAATCTCTGTCCTTATGAGCCATATTGCCAATACTATAACTATGGCAATGAGCACATATATGATAATGGTAGTATCAAAGAGCATGTTATAAGAGTTTATTTTGTAATTAGAGACAAATTATACATAAAAAATAGCATTTTGCAAAATATTCTGTGGACGTATATGATATCCTTATAAATATGAAAATACTGTCTTTATTAAACAAAAAAAGGGTTTTTTTGGATTATGCATCAACAACGCCGGTTTTGCCTGAAGTTCTTTCTGCTATGAAGCCTTTTTGGAATAATAAATTTGCCAATTCATCTTCTCTTTATGCTGAAGCGGTGGTGGCAAAAAAAGCAATTGAAAATTCTCGTACAGATGTTGCTCGGGTTTTGGGTGCGCGGGCGCAGGAGATATATTTTACAGGTAGCGGTACGGAATCAAATAATCTTGCCATACTCGGGTTGTTTGAATTTTATAGAAATAAATTTGTCCCACATATTATTACCACAACCATTGAACATCCAGCTGTTTTGGAAGTATGTAGAGAAATCGAAAGACGTGGTGGTGATGTAACTTACGTTTCCCCAGAAGCAAATGGTATTGTGTCTGCGAAAGATATTTTTTCAAAAATTACAGAACGTACGATTCTTGTAACTGTTATGATGGCAAATAATGAGATAGGCACAGTACAGCCTATAGCTCTAATTGCTCGATTAATAAAAAAACGTCGAGAAGAAAAAAATACTATTTTGCCACTGATTCATACTGACGCTTGTCAGGCGGGTAATTATCTTTCACTTTTAGTTTCTACGAGTGGTGTGGATATGCTGACTCTAGATGGTGGAAAGATTTATGGTCCAAAAGGTGTGGGTATGTTGTTTGTAAAAAAAGAAATACAAATAAATCCTATTGTGTGGGGTGGTGGGCAAGAGAGAGGTTTGCGTTCTGGTACTGAAAATGTTTCAGGTATTGTTGGTTTTGCCAAAGCTTTGACCATTGCAAATCGAGATAGGTCGGCAGAGAGCGCTAGGCTGTCTGTATTTAGAGATTTTCTTGTCAAAGAGATTTTGGCTATTTCACCAAATATTACTTTAAATGGTGACTCAGTAATGCGTTTACCAAATAATATAAACGTTTGTTTGCCCGGTATGTTGGGGGAGTTTGTAGTAATAAAAATGGATACGCTCGGTGTGGCGATATCTTCTGGAAGTGCTTGTGGTACTTTGTCTGATACTGGGGCGTCACATGTTTTAAAAGCTATAGGCAAGGAGGAGTGCGCTTCGTCTTCTATCCGTATTACTTTGGGCAAATATACAACTAAAAAAGATTTAGTTTTTTTCCTAGATTGTCTAAAAAGAATAATTGCCAAGTGAACTATTCTGTCGTAATATAGGTTTATGGAAGATTTATCAAAGACACAATTTCTTTTGCTAGTTTTACTAGTAACTTTTGTGGTTTCTATTGCGACGGGTATTATCACTTCGTCTCTTCTCGATCAGGCACCAGCTGAAGTGACACAAACAATTAATAGAGTTGTAGAAAGAACTGTAGAGAGAGTGGTGCCTAGTGAGACCGTAACTAGTGGTGGCAAAGAAACAGTAGTAGTAACTGATGAGGATTTGATATTGTCTAGCGTAGAAAAGCTTGGTAAAAATTTAGTAAAAATTACTAGAACATCAAATTTGAATACTTCAGATACCAGCACTTTCGGTTTGGGTACTATTCTTTCAAAGGGTGCCATTGTTGTTTCTGGTAATAAAAATTTCACAAATAATACAAAATATGAGGTTGTGATGTCAGACGGCAAAAAGCACGACTTGGCTCCAATAGATAATCTCGGCCGTGATCAGGGATTGGTATTTTTTATTGTAGACAAGGATGCAAAAACAGTTTTTTCTGGCGCGACTCTGTCTTCGTCTGATGTAAAGCTTGGTCAAACAGTTGTCTCTGTGTCTGGTGCTGAATCAAATACTGTCTTGGTCGGCAGAGTATCAAATGTTGTTACAGAAAATTCAAATATTTCTAGTATCGAGACTGATATAAGAGGTTTGGATGATTTGCTCGGTACTCCTGTTGTTGGTTTGTCTGGTGAAATAGCTGGTTTTAGAAAAATTAATCCTAATTCAGAAGTTTATAATGCTTATATTCCAGCTAGAATAGTAAGAGACCTCTTGTCTCAAGCTGAAAAAATGCTTGGAAATTAGTTTTGATGATATTGTGTCTAGCCCTTGTCTACTTTCTCATGATGGAATATATTAATGCTTACTAAAACATATACATATGCCACCATTTAATCGTTTTACAACAAAAGCCAAAGAGGCCATAAAAAGAGCTCATGAATATGCTATGGAGCGAGGACAAAACCACGTTGGTCCTTTGCATCTTTTGAGTGCGCTCGTGATGCAAGAGGAAAGTATTGTTACTTCTGTTTTGGATAAACTAGAGGTTGATACGATTCTTTTGACAGATTCTTTGCTTGAAGCAATAGATACTCCAGAAAATACTTCTACTCTGGCACCATCTTACCAAATGTATCTCACGCCAGAACTTGCACAAATTTTTGAGTTATCACCAAAAATCGCTAGTGAATTGAAAGATGAGTTTGTTTCTACAGAACATTTGTTTATTGCTACTATTGAAATTCCTGGTATTACCAAAGAAATAATTTCTAAATTCAAAATAACCAAAGATGATGTGATGAGGGTGTTAGGTGAGCTTAGGACTACAAAATCTAGTGAAGAAACTTCTGTCAAAAAACCAAAAGCACTTTTGAAATATACTCGTAATTTAACAAAACTAGCCAAAGCCAACAAGCTTGATCCGGTGATTGGTAGAGATACAGAAATTTCTCGTATAATTCAGATTTTATCAAGACGTACAAAAAATAATCCTATTTTGATAGGAGAGGCTGGTGTTGGAAAAACTGCTATTGTGGAAGGTTTGGCAAATAGAATAGCCACGAACAATGTTCCAGAATCTCTAAAAGATAAAGAGTTGGTTTCTTTGGATTTGGGTCTTCTTATTGCGGGCACAAAGTATCGTGGGGAGTTTGAAGAAAGATTAAAAAATATTTTAAAAGAAATTGAGCGTGCAGATGGTAAGATAGTTTTGTTTATAGATGAGATACATACCATTGTGGGTGCGGGCGCTTCGGAAGGGGCCATAGATGCTTCAAATATGCTCAAACCACCTTTGGCTCGTGGTGAGCTCAGGGCTATTGGTGCTACAACACTCAAAGAATATCAAAAGTATATAGAAAAGGATCCCGCTCTTACGCGTCGTTTCCAGCCAGTGTATGTGAATGAGCCCTCTATAGAAGATGCTGTAACTATTTTGCGAGGTCTAAAAGAAAAATATGAGCTTTACCATGGTGTGCGTATTACTGATGAGGCTATTGTGGCTGCGGTTAACCTAAGTAGTAGATATATTTCAGATAGATTTTTGCCAGACAAAGCGGTGGATCTAATAGATGAATCTGCATCTTTTTTGAAAATCTCTTTGGAAAATATGCCACCAGAACTTGAAAAAGCTCATGCTGATATTATGAAATTGGAGATTGAAAAAGAGGCTTTGAAAAAGGAGTTAGATAGAACAAAGAGTGCCAAAACTCAAAATAGAATAAAAGAAATAGAAAAGATTGTCGCTGATTTGAAGGAGCAAACATCGGAACTCGAACTCAAGTGGAAAAATGAAAAAGAAACGGTATCTCAAATAAAAGAGATTAAGAAAGAACTTGAAACTTTGCGTTTGGATGCGGAGAGGGCAGAGGCTCAAGCTGATCTTTCGCTTGCAGCTGAGATTCGTTATAGCAAAATTCCAGCTTTGGAAAAAGATTTGGATACAAAGTCTAAACGTCTAAAAAGATTGCAGAGTTCGCGTAGAATTTTGAAGGAAGACATTACCGAAGCGGACATTGCTGATGTTGTTTCTCGTTGGACAGGTGTGCCTGTATCTAGAATGCTTGAGGAAGAGGCAGAAAAGCTTGGCCGCATGGAGGATGTACTCAAAAAGAGAATTGTGGGTCAAGATGAAGCTGTCAAAAAAATTGCTGATACGGTAAAGAGATCTCGCGCCGGTATTGCTGATCCAAATAGACCAATCGGTTCTTTCATTTTCCTCGGTCCAACTGGTGTGGGTAAAACTGAGTTGACGAAAGCTTTGGCGGAATTTATGTTTAATGATGAAAAAGCTTTGATTAGGGTTGATATGTCTGAGTTTATGGAGAAACACTCTGTTTCAAAGCTTATAGGCGCTCCTCCGGGCTATGTAGGGCACGAAGAAGGCGGCAATCTTACCGAGCTTGTTCGTCATAGACCATACTCAGTGATTTTGTTTGATGAGATAGAAAAAACACACCCAGAAGTATTTAATATTCTTTTGCAGGTTTTGGACAATGGACGATTGACTGACGCAAAGGGAAGACTCGTCAATTTCAAAAATACTCTTATTATTATGACTTCAAACATAGGCGCTCAATATATTGATAAGATGGAGCAGTTTGGTTTTGCCAGTGATAGTAATGAGAAGCAAAATTATGTCCAAGCAAAAGATAAAGTAATGGAATCGTTGAAGGATTATTTCCGACCAGAATTTCTAAATCGTTTGGATGATATTATCGTCTTTGATATTTTGGGCAAAGATTCTATTGTAGATATTGTAAAGATTCAAGTAGATGTGGTGGTTCAGAGGCTCGCACAAAAAGATATTACTCTTGAGATTTCAAAAGATGTTTTGGCATATCTTGCCAAGGATGGTTACAATCCTCAGTACGGCGCAAGACCTTTGAAGAGACTTATCCAAACAAAGATTCTTACACCTGTTGCTTCGTTTATGATTTCTAAGGGCTTACTCAAAGGTGGACTCATATCTGTAGGTATAAAAGGGGTAGATGAGCTAGTGTTTGATATCAAAAAGAAAGGGAAAAAAATATTAAAATCTGAAATGATGGGAGAAGAAAAGGTTGCTAAATAGTTAGAAAAAAGTTATAAATACATAGTCCTCTAATTTGGGGATTATGTTATGCGTAGGTCGGATAGTGGCTATTCCAGCGGACTGTAAATCCGCGGCCCTCTGGGCATCGGGGGTTCGAGTCCCTCCCTACGCACAATAAAATATGGGAAAACTGAATAAAAATTTAATATTCAAAAAATTATTAAATAATAAATTTATAAAAATGAACCAAAAAGGTTTTGTGAATATTGTGTTGATAGGGATAATTGTTATTCTTATCGGTACTTTAGGATATTTTGTTTTTATTAAAAAGTCGGAGCAAGTTGAACAACAGCCAATGCCTACTCAGATTCAGACAACCACTACAACAAAATTACCTACGTCTCCAACCTCCAAATCAATAATAAGTAATGGACATATTGTAGAATTTGAACAAGCAGTAAATAAGTCAGATTTTACTAATGCTGGTAAATATTTTGCGGATAAAGTATATATGATCCTTGAGGGCTCTTCATGTTGCGGTGATGTTTCTGCAAGCCGAGCTAAGCAGGCATTAGAAGAAAATTTTAGTGGACTTCTCTTTACTTTTGATTTAAATGATACTGTGGTGAAAGAATACATGACTAGTATCGCTTCTGATTATCCAAGTCGACGATTAATAAGAAATTCTCCAAAATTATATTTTGATGAATATATAATTGGTGTTGAATCTGATGTCTCCCAACAAAACAAAGCTATAATGGGGTATAAAGTATATAATGATAAAATTACCGACTTGTTTATTAATGTTGGAAGAGATAGATAATATTTGCTGATTTTAGTTTCCAATTTAATTTTGTTAAAAACTTTATTGTTAATAGTTTTTTGTTTGGATAGTAGTAAGGTAAATTTGGTGTATAATGCTTCGTATGGTGGGTAAAAAAGACAGATTGGGCCTGCGTACATGGATAGAAATTGATAAAAAGGCCATATCAAATAATGTCACACAGTTTAAAAGACTTTTACCGAAAAACTGCCTTTTTTGTGCTGTTGTAAAATCTAATGCTTATGGGCATGGCCTCGCTGATTTTTCAAAAGAGGTTGCCACAAAAGTAGATTATTTGGCTGTTGATTCTATTGTCGAAGCGGTACATCTTAGAGATAGTGGTATTAAAACACCTATATTGGTTTTGGGGTATACTCTGCCAGAAATGTATAAAAATGCTTCTCTAAATAATATAGAGATAACCATTTCTTCAGTTGAACAGTTAGAGTTTTTGAAGAAAGTAAAAGATATTAAATTAAAAATTCATTTGAAAATTGATACAGGAATGCATAGACAAGGTTTTTTGATTGACGATGTATCAAAATGTTTAAGTTTGTTAACAAAAATAAAAAATATTTCTATTGTTGGTGTTTATACTCATTTTGCTTCTGCCAAAAATCCTGCTTTCCCAGAACATACAAAAAAACAAATAAATATTTTTGAAAAAGCCATATCAATGATAAGAGAGCGTGGCTATTCACCGATTGTGCACGCTTCGGCGACTTCTGGTGCTATTGTTTTTCCCAATACGTATTTTGATATGGTACGTATTGGTATTGGTCTTTATGGTTTTTGGCCGTCACCAGAAGTTTTTGCTTACGCTAAACATAAAATGGATTTGAAGCCTGTGCTCTCCTGGCGAACAATAATTTCTGAAATAAAAGAGATAAAAGAGGATTCTGGCGTTGGCTATGACATGGTTGATAATGTTAAAAAGGGTACAAAAATCGCAATCTGTCCTGTGGGGTATTGGCATGGGTATTCGCGCGCGCTGTCGTCTATTGGCGAGGTCCTTGTGTGTGGTCAGCGCGCGCGTATTGTTGGTCGTGTGTGTATGGATATGATTATGATTGATGTGACAAAAATAAAAAATATAAAATCAGGAGATGTGGTGACTATTATCGGCAAAGATGGTGTGGATAAAATATCTGCAGAATATATTGCAATGATTGCCGACCAGTCGTATTATGAATTCTTGACCAGAATTAATCCTTTGATCAAAAAAATATTAATATGAGAAATAATATAGTACATGCTGGTGCAGACGAGCTGGTATATGAAATACGGGAAATTGTAGAGGTTGGCAAAAAAATCGAAGAAGCCGGTGTTAAAATTTCTTGGGAAAATATTGGTGATCCAGTAGCCAAGGGTGAAAAGATACCAGAGTGGATAAAAGATATTGTGATAGAAACAGTCAAAGAAGATTCTAGCTACGGTTATTCTCCAACAAAAGGTTTACTCGATACTAGAAAATATATTGCTTACGAGAGAAATATAGAGGGTGGTGCTCAGATAAATGCTGATGATATTTTGTTTTTTAATGGTTTAGGTGATGCTATTTCAAAAGTTTATACTTATTTAAATAGAAGTGCGCGAGTAATTGGCCCAAACCCAGCATATTCCACACACTCATCTGCCGAGGCTGCTCATGCTGGTGCGCCTCATATTACTTATAAACTTGATCCAAAAAATAATTGGTATCCAGATCTTAAGGATATGCGGGAGAAAATAGAGAAACACCCTGAAATTAGTGGTATTTTGATTATCAATCCAGACAACCCGACTGGCATGGTGTATCCACAAGAGGTAATAAAGCAGGTTGTAGATATCGCAAAAGAATTTAATTTATTTGTAATTTCAGATGAAATATACTCAAATATTTTTTATGGTGGAGTAGAGCACAAAAAGTTGGCCTCTGTGATAGGTGATGTGCCGGGTATTGCCATGAGAGGTATCTCAAAAGAATTTCCTTGGCCGGGGTCTAGGTGTGGTTGGATAGAATTTTATAATCGTGATAGAGATGAGCAGTTTAGAAAATACACAAAGAGTTTGATTGATGCCAAAATGCTTGAAGTTTGTTCTACCACGTTGCCTCAAAAAGTTTTACCAAAAGTGATGGGTGATAGTCGTTATTATCCATATCTCAAAGAAAGAAATGAAAAATATTGGCAAAAATCACAAATTGCTTATGAAATTTTTTCTAAAGTATCTGGTCTGACTGTCCACAAAGCTTACGGTGCTTTCTATATGACGATACTTTTTGATGAAGGCGTGCTCAAAGATGGTCAGAAATTGTCTATTTCAAATGCTAAAGCGCAAAAAATTGTAGAACCGTTGGTTGAAACAAAGAATCTTGATAAAAGGTTTGTGTACTATCTGTTAGCTTCACGTGGTATTTGTGTGGTGCCACTGTCTTCTGGTTTTAATTCTGATTTGTATGGTTTTAGAATAACCCTTCTTGAGCCTGATGTAGAAAAGTTCAAAAATATAATGGGGGAGATTGTGTCGGCTATAAAAGAATATATTAATTCATAGAGACTTGCTTTTTATTATTTTATGTATTAGACTATACAAACTAATTTGAAATAACATGTCACAGGATAGACTTATAAAACTTGCTTGTAAGGATTGCAAAAGAATCAATTACTGGTCAAGTAAAAACAAAAAGAAAGTAGAACGCAAAATTGAATTAAAAAAGTTTTGTAAATGGTGCAAGAAAACAACACCACACAAGGAGGTTAAGAAATAAAAATATCCCGCTAAATAGCGGGATATTTTTTAATAACAATTATTCACAAATATAACTAGAAGATGGAGGAATAGGTCACGGATAATTTCCTCGCCGGTCGCTCGGAAATTTCCGAGACCCCGACTCAAGCTTTTTCCTTGCTAGTAAATAGCTTTCCGTCTTTCGATTCCTCATCTTGCCTCGCAAATAGTAAAAACAAAACGCTCATACGTCTTTTGTTTGTATTTGCGGGAGATGGAGGAATAGGTCACAGATAATTTCCTCGCCAGTCTCTCGGAAATTTCCGCGACCCCGACTCAAGCTTTTTCCTTGCTAGTAAATAGCTTTCCGTCTTTCGATTCCTCATCTTGCCTCGCAAATAGTAAAAACAAAACGCTTGTACGCGTTTAGTTTATATTTGCGGGAGATGGAGGAATCGAACCCCCGAATGCGGTTTTGGAGACCGCCGGTATGCCACTTACCTAATCTCCCGTGGTGAACATTATGCTATCAAATAAGACACTTTTTTACAATTATACTAAAAAAGTATCTATGATATTTTTTAATTCTTTTTCATTATTACTTTCTATCCAATGTATTCTTTTATCTTTTTTCCACCACGTCATCTGTCTTTTGGCGTAGTGCCAAATTTCATTTAGTAATCTTTCTTTCATTTCTGTTTCTGTAATTTTGTGCTGTATATACATTGCAACATATTTGTATTCAAGGCCAAAACTTTCAAGTCTTTCCCATGTGATACCAGAAGTGTTTAGTTTTTTTACCTCTTCTATTAGGCCCTCCTTAATTCTTTTTTCTAAACGAATAGCTATCTTTTCTTTTAGTCTTTTCTCATCAATTTTAATGCCTATTATAAGTGGTTCATATTTACTGTTTCCAGTTTGTGGCGGAACTTTGCCCAAAGCCTCCGCTATTTCTATAGATCTCACGAGACGTCTTTTATTTTTTGAATCTATATTTTCTGCACGCGCAAAATCAAGCTGTTTTAAGATTTCAAATAACTCATTTGCTTTTTTTAATTCAAGTTCTGCGCGTAGTTTTGCATTTGGTGGAACTTCTGGAAATGTTTTGTTGTCTACCAAAGCATCTATATAAAAACCTGTACCACCACAAATAATAGGTAGTTTATTTTTTCCAAATATTTCACTCAAGGCTTTTTCAGCCATTTCTTTGTATTGAGAAACAGAAAAATTTTCATTTGGTGAGATCACATCTAGCATGTAATGTTTTATGCCACCCATTTCTTCTGTAGTAACTTTGCCAGAACCTATATCTAAACCTTTGTATATTTGTCTTGAATCAGCTGATACTATTTCACCATTATATTTTTTTGCCAATACTACAGCCAAATCACTTTTGCCAGAAGCAGTTGGCCCTACGATTACTAGGAGTTTATTTTTTGAGCTCATTTTGGTGCCAGAGGTGGGACTTGAACCCACAAGCCTTTCGGCGCTCGATTTTGAGTCGAGTATGTTTGCCATTTCATCACTCTGGCCTTACTTTGATTAGTTTACTAAAATATTGAGAAAAAACAACTATTTATAGGTAGTTTTGGAATTATTTAAAACATGATAAAATATAGTTATAACTTTTTAAAAAAATGTCACAGTTTTATAATGATTCAATTTTTTGGATAGAAGTAGATAAAATCAAACCAAATCCTTTTCAGCCAAGAAGGGAGTTTGATAAGCTTGAATTACAAAGTCTAGCTGATTCTATTCGTCAGTATGGTGTTTTGCAGGCTCTGGTTGTTACAAGAAAAGAAATACAAAAAGAAGACGGTGGTTTGGCTACTGAATACGAACTCATTGCGGGAGAGAGACGTTTGCGCGCTTCGAGGCTAGCGGGACTTTCTCAAGTACCTTGTCTTATTAAAACAGGTGAGGAAAATGATTTATTGAAACTTGAGCTTGCTATTATTGAAAATGTGCAGAGAGAGGATCTCAATCCTATTGATCGTGCGGTGGCTTTTGATAAGCTTGTAACACAATTTCATCTTAAACATATTCAGATTGCAGAAAAAGTTGGTAAGAGTCGTGAATATGTTACAAACACTTTGAGACTCTTGTCTCTCCCACAAGAAATGAGAGACGCTGTTTCTGCCGGCAAGATTTCAGAAGGTCATTCTCGTCCACTACTTATGCTTATCGATAGACCAGAGGAGCAGAATACTCTTTTTAAAGAGATTATGTTAAAGAAGCTTACTGTTCGAGAGGCGGAGGCTATTGCCAGGAAGATTGCTGTTGATCGCGTGAGAAAAAAGGACAAGATGTCTGATCCAGTTATGTTAGAAATGGAAGAAAGACTAACCGCGTCACTTGGCACTAGAGTTCATATAGAAAAAAAGGATGTTGGAGGTCAAGTAACAATTGACTTCTTTTCTCCGGAAGATTTGCATACTATTTTAAATCTCATTAGTTCAAATAAACAAAAGAAGCCTAATGAAATGATGGACAAATTTATTGCAGATGGAGAAACCGTAGATGAATCTGGCAAAATAATTGACGATCGTTCAAAAGAAGAAAAAGAACAGGATGACGCTGATCTGTATTCAGTAAAGAATTTTGTGGTCTAGATTTATTTATTATACGCCTCACAAAAACCATTTATAACTACTTATCCTGTAGTTTGTGTGGGTTGTGGTTAGGACACATCTTTTTTGAGCAACGCTCGGGGATGGTTTTAGGTCACAAATATTGTCCTCGTCGCCACTCGGACAGTTTCGCGACCCCGGCTCGGTATTGCTCGTTGCTACTCGCGATATACCTCCGCCTCACGAAAACCATTTATAACTACTTATCCTGTAGTTTATGTGGGTTGTGGTTAGGACACGTCTTTTTTGAGCAACGCTCGGGGATGGTTTTAGGTCACAAATATTGTCCTCGTCGCCACTCGGACAATTTCGCGACCCCGGCTCGGTATTGCTCGTTGCTACTCGCAATATACCTCCGCCTCACGAAAACCATTTATAACTACTTATCCTGTAGTTTGTGTGGATTGTGATTAGGACACGTCTTTTTTGAGCAACGCTCGGGGATGGTTTTCGTGCCCTCCATCATTAGTGCGCCACAAATAGAACATAATGCACCAGTTGGTTTTGTTTTTGTAATATTTTTGCAATCAGGGTAGTTGGAACAACTATAAAATATACCAAAACGTCCACGTCGCTCTACCATAGTCCCTTTTTTGCATTCTGGACAAGCTACTTTTGTATCGCGCGCCTCAGCTTCAGCCTCGCTATTTTCTATGTGTTTACATTTTGGATAATTGCTACAAGCGATAAATTTACCAAAACGGCTTTCTCTTTCCATCATTTTACCTACGCCACATTTCGGACAAATTTTGCCAGTATCTTTTGGTCCTTCCATGGCTTTGCCCTCTATGGTTCTGGCGCCACTACATTCAGGAAATTTTTTGCAACTCATAAACTTGCCACTTTTGCCTAGCTTTATTTCCATTTCACTACCACAAATAGGACAAACAAATTCTTTTGGCGCGTCACCTAGAGATGTTATTTTGTCTATTTTTTCTTTGCTTTTTACTGCTTTTAGAAAAGGTGTGTAGAACTCTTTTAGAGTTTTTACATATTCTGCTTTTCCATTTGAGATATCATCCAATTTGTCTTCCATTTCGGCGGTAAAGGAGTCGTTTATATATTCCATAAAATTATTCTCTAGGAATGTACTTACAACATCTCCTGTATCTGTTGGATGTAAAGCTTTGTTTATTTTTTCTACGTAGCCTCTATCTTCAATTGTTTTGATAATAGATGCGTAAGTCGAAGGTCTTCCTATGCCTCTTTTTTCGAGTTCTTTGACCAAACCAGCTTCTGAATATCTTGTTGGAGGCTCAGTTTGTTTTTCGGTTGAGTTTACAGAAACAAATTGAAGTTTTTCTCCATTTTTAATTTCTGGAATTATTACGTCATCACTTTTTGCATGTGGGTCAGCTTTGATCCAGCCTTCAAAAATAATTCTTGAACCATTAACTATAAAATCAGGAATACCTGTTTTGTTGTTGGTGATGGCTTTGGTTCGTAATATTTTTGCATCGAGCATTTGTGAAGATACTGTGCGTGACCATATTAGTTTGTATAGACGTTTTTGTTCGTCTGTATTTCCAGCAGTTTCTTTTGAAAAGTCTGTTGGACGGATTGCCTCGTGTGCTTCTTGGGCATTTTTACTTTTTTTAGCAAAAACTTTTGGTTCGTATAATTCTTTGCCAAATTTTTTTGTCACAACACTTTCAATTTGTTTTTGCGCTACAATGCTTAGGTTTGTGCTATCTGTACGCATATATGTAATGAGACCAGCTTCATATAGCTTTTGAGCTATGGACATTGTTTTGGATGGGGCATAGGCGAGTCTAGAGCTAGCAGATTGTTGAAGTGTAGATGTAATAAAGGGCGGACGAGCGCTTCTTTTCACCTCGCTTTCTTTGATGTCGATAACCTCCCAAGTATCTTTTTTTGCTTTAGTCAAAATATCCTCAACGATTTTTTGATCCCTTGGTTCTTCGGTGCAAGTAACTGTAAATTGTACGTTTTTTGTACCTTTTAAATCAGCATTGATTGTCCAAAAAGTTTCTTGATTAAAATTTCTTATTTCTCGCTCACGCTCCATTATTATGCGTAGAGCAGGAGACTGCACACGTCCAGCCGATAGTCCATAGCGAACCTTTTTCCAGATGAGTCCTGACAAATCATAACCCACCAAGCGGTCTAGTACTCTACGTGCCTCCTGTGCTGTTTTGAGATTGTCATCTATATCTCTAGGGTGTTTGACAGCTTCTGTGACAGCATCTTTTGTGATTTCATGAAAAACAACTCTTTTAGGTTTTTTGAGTCCTGTCGCTTCGGCAATGTGCCAAGCAATGGCTTCACCCTCACGATCAGGGTCAGTTGCCAAAAGCACCTCGCTTGATTTATTTGCTAAGGTTTTTAATTCTGCCACCACCTTTTCTTTTCCGGGACTGATTTCATAGTGGGGTACAAACCCAGCTTCAATGTCAATAGCTTTTTTATTGCTCTTTGGTAAATCTCTAATATGTCCCACAGAAGCTTTGACGGTATATTCTCCATCCAAATATTTTGAAATGGTTTTTGCTTTTGCTGGTGATTCAACGATGAGTAATTTCATAATTATTCATATTAATATAACATAAAAAACATTTATGCAAGTTTTTGTGTAAAAGAAAAAGTGCCTACACTCCGGATTTGTAGTCTCCGTGGTGTGGCACTTTGTGGTTTGTCAGAATAGGATCCCGTTCATCATTCTGCTTGCGAATCCACTTCCTCCTTTCCGGTGATGTCCACGCAGGCCTTTCGGCCTGTCGATGGGTGGTGCTGGTTTTCTGTATCCGCAGGAATGGAATTCCTGCAGGAGCCAGGAAAAGAACATCTTGGTTGTTTTCACGATTTTCTTGGTCACTTGCGACCTCCTCGTCTGTGTTGGTGTGATTACTTCGGTCTGTCTTCCATCCGTTTTCTTCTCCTTATCTCCTCAAGCTCGTCTTTGAGATACTTAGTCCATCCCCATGAGATAAGCCAAACACAACCGCCGACAGTAAACAAGAAAAAAAGAAACATCCATGAGTTGTCAGGGGTGGCTACGATTTGACGTCCCAACCCAATACTCAGGGCGCCCAAAATGATACCGAGCGTTACATTGAGAACCCCATAGAACATTCGCACGTTCATATCTGACCCCTTCTACCCTTTGGGTAGGAAAAGTGTTCAAAGATCGTTCATATATATACTACCACTTTTTTGGTAATTAGTAAAGTATCATAGGTAATATGTACAATCATATCTGACAGTGCAAAGATATGGAGAATATGACACACAATACAGATATCTTGATAGCCACTGAACGAGAGAGGTGGCTAAAGCT
>Ga0172380_10004540_pt1 | contig 17728 bp, 18 predicted proteins | sample Leawe162metaG_FD_119747 | JGI IMG/M metagenome (GOLD analysis project Ga0172380, IMG submission 119747) | Leachate microbial communities from a municipal landfill in Southern Ontario, Canada - Leachate well 162 metaG | ecosystem: Engineered > Solid waste > Landfill > Unclassified | place... | reverse complement strand
CGTTAGAGAGATCCCGCATGACGGGACAAGCAGTAAGGCAGAGCTCTGCCACTAAAAAAATTTAGAAAAATATTATGGCCAGGAAGCTCACCGTTAGAGAGATCCCGCATGACGGGACAAGCAGTAAGGCAGAGCTCTGCCACTAAAAAAATTTAGAAAAATATTATGGCCAGGTAGCCAAGCAGTAAGGCAGAGCTCTGCAAAAGCTCTATACGTGGGTGCAATTCCCGCCCTGGCCTCAACTTGACAAATTACTGCCCGAGTGGTGGAATGGTATACACGAAGGACTTAAAATCCTTTGAACTTCGGTTCATGCGAGTTCGACTCTCGCCTCGGGCACCAATAAAAAACCTCCCCGGTTGGGGGAGGTTTTTTAGTTTATTGTTAGTCCTCTAGGACCTCTATATATGTTATTTTAGCACCGAAATTTTTTGCCTGAGAGTATTCCGGAAACCATATATCGAGATGATATTTACCTTTTTTTTGGTTCATTCTATCTTCTACAATGAAAATTTTATCACCATATAATTCCGGAATTCTAATCTTAGAACCAAATGGTAACATATTGTTAGCAACAATTCCGTTTGCTACATTTTTACCAGATGCCGTGATAAACGGAGTGCTGTCTGTTTGTTCCGGCGTGCTTGAATAGGCGGTAACAACCATTTTTACCTTTTTAACAACTTTGAAGTAAAAGTCGTTAATTTGTGTTTGGCTTGAAAATGTTTCAGCTCTGGAAGTTTGTGGAATAATCATTCCCAAGAGAATTACTCCGACTACAGCACCTAAAATAGCAGAGCCAACTATGGGGGTTTTACCTCTAAAAATATGACCTTTTATATCAAATATAGTATTCATATAATTAAAAACTCCCTCTCAGGAGTATATGTCTATGTTATCATATTTAAGGCTTATTGTCAATAGTTATGCCATAAGTATAATTATGTTGTCAAGAGGCATAATTTAAGTAAAAAACTCCCTTTTTAGAGGAGTTTTTTGTTTGAATTTTTTATATTAAAAATAATAATTATTTCTTTAATAAACAAGCATTGACACATTCATTTTTAGTAGAATATCTGTTGTAATCATCTCTTGGCTCGGTCATCATGGACCACATTTCTGAACCGGAATTGTAGCAAAGCTCATTACAGAAATTTTGCTTTTTTTCCTTTTTGCTGTCGCCCGATAAAAGTATGGCTATTAAAATTATTGCTAAAACAGTGACAATACCTATACCTATTTTTTCGGATTTTTTCATAGGTTCTGTTTATTAATAATATATTTTGAGCTTGAGCGGGTGAGCAGAATCGAACTGCCGTCTTAACCTTGGCAAGGTTACATAATAGCCACTATACGACACCCGCCTTCGGTCGCTGAAGCGAACCTTCGGCGGGCGAAGCCCGCCAGAGTTTGCGAAGGCGACATTTCAATCTTTCGTGGTGCCGCGGAAAGGAATCGGACCTTCGACCCCAGCTTTTTCAGAGCTGTGCTCTACCACTGAGCTACCACGGCATATATTAGTATATGTCTATTTTACCATATTATTTGGTGGGCGCTATAGGATTCGAACCTATGACCCCTTCGGTGTAAACGAAGTGCTCTACCGCTGAGCTAAGCGCCCGTGCGTACGGCTAGGCCCACGGCTGTGCGCGGGACAGGAGTCGAACCTGCATGCCTTGCGGCGCTACCACCTCAAGGTAGTGCGTCTGCCATTTCGCCACCCGCGCATTTCTATTTGATTTCTTCTGCTGTTATTTTTTCCTCAACTGGGGCAGTTTCTTCGCCCGTCTCATTGCCCATAGGGCTTTGGTCGGGTTCGGCAATAGCTACGGCGAATTCTTTTTTCTTTAATTTTGCTTTTTTGCCTTTCGTTGTTCTTAAATAGTAAAGTTTTGCTCTTCTGACTTTTCCGTGTCTGGCAATTTCTATTTTACTGATAGCCGGTGAATGAATTGGAAAAATTCTTTCTACTCCGATTCCTTCAACAACTTTTCTGACAGTAATAGTACCGGGAGTTCCCTTGCCATGTTTTTTAGCAATAACTATTCCCTCGAAAATTTGGATTCTTTCTTTGGCACCTTCTTTAATTTTTTGGTGTACCAAAACAGTATCCCCTGGCCTTATGTCCGGCAGGTCGGTTTTTTCTTGCGATAAATTAAATTCGTCTATTTTTGTTGTCATTTTATTTATTGCGGAAATAAGGAAATTTTTCAACGTCCGCCAAACCCACGGCCAGCCCGAACTGAAAAATTTCCTTATTTCCGCTTCAAATTATTTATTATTTTTTCTAATTCTTCCGGTAATTCGGAATTGAATTCTTTTGTTTCGCCATTTAATAATTGGATTTTTAAATAAGCCGAGTGTAAAAATTGTCTGGTTAAGCCCTTCGGTAATGGTTGGTTTTTAAAACCATACATTTTATCACCGGCAATAGGATGATGAATATATGAAAGATGACACCGAATTTGGTGTCGTCTGCCTGTTTCTATTTTAACCTCCAACAAAGTATAATCTTTGAATCTTTCCAGTACCTTATATTTTGTGATTGCTTCTCTTTTGCCCTCAGAACCGGGCTCACCTGCTAAATAAACTCTTTGTTTTCTTTTATCGCCGTGTGCTCTACCTATTAAGGTTTCTATTGTGCTCTCCTCATTTTTGACATTACCAACAACTAATGTAATATACCTCTTTTCCACTTTTTTTTCAAGAGCATTCTCTTTATAATTAGGATTAAATTGTTTCTGAAAAAAAAGTAAGGCATCAGTGGTTTTTGCCACTAAAATTATACCGGAAGTGTCTTTGTCTAATCTATGGACCATTCCGTACCTTGGTGCTTCCCCTGCGTTTTTTAATTCCGGATATTTTATTAAAAGTTCATCAATTAGGGTTTCACCAACAGCAGTTTGACCTTCAGGGAAAACAACAATTCCCGCCGATTTATTAAATACTAATAAATCAGAATCTTCGTAAATAGGTTTTAATTCAATCATATCTTTTTTTAAAATACATCACCGCAACTACTACTGCATGCACTAGTGAGACAAAGGTTAATTTTAGATATTAGATAGCGCATATCGTCATCAGTATCTTGGATAGATATCAGTCCACAATCTGGCTTTAAATCTCCATCCCAGTCACTTATCACAAATGTATATATGCAGTTATCGCAATACCAGCTGGCATCCCAATCAGGGTATATATTAGGAACAAAACTTGGCACAGAAGGAACCGGAAAAGTTGTAAAATTAGGGAAATTATACATACCTGGATAACTTTTATTTGGCCAGTCTCCGGTACTGTCATAATACATTTGCATTGCTAATCCAATTTGATTAAATTCTTGTATCGCCCGAACGTTTTTAGCTTTTTGTCTGGCACTGCTAATTCCAGCCATTGATATGCTGACCAGAATACCAATTATGGCTATCACCACTAAGAGCTCAATTAAGGTGAATCCTCTTTTTTTATTGAGCATTTGAATTTATGAAGCGAAGCGAGTAAATTCACACAGAAATTAAAACATTAAATATATCGTTTCGTTGGTTTTAATTTCTGCGTTACTGCTTTCGCAATTTAAGCGAAGCGAGTAAATTCATGCCGGAATTGAAACCTGATATATCGTTACACTGGTTTCAATTGCGGTTACTATTTTTCGCACTTAATTATTTTTATAATATTAAAATAATTATAACATATAATATTGTGGGCGGTATAGGACTCGAACCTATGACCCTGTACACGTCAAGTACATGCTCTACCAACTGAGCTAACCGCCCGAATTTTACTTTTTAGTGGGCCTGGTTGGAATCGAACCAACAACCTCGACCTTATAAGGATCTTGCTCCGCCGTTGAGCTACAGGCCCATAAAGTGGACTAGTCCACTTTATGGTTTTTTACCATTTTTTATCAATTTTTCAAACTCTTCTCTTTCTATTGTTTCTTTTTCTACTAATGTCTTGGCAACTTTATCAAGCAGGTCTCGTTTTTTTATTAAAACGCTTTGGGCTGTTTTTTCTGCTGTTTTAATTATTGAATCAACTTCTTTGTCAATTTTTGAAGCAACTTCTTCTGAATAATTTCTTTGTTCTGAAATTTCTTTTCCTAAGAAAACCATATCTTCTTTTTCTCCGAAAGAAGTCAGACCCAACGGCGACATACCATATTCTTTTACTATTTTTCTGGCTATGTCCGACGCTCTGATTAAATCATTTGAAGCACCGGTGGTCATTTCTCCAAATTTTATTTTTTCAGCTGAACACCCTCCCAACAGTGTAGCAATTTCAGATATAAATTGGCTTTTTGTGGTCATTTTTCTTTCTTCAGACGGCATTTGTAAAGTATAGCCGGCTGCCATTCCTCTGGCAATGATAGAAATTTTTCTTATGGGTTCTGTGTCTGGTAAAAAAGATGAAACCAATGCATGACCAGCTTCGTGATAGGCAGCAATTTCTTTTTCTTTTTTTGATAAAATATGGCTTTTTCTTTCGGGACCCAATAAAACTTTTTCAATGGCTTCCAAAAATTCTACTTGGTCAATTTGTGTTTTATTTTGTCTGGCGGCTAACAAAGCAGCTTCGTTTGCCACATTGGCTAAATCAGCACCGGAAAATCCAGGAGTTCTCTCAGCAACTTCTTTAAAGTCTATATTTTGAGCTAACGGCTTATCTTTTGAATGGATTTTTAAAATTTCAGCCCTGTCGTGAACATCCGGTGGATCTAAAATTATTTTTCTGTCAAATCTGCCCGGTCTTAAAAGTGCCGGGTCTAAAATATCTCCTCTATTTGTGGCAGCCATCACAATCACATTATTTTCTCTTTCAAATCCGTCCATTTCAACTAAAATTTGATTTAATGTTTGTTCTCTTTCGTCATGTCCGCCACCAATGCCGGCTCCCCTGTGTCTTCCAATGGCATCTAATTCATCAATAAAAATTATTGATGGAGCTGATTTTTTAGCTGTTGTAAATAAATCGCGAACTCTGGCACTTCCAACTCCGACAAACATTTCAACAAATTCTGAGCCGGAAACAGAAAAAAATGGAACATTTGCCTCCCCCGCCACAGCTCTTGCCAAAAGTGTTTTTCCAACGCCCGCTTGACCCAGTAACAAAACACCTCTTGGAATTTTAGCTCCCATTGCCAGATATTTTTTTGGAAATTTTAAAAAGTCAACGATTTCAACTAATTCTTCTTTGGCCTCTTTTAATCCTGCCACATCTTTAAAGGTTATTTTTTCTTTACTGTGACCTTCGGCCCCAAAAATTCTGGCTTTAGCTTTGGTAAAATCAAAAACCTGTACAGAGCCCGATTTTGCCTGTTTTATCATTGTCCAGAAAAAGAAACCGAAAACAACTAGAGGTAGAATGCCAAATATTAAAATAGGACCCAACCAAGACCAAGTGCTTTCTTTAAGCGGAGCAACATCAATCTGAACTTTTTGCAGATTATCTTTATTAACTCCTAAGTTTGTCAGTAATTCCGGTAAAGTGGAATTTGATTCTTTCATGGAAATAGCAGTACTTTTATCTGTGTAATCAATCGCCAATTGGTCTCCGGAAATTGTAATTTTACTTATTTTATCTTGATTTATGTCACTGATTAATTGTGAAATTGATATTTGGTTTGGAGTTTTTTCCGGAAAATAAAACAAACTGAAAGCTCCGCCAATCACTAAAAATATTACAATAACTAAGACAAAATTTTTTAATAAAGGATTTATTTTCATTATATTTTTTAAATTTAGATATGTTTAATTTAACATATTTTTTCGGAAAATAAAAGAGGGCGTTGCGATTACACTACGAGTGTAACTACAACGCCCTTTATTCGCTACTTACAGGTCGATACTAACAAAAACTATGCCTTGGCGATTTCTGCAGCCATATCCAATTGTCTGCGGATTTCGCAAAGCGTGCGTCGAAAGACATTTGGAAGCCCTCCGAAATCACTCCCCTCCACGTACTCTCTATTGACGCATGTTCCCAACAGATCGTAGACAGGTGGAGGCATATCTACGATTTTGATAACATTCGTGCCATGTTCTGCCGATCTCTCCACGAGAAAGAATGGAGAATAAACAGAGGATTTGTTATCGGTGTGGAGTGCACCTTCAAACCCTACGCAGGCGATTCCGTTTTTTGGTCGAGCATCTTCCTCCAGACCAAAAAATTGGTTCTGGGTGATGGTGGTGCGTTTCTGAAACTCCTCCCTAACTTCCTCGAGGCGTTCGTTGGCATCAATGGCCTTGAAGGCACGATCGATCAGATACCAGAGCTTTCTGATCAGATTCACATGTTTTTCAGCATCACTGTCGGTGATGTCTCGTCTCCGTGAAATTTCATCCTTGATGCGGCTAAAGGCTTTTTGCCCTGCGCCCGGTGGACAATCCCATCCTAGTGTGTACCGTTGCAGTCGAACATCCATCTCTCTCATAGATTTGACGGATTGTTCTATGGCACCAGATGCAGAAATGGGAATGATTTCTTTGTCCGTAGCTTCGACCAAAAGAGATCCTCCTCTTCTCCATTGGGTTTTGCCTCCATTATCCTTGTAGGATTCAGGAGGAATCAGCAGACAGCATCTGCCAATTTTGTTTCCTCGAAGTCCGTCCATGTCAATGTTCGTTTCTTCCTTCATCTTTGCGGTTTTGGACTGACGATTTTGGTCAATCAATGTCATCAGTCCTCTGGAAAACTTAGCGAAACTGGTCTCAATCTCCTGATTGTCTTCAGGCTCAAGACCAAACTCACCAACTCTGTATCTCTGATAGTTGATCAAAATTGGTCCGTGGTCATCCTTGATTAGGAGTCCGCGTCTTTCCGTATCAGCCAACATTTTGCTGGCATCATCGGAATTTTTGAACACAAGAGACGAGTAGTACCTCAAATAAGCCATAGCGGCCGCCAATTTGAAGTACAAAACTTCGTGATTGAGGCACTTCTTAAGATTTTCCTCAATCTCGGCTTGTTTTTTGTTCATCTCATCGGTCATGATTCTGCGCTTCATGCGATCATCAATACCAGCGATGTACCCGTCTTTGTCTGCTATCCATTTCAGTGCAGCTACTACTGCAGAGCCAACTCTTTTGGTCTCATCGTAGGTCTGTTCAGTTGCACCCGAGGACGTGAAATCAGGAAGCTTAAGCTTAAGATTTCCGAACGATATCTCAAGCTCCGTTCCATTTGCTTGCTGGGTCTCAGCCATATTTTTTGCTCCTTTCAGAGCTAAGACCTGTAAATAGCGAATTTGTAAGAACTATTTATATCATACATAATAATAAAAGATTGTCAATGTGAAGATATTTTTTGTAAAAGAAAAGCAGTGAATTTTTTACACTGCTATTTTATCGAGGCTCAATATCATCCTTTTATGAGTTCCCGGATGTCTGTCAACGAGATTAATGAGTTCTTTTGTTTTTGAAAGCGAATCTATTGTTGGCACGATAAGTGCCCTTTTGATGTTATGTTCTCCCATTTCTTTCAAAAGAGGAACAAAATCACTGTCGCCAGTCACAAGACAAATAAATCTGAAGTTTGGATGGCGCATCATCAAATTAGCGAACCAAATTATGGTTTCATCAACTGTATCTTCTTCTGTCTGCATTTCTCCTGTTTTTTGATTTCTTTTTGGACTCGTCAGTTGCCTTTTTGGACAAGTCATTAACCTCAGATTATTTTGCACACAAATTTGTTGGTGAAAAAAAGACATATGCTCAGGCGCAAAAATAAATCCGTGTCCTCCCAAAAGTTCTCCCACATTCTGTTTGGTCCATTCAATTAACATAGCCATTCTACGCTCAATGAGCATTGATTCTGCTCCAAATCGGTCGAATAACCTAAAAAAAAGATTTTCCCAGTCAATCAGTAAAAGCACTTCTTTTGCCACCACTGACAGTGGTGATGTTTTTCTTAATGTTGACATTGGCTTCTCCGATGGTGTTGATTATCAATGAGCTTTTACTCCGCATTGTTATTTTACATTTTTGTATCAATTTGTCAAGTAAAACAAAAAAAAGGGCTAAGTCCGACTTAACCCTTTTTTTGTTTAAGATTTATTTTACTAATTTTAAACTCATTCTATGTTCTTTTGGTTCTATTAATAAAACCTGGAAATCGTAGGTCTTATCAATTACCAACGACTCTTCCATTTTTTTCTGGGATTCAAATTCTGAAATATGACAGAGTCCTCTAATTTTAGGAAGAACTTCAACAAAAGCACCAAAGGAACTGAATTTAATAACTTTTCCTTTAATAACATCGCCTTTTTTGTATTCTTTTTCTATTTCTTCCCAAGGATTTTTTTTCAAACTTTTTAATGAAAGAAAAACCTGATTGTTGGTGATGTTAATAATTTGGGCCTTTATAATTTCTCCCACCTTTACAACTTCTGCAGGATTTTCAACCAATTGCCAATCCAGCTCCGAAATATGAATCAATCCTTCAATGCCATCTTTTTCTGCAGTCATTTCTCCATTATTTTTTTTATCCAATGGAAATCTAATAAAAACTCCGAAATCAGCAATTCCTGTAATTTCTCCTTCAATAACATCGTCTTTTTTGTAGTCCTTTAAAATTTCTTTTGTTTTTTCTTCTGTTTTGGCTTTTTCAGAAAGAATTAATTTGTTTTCTTGAGCCATTAAATCAAGAATTTTTACTTCTAATGTTTTACCAATAAACTTTTGAAGTTCTTTTAAGATTTTTTGTTTGTCGGCATCAATAACCCTAGGATAATTTTCTGGGGAAAGTTGTGAAACAGGTAAAAATGCAGGAATATTATCTAAACTTGTTAAAAGTCCGCCCTTATTTACTCCAGTTATTTTAACTTTCAAAATTTCGCCTTTTTCTTTGAGTTCTGTTAATTTTTTCCAACTAATTTCTTTTGTGGCGTCTCTTAAAGATAACTCTTTGTATCCCTCTTCGTTTTCTAATTCAACTATTTTGGCATAAATTCTATCGCCAATTTTAAGACTCTTAATTACATCTTTTACTTCGTAAAATTCTTTGCCAAAAATTATTCCAGTGCCAGCGTATCCCAAATCAACGAAAAGAGATGACCTGTCTCTGGCTACGACTACTCCCTCAATTGTTGAACCAACAGTTAGAGGAGCAGATGTTTCTTTTGTTATTTCTTTTACCATAATTTATTTTGGATTTACAAAAATCCAATAAAAAAAACCGGTTGTTTTTCCCACCTTGGAACTTGCCCTGAGTAGCAAAGCGACGAAGGGTTCTGCTGCCGTTCAGCAGTGTTAATTATTAATATGTTTAATATACACTATTTTTTATATTTTGCAACCATTCTAAAGAGTTGAAGTTAAAAATACTTTATGATAGAATAAATTATTATATCGCTACGCTAAATAAATTTATGGCAAAAATTAATTGGGCAGGACAATCCTGCTTTCAGATTTCGGTTTCCAATTCTAAAGATCATTCGGCTGATATTGTTATTGACCCCTTTGACGAAGCAACAGGACTAAAAGTCCCTAATTTTTCGGCTGATATTTTACTTGTTACCCACGACCATCACGATCACAATAATGTAAAAGCTGTTAAAAATAATCCATTTTTGATAGATGGTCCCGGAGAATATGAAGTAAGAGAGGTTTTTATTAGAGGTATTCCCGCTTTTCACGATGATAAAGAGGGAAAAGAAAAAGGAACAAATACCATTTATACAATTGAAGCCGAGGGTTTAAGATTTTGTCATTTAGGTGATTTGGGTCAAAAACAATTAACAGATGAACAATTAGAAAAAATAGGCAATGTTGATGTTCTAATGATTCCAGTTGGAGGAGAATTTACAATCTCTGCTCAGGAGGCGCAAAGAATTGTTTCTCAAATTGAACCAAGAATTGTGATTCCAATGCATTATGATTTACCAAAACTTAAGACCAAACTTGATGATGTCAATAAATTTTTGAAAGCAATGGGTAAAAATTCAGTTGAACCACAGGATAAATTTACACTGAAATCCGGTGCTTTACCAAAAGACGGAACAGAAGTAGTTATTTTGCAACCATAGGATTGCGCTCAATAATTAATTTTTTTAAAATTTATTATCTCGCTACAATAAATTATGAATTTTAAAGAATTTATAAATAAACTTCAAAATTTACCAGATAAACAAAAAAAGATTATTTTATGGTCAATTGTCGCTGTTTTAGGTCTAATTTTAGGTTTTTTTTGGTTTAAAATGGCAATAATAAGATTTGCAAAAATAGAAGAATCAATGTCAAAATTAGATATTCCTTCAGTAAATTATAATATAGAAAATACAGAAGAAAACAAATAATATGGCTGATAAAGACGAACCAAAATCAACTGACATAGGAAAAGTAAATAAGAGAGAAATTGTGGCTGAGATGAAAGAATCATACATTGATTATGCAATGTCGGTTATTGTGGCTCGTGCTTTGCCTGATGTCAGAGATGGCTTAAAACCGGTTCACCGCCGAATTTTATACGCTATGCACGGAATGGGATTATCCCATAGTTCCAGATATAGAAAATCAGCTGCTGTTACCGGAGAAGTCCTTGGAAAATATCACCCTCATGGTGATATGGCTGTTTATGATTCTATGGTTAGAATGGCACAGGACTTTTCTTTAAGATATCCTTTAATTGACCCTCAGGGAAACTTTGGAAGCATTGATAACGACCCGGCCGCTGCCCAAAGGTACACAGAATGTCGTCTTTCTTTAATTGGAGAAGAAACACTAAGAGACATTGAAAAAAATACAGTTAATTTTATTGATAACTATGATGGCACCAGGCAAGAGCCGATTGTTTTGCCTTCTCCCCTACCTCAACTGCTTTTAAATGGTTCTTTGGGAATTGCAGTTGGCATGACAACCAATATTCCGCCCCATAATTTAACTGAAGTGATAGATGCTACTGTTCATTTAATTGAAAATCCAAAAGCTGAAACGCCAGATTTATTCCAATTTATTCAAGGTCCTGATTTTCCTACTGGAGGAATAATTTATGACCAAAAAGAAATAATTTCAGCTTATTCGCAAGGTAAGGGAGCTATTATAATGAGAGGTAAGGCCGATGTTATAGAAAAAAAAGATGGCTCTGAGCAAATTGTGATTACGGAAATCCCCTATCAGGTTTCCAAAGCCGATATGGTGGAGCAGATGGCAAATTTAATTTCGGAAAAAAAGATTGAAGGTATAAGAGATATTAAAGATTTATCAGACAGAGAAGGAATGAGAGTTGTCATTGATATTAAAAAAGGTTTTCAACCACAAAGAATTTTAAACAGGATTTATAAATTTACTAATCTTCAGAAAACATTTCATTTGAATATGTTGGCTTTGGTTGATGGCATTCAGCCGAAAACACTATCTCTTTCCGATGTTCTTTCCTATTTTATTGCTCATAGAAAAGAAGTAGTAACCAGAAGATTAAATTTTGAATTGGAAAAAGCTAAAGAAAGAGCCCATATTTTAGAAGGATTAGTTATTGCTTTGGAAAATATTGATGCTGTTATTGCTGTAATTAAAAAATCAGCCGATAAAGAAGAAGCAAAGGCTAATTTGATTAAAAAATTCAAACTTAGTGAAAAACAAGCAGTGGCAATTTTGGAAATGCGATTGCAAACATTGGCCGGTCTTGAAAGAAAAAAGATAGAAGACGAATTAAAAGAAATTTTAAACAGGATTAAAGAGTTAATTGCAATTTTGAAAGATGCCGAAAAATTAAAGGGTCTTGTTAAAAAAGAACTTTTGGAATTAAAGGAAAAATATGGTGATAAAAGAAGAACAAAAGTTGTAAAAGGAAAATTAGGCGAAATCACCGAAATTGATTTGGTTCCCTTGGAAGAAACAATTGTTACTTTAACTACTGGCGGATATATTAAGAGAATTAATCCGACAACTTACAAAATTCAAAAACGCGGAGGTAAAGGAATTATGGGAATGAAAACCATGAGTGACGATATAGTAGAACACTTTTTGTGCGCTTCAACTCACGACAATTTACTTTTCTTCACCGATTCGGGAAAAGTTTTTCAAACACAGGTTTATGAAATACCGGAAGGAACAAGAGTTGCCCGAGGCAGAGGACTTCTTAACTTTTTGGAGTTATCCACAGAAGAAAAGGTTTTGTCTTTGGTGCCAATGAAAAAAGAGAGTCAGGAAAAATACTTAGTCATGGTTACAAAAAATGGCAGAATTAAAAAAACTAGTTTAGAAGAATTTGAAAATGTCAGAAAGAGTGGAATCATATCAATAAAATTGGAAAAAGGTGATTTATTAAAAAAAGTAGTTAAAACCACCGGAGAAGACGATATAATTTTAGCAACAAAAAATGGTATTGCCATCAGATTTAAAGAAAAAGATATAAGGCCAATGGGCAGGTCAGCCGCCGGTGTTAAAGGTATTCGTCTCAAAAAAGGAGATGAAGTGATTGGAATGGATGTAATTGTTAAGAATGTTAAAGTTGATGAAAAAACACAAAAACCAGTTAAACAATATTTATTGGTGGTTATGGAAAACGGATATGGCAAGAGAACGGAAATTTCTCAATATCGTTTGCAAGGCAGGGGCGGGTCCGGAATACAAACAGCAAAAATAACAAGTAAAACAGGCCCGATTGTTTTATCTTCTATTTTAGAAGACACAGCAGACGAAGAAGATTTGATTGTTATTTCTCAAAAGGGACAAGTAATAAGAACCGGTGTTAAGTCAATATCTTTACTTGGCAGAGCCACTCAAGGAGTTAGAATAATGAAAATGGAAGTTGGGGATAAAGTTGCTTCCGGTGCCTGTTTAAAAGAATAATTATCTGTTATAATTTATTTATGGAAGGTTTTTTAAGTCCGGAAGAAATTTTAAATAATTTAGATTTGAGAGAAGATATGACTGCGGTTGAATTCGGTTGCGGTGCCGGAATTTTTGTTTTAGCTTTGGCAAAACGACTAACTCAGGGCAGGGTTTATGGTTTGGATGTTCAGGAAGAAAAATTATCAGCATTAAAAAATAAAGCCTTATTGGAAAAATTAAAAAATGTTGTTGCAATTCACTGCGACTTAGAAGCACCTAACGGTTCCACTCTTCATGCTAATTCCATAGATATTGTTTTAATCCCCAATGTTTTATTTCAGTCAGAAGATAAACATGCTATAATAAAAGAGGGCAAAAGAATTTTGAAACAAGGAGGTCAGCTTTTAATTATTGATTGGCAAAAATCATCTGCCTTGGCTCCAAAACAAGGAATTACTTCTCCTGATGAAATAAAAAAAATAGCCGAATCAGCCGAGCTTGATTTTAAAAAAGAATTTTCAGCCGGTGGTCATCATTTTGCCTTGTTGTTTAGTAAATAATAGAATACAATAAAATCAATGACAATAAAAAAAGGTTTTATTTATTTAATAATATTTGTCAGTATTTTAACAATAGCAGGGTCGGTAATGGCTGTTACAATAGATAATCCATTAGCTGGCGGAGGAGTTAATAATTTTCCACAGCTTTTAACAAGAATTGCCCAAAAAGTTGGTGAGTTGATTGCGGTTTTGGGAACAATAATGATTATAATTTCAGGTATTCTTTTTCTAACTTCAGCCGGAAGTCCGGAAAAAATGACCAAAGCAAGAACCGCTTTAGTCTATGCGATTATTGGTATTACGATTGGTTTAGCCGCCACAGCCATATCCACTACGATTTTGAATATCATTGGAGCAGGAACAACTTAAAAATAAAGGTCGATTTTAAATTTAATTGATGAATAAAAAATAAAACAATCAAAAAATGAAAAAAATAGTAGTTAGTTTACTTCTTTTAGGTGCATTAGTTTTGCCAGCAGTAGCCATGGCAATCCCACCACAACCTAATGATGGAGATGTCACGAGTATAGATGCTTTTTATGATATAGTCGCTAAAGCTGCTTGGATAGTATTTGCTATCATCGCTTTGGTAATGTTTATCGTTGCTGGTATTAAGTTTCTTACAGCTGGTGGCGATCCTACAAAAGTTGCAGAAGCGAGAATGGCTCTTTTATGGGGAGTAGCCGGAATTGTAGTGGCCATTATTGCTTTTTCAATAGTAGGAATAGTTCAGGGTTTAATGGGAAACGGATAAGATAGTATATTTGTTCTATAAAAATATTGAGTGCCCATTTTTTTGATGGGCACTCAATAAAATCGCAAAATGAAAAAAAACTTATTATTTTTAGTTTTATTAGGAGTTGCTGTTTTGGCTTTACCTGTTTTTGTTTTTGGGGCAGATCAACCAGCAGATTTAGCTACAATTCTTACTAATATAAAGAAATTTGCTTGGGATGTTTTTGCTGTTGTAGTAATTGTAATGTGGATAGTAACTGGGGTTTTATATCTTATTGCAATGGGCGCTCCTGAAAAATTAACCACAGCAAAAAGAGCCCTTATCGCCGCAGTAGTTGGAACAGCTATAGGTATTCTTGCCGGTTCTGCACAAACAATAATAAATAGTTCAATAATAAAGGGTGGTGAAGGAGGAGAAGAAGCTGCCGCCGAAGGAGATTAATATTTAATTTTTTAAAAATTAGCGAGGAGTGTCTTCGCTTTTTTTAATACATAAAAAATACATACAAATTGAATAAGTTGTAGTTTTTTGCTATTATGTGAGAAAGAGCGTGGCGCCTGCCACCTCTGCCTGTCGGTAGACAGGGGCAGTCAGGGAATTGGGAAGATATTGCGGGTATGGCGAAACAGCAGACGCGCCAGCCTTAGGAGCTGGTGGAAGTAATTCCGTGGGGGTGCAAATCCTCCTACCCGCACAAAAATAGAGGGTTTCCGCCCAAGGCGGACCAGCCTAGGGCTGGCGAGTCCTCTCGGGAGCACAAAAAAACCACTCAAATTTGAGTGGTTTTATTTTGATTCGTTATTATTTAAGAGAGCTTTACTCCGAGTTTGTTTTTTTCTATTTTTGGAATTTCAATAGTTAAAAGTCCTTTATCCATTTTGGCTGAAGCATCCTCAATATCTATATTTTCCGGTAAAACAATTTTTCTGGAAAATGGTCCCCAATAACATTCTTGGTAAAAATATTTATTTTCTGAATTTGAATGTGGGTCGCATCTATTCCCCTTTATTACCATCATATCTTTTTCAACGGAAATATCTATATCTTTTATTTGTATTCCGGCAATGGCCGCTAAGACCACAAAATTTGAATCGGTTTCGAAAACATCAACAACCAATTCCCCGTCTTGGGTAAAAATTTCATCTCCCGAAATTTCCGGAGTTTCTTCCGGTTCAATTTTATTAATTTTTTCTTCTTTGATTTTTAATTTGTTTATCATGTGATTTATGAGCTATGCGAATAAATCATCCAGAGCTTCATATTGATATATAATTATTCATCATATAAAGCGTAGGATACTTTTTCGTAGCTTTTATTATATTTTTCCGACACTTTTCATATCCTTTACTTTATTAAAAGCTAAAATGACAAAAATAGCAAGTGCCACTAAAATAGTTATAGGCACGGTAAATTGTAAGGTTCCGTTAAATGATACTATGGCAAAATTATAGAGTCCGTGGACGATGGTTGCTATGGATAACCCTGCTAAAAATAGCCATATTTTATTTTTGGTATCGTAAAAAGACAGAGCCAAAAAATATCCTAATGTTCCCGAGGCAAGGGTATGTAAAAATGTTGCCCCCACAAAACGAATAAAACTAACAAGAAGAGTATGATTTAAAACTTGGCTGAAAGAAAGATTATCAGCCGGATAAAAAAGATAAAGAACATTTTCCAAGGCGGCAAAACCCAAAGCCGAAATAATCATATAAAGCATTATATCTAACGGCTCATCCATATGGTGACTGCCGCAAACCTTCAATTTAACAACCAAATATTTAAAAAATTCTTCGGTAAGGGCAATCACTAAAAACCAATATAAAATGGAGATAATAAAAGTTGGCAGTTTGATTTCAGATAACAAGTTGGAAAGTCCCAGTTGGACCAAAAATACAGGTAAAGTAATCAAAGAACCCCAAAGGAAAACTTTTAATATCATCAGACGAGGTTCGGGATGAACATCTTTTCTTAGATAATAAGAAAGCCAAACCAAAGCCGGTAAAACTCCGAAAAAAACATAAAGAATTAAACGCTCTATCATAAATTTAATTTGGCCATTCTTCTATCATTATACATTGTTTTTTACTAACAGGTAATTGTTGATAAATTTCTTCTGTTATAAAAGGCATAAACGGATGAAGTAATTTTAAATTTGTTGTCAGAATTTCCAGAAGCAGATACTGAGTTGCTTGTTTTTTATTTTTGTCTTGGCTGTTGAGTTTTTCTTTGCTTCCTTCAATTATTTTATCGCAAAAGGTATGCCAAAAATAATGGTAAATTTTTTCCCCAGCCGAGTAAAATTTAAAGTTGTCCATTAACTTTGTTATTTCTCTGACATTTTTTTTCAAATCTTTCAGGATTTTTTTATCTTCCGGCGATAATTTTATTTTTTCGTTGGCATTGTAATCGCCAAGATTAGTTAAAACAAATTTTGAGGCATTCCATATTTTTGTGGCAAAGTTTCTGTATCCACGAATTCTGTTTTCATCTAATGCCAGAGAAGTACCCGGTGTATTGCCAATTATCAGGGCAATACGCAAAGCATCTGTGCCATATTTTTCGGTTAAATCTAATGGATTTATTACATTTCCTTTACTTTTTGACATTTTTTGTCCTTTGACATCCAAGACTAAACCGTGAAGATAAACATTTTTAAAAGGTATTTTTTTTGTATTGTAAATTCCCAACATAACCATTCTTGCCACCCAGAAAAAGATAATTTCTCCGGCGGTTTCCATAACATCTGTGGGGTAAAAAGTTTTAAAGTCATTTGATTTCGGGAAGCCGAGCGTTGCATAGGGCCATTGACCCGAAGAAAACCAAGTGTCAAAAGTGTCAGTTTCTTTTCTAAGTTCACCTTTGCATTTTGTGCATTCTGTAATTTTATCTTCAATATCAATTATATTCTCTCCACATTTTTGACAAGTTTTTGCCGGTATGGGAATTCCCCAGGCTATTTGTCTGGATAGAGGCCAATCCAATATATTTTTCAGCCAGTGCAGAGAGATTTTTTTATAATGTTCCGGAATAAATTTTATTTTATTCGTTGTAATGGCTTTTATGGCCGGTTCAGCTAATGGCTTCATTTTTAAAAACCATTGCTCTTTTATTTGAGGTTCAATTAGAGACGAACATTTATAGCAGGTTTTTACTGTGTGTTTGTAATTTTCTTCAATTTTTTCAACCAACCCTTTTGCTTGTAGCTTTTCAATAATTTTTGGTCTGGCTTCTGAAATTTTTATTCCCGAAAATTCTCCGGCGATTGGCAGAAGTTTTCCATAAAAATCTATAATTTGCTGTTTTTCCAAATTATGTCTTTCGGCAATTCCAAAATCAACGGCATCGTGCCAAGGAGTTATTGTCATAACCCCGGTCCCGAAATCCATATCAATAATATCATCTTTGATAACCGTTGCCGTAATCGGACCGTTTATCCATTCCAATTCTATTTTTTGACCCTCTTTGTAATCTTTATATCTTTTGTCTTTAGGATGCATCACAACATATTTATCACCAAATTTTGTTTCAGGGCGAGCGGTCGTAATGGTAAACGGGCCATATTTTAAATAATAAAGTTTATCTGTTTGTTCTGTGTCGGATGTTTCAAGGTCTGAAAGAGATGTTTGATGTTTTGGACACCAATTTATTATTTTTTTTCCTTT